>ERZ779885.2130-NODE-2130-length-18679-cov-7.372745_pt1 | contig 18679 bp, 24 predicted proteins | sample MGYA00511554_ERZ779885 | MGnify/ENA primary metagenome ERZ779885 (study PRJEB29588, sample SAMEA2160998) | human gut metagenome | biome: human gut; feature: human-associated habitat; material: faeces | place: Denmark | collected 2008/2010 ... | reverse complement strand
GCTGTTCTCGTTGCCTACAGACTGTTTCCAGAACAGGTCTCCATCCGGCTGATAGTGGAATCCCTCGTGCAGGGCCACCGCAGCCGCCAGCATATTGGCATCGTAGTCCTCGTTGATAACATATTCGTCAAAGGCGTCTTTGTTGATGAGGGTAGGCGCGACCTCATAGAAGCGATACCCGCCGCCGCCCTGCCAATCAACCGATTTAGTAATGCCAGACGCATCATTGTTTGCAATAGCATCATCAATCCTTGGCTTGCAATGGGTGTAGGCTTGCTTTCCCATTTCTATGCCTATCCATCTACGTTTCATTTTGTGTGCAACTGCTGCAGTTGTCCCCGAACCAAGAAACGAATCCAAAACTATATCTCCCAGATCAGAGGATAGCTCTATGCAGCGCTTAATTAATGCTTCAGGCTTTTTCCCCTTAGGGAAATTAACACCACCCTCATTATGCAGATTATTTGACAGGAGGTCGTCCCAAAGGGTAGTTAACGGTTCTCCAGGGACATATTCTCCGTCAACTTTTTTCAACTTGTCTCGATAGAAAATAATACGCTTTCCATTCAGCAAATAAATATCAGAATATACATCTCTAACCTGTCTTAAAATTTCATTCGGTTTGTTACGGGATTCATCAATCATAGCTCTGGTTTCTGCGCCGACGCTGTTATAATCAGGATTTACCAGTTGTATTACAGACTCGCAGTGTTCCAAAACGAATTGATCCATCTGTTCCGGATAGCTTTTAATAAATGCTCGCGCTTCCTTTATAGATAATTTTCTCTCTTCAGCAAACGCTTCGGTGAGCGTGATAAGATTCCACGAAGGGAAGGGATCATTAATGTTGGTGATAAAATTCCCATAGCGCTTGTCGCGGCTGCCTCTGTTAGTATACAATCGATTTGGATGCCAGTGTTCCTTTGATTTAGAATAAATCAGTATAAAATTTGTTGTAGTAACGCAGCCGGGATTTATTGCCTTATGACCAGTGGCAGCTCCCTGTTTAAATGTAATCAGATAAAGACGGTTTTGCTTTCCGAATATTTCATCTAAAAGGAGCGTTAAATACGGAAGGTTCTGATCATCAATATGAACGAACAATGTCCCATCGTCTTTCAAAAGAGTATGGATAATTTGCAAACGGCTTCTCATTAAATCCAACCATATTGACATTTCGAGGTTATCATCATAATTTTCAAATGCCTGACCTGTATTAAATGGTGGATCAATATAGATGCACTTTACCTGTCCGGCGAATTTGCTCTCCAGCGCCTTCAGCGCCAGCAGATTATCTCCGTGGATCAGCATATTCTGCGTATCCGGGTCGGCTGCGGTGTTGGACAGTGCCGTGTCTTCAATCAGCAGGCGCGGTTCTACCCGAATCGGTTCGTCCTTGCCGTACCATGTCAGTTCCAGTTTATTGGCCATATTTCTGCCACCCTTCCTTTGCCGCAAGTGCTGCAAGCTGTTTCTCTAAATTATAACGAATATCGGATTCCGTTACCTGGTCAAAAGGACGAACAACCGTTGTTGGCAGCGCCTTGATTGCGGCAAGAATCTCCGGGTGTTTTGCATTGTTCTGCATAATCTGCAGTTGCGCAGAACTACGGTCAAATGGGGATTTCTGAAGTTCGTTCCATGTATCCAGAATATCCTTTTCCAAGGGGGTAATGCACCTTGCCTGGCGCAACCCCTCAATCAATAAAGAGAAATCCATTATTCCCCCTCCACTGTATTCGCAGTAAGCATTTCGTCCGGTAAATCCCTCACTTTTACGGAAACGGACACGCTTTTTCCGCTTTTCAGGGTTCCTTGCTCCTGGCAGCGAGCGAACTCCATGCGCAAAACGGCAGCTATCGTTTTCTGTCCGAAATCATCGAGCAGAGAGTATTTACGCATCACATCCTCGTACTCCTCCTGCATTGCCCAGTTCCCAAGCTGTGCAACTTCCAGGTCACTCAGCTTTGCCGGAGTTGGGTCATCGGATGTGCCGAGAATATGATCGATCCTTTTATCAAAAACCTGTGTCAGTTTTTCAAACATCTCGAAGCTGGGTTTGCGTTTTCCGGTTTCCCACATGGCCACAGTACCACTGGACACACCAAGTGCCGTAGCAAGCTCGATCTGTGTCATTCCTTTTTCTTTTCTAAGATCTTTCAGTCGTTCAGGAAACATAGTTCTCACACCTCATCTTGGATTTCTTCTTAATTATATTACTGTAAGTGAAATTTGTCAAGGCGTGTGTGAGAATCAATTCTATAGAGTCCTACAACCGTATAAAATTCTTCAAAATTTTCTTCTGTTTTGCTATTGACTCGGATAACACAAAGTTATATATGTGAGTGAGAAAAGTGAGAAGTGCATTTCTCATTCGCGGATGTCAACCAGGAAAGGCTGTTTCCCGCACTTGCGGGAGCAGTCTATATTTTTTCAGAAGGAGGCAATGAACTTGAAAAACAGAAAACGCCAGCGAGAGGAACGCATCGACAAGCGAAACGACTGCGGCGTGAAAGACCTTACGGCCTACAATGCAGTCCGGCAGATCATGACAAACGGAAAAGCCAATATTGTGCTGACGTGACCACCTATGAAAATCCATGCGAGATTTTTGAAGGTGGTATTTTTGCGCCCAAATTTACAGAAATGGAGGTATGAAGGATATGGAAAAGACAACGATGAGCGTACAAGAGCTGTCCTCGCAACTGGGCATATCCCTGCCGAAGGCGTATGAGCTTGTGAAATCGGAGGGCTTTCCGTCCATCCGCATCGGTACGAGGATCCTCATTCCCGTTGACGCTTTTCGGGAGTGGCTGGTCATCACTTCAAACAAGCAGGAGTGAGCGCCGTGAAAATAACGCAGAGAGGGGGTGACGGTGAAATGCATATGGACGAGTTGAAATCACAGAAGGTATGGCCTTGCTGGAATTATGAGACCCGCAAGGGCAAGCGCACGAAGGTGCCGATCTCGGCAAGCGGCACTGCGACAGGCACGAACAGCGAGTATGCGCACACATGGGTGACATACGATGAGGCTATCAAAGCCGCCGATAAGCACGGCTATAACGGTGTCGGATTCACAATCCCGCAAGGGTACTTCTTTTTGGATATCGACCACAAGGAACTCACCGACCCATTTGTGCAACTGATGCTTGAACGATTCAACTCCTATGCCGAGTATTCAGTCAGCGGCGGCGGCATCCATATCTACGGGAAATACGATATCGACCGAGTGCCGACCTATCTTGATAAAGACGGAAAATTGCGGCTGGACAAAGCGTTCTACATGAAAAATCCGCACAACAGCACGGAGCTGTACTGCGGCGGTATCACAAATCGCTTTTCCGTTTATACAGGCAATGTGATACATAATATTCCGCTGAAAGAGTGTACGGACGCACTGCTCGTTACGCTGGACAAGGATATGCGTCGAAAGCAGAAGGTGAAATACAGTGAAAAGCGGGACGGTGACGACCGTGAGCTGTTCGACATCGTGGCCAATCTGCTGAAGCAGAAAAACGGCGAGAAATTCCGCAAGCTATACTGCGATGGAGATTTCTCCAACTATGGCTCCCAGTCCGAGGCAGACTGTGCACTGTGCGCCATGATTGCATTTCGCACCGGTGCGGACCCGGAGATGATCGACCGGGTGTTCCGGTCCTCCGCTCTGTACCGGGAAAAGTGGGAGCGGGACGATTACCGCGAAGCCACCATCGAGAAAGGCATCGAAGCCTGCGACGGTCAATTCCACAAATCTAAGATAGAACACCCGTATTTTATCCGCTTTAACAAAGCGACCGGAGAGCCGTACATCGTGACACCGTTGCTGGCGAGATATGTTCGGGAGCATTTGAATTACATCCTCGTTAGGGATAATGGCAAGCAGGGGCTTTTGAAATATGTCTACGAGAACGGCTGCTACCGGCTGTATTCCAACGATATGTTCATGGGCATTATCAAGCAGTGTATTGCCGATTATGACGAGGAGTTGGTCAAGATGAGCAAGGTCGCAGAAGCCTTGCAGCACATCACCACCGATCTCAACTATATAAGTCAGGAGGAGCTTGATGCCGACGAAAATCTGATCAATTTCAAGAACGGTCTGCTCCGAGTCACCGAAACGGATACCGTCTTGATCCCGCACACGCCGACCGTGTATTCCACGATCCAGATCCCGTGCGACTGGATGGGCAGACCGGAGCCAACGCCGGTTTTCGATGCGTATATGAAAAAGCTTACGAACGGCGATCCCGCAATCGAGCGGCTGCTGCTGGAATTCATCGGCGTATGTATTTCCAACATCAAGGGCTGGCGGCTGAAAAAGTCCCTGTTCCTCGTAGGCGACGGCGATACGGGCAAATCCCAGCTCAAAAGCCTTGTGGAGCGGTTGCTCGGCAAGGGCAACTTCATCGGCATTGACCTGAAGGAGATCGAGGCCCGTTTCGGCACCGGCGCGATCTACGGCACACGCCTCGCCGGTTCCTCGGATATGAGCTTTCTGACTGTGGACGAGCTGAAGACCTTTAAAAAGATCACCGGCGGCGACAGCCTCTATGCCGAGTTCAAAGGGCAGCAGGCGTTTGAATTCACATACAACGGCCTGCTCTGGTTCTGTATGAACCGGCTTCCGAAATTCGGCGGCGACGATGGCCAGTGGGTATATAACCGCATCATGGTCGTCCGCTGTCCCAACGTCATCCCGAAGGAGCAGCAGGACAAGCGGCTGCTGGACAAGTTGTACGCCGAGCGCGGCGGCATCGTTTACAAGGCGATCCGGGCGCTGCAAACGGTCATCCGCAACGGCTATCGCTTTTCAGAGCCAGAGAGCGTCACGGCGGCGCGGGAACGGTACATGAGCAAAAACAGCACCGTAGTCAGCTTCTTCGACGAGTGTATGTGTCCGTGGCCGAAGGGCCGGATCAATCCCCACTGCACCACGGGCCGTATCTATCGGGTCTATCAGGCGTGGTGCCGGGAGAACAACAACGGCTTCGCTAAGACCGCAAAGGAATTCCGTGAGACCCTTGCCGCCCATCTCGGCTGCTCCTACGCCGACATGACCACACGGCAGAAGGGCAACACCTTCTACAAGGATTATTCGCTCACGCTTGAGGCGAAGGAACAATACGCACGGGAGTACGGCTATGACGGCGCTGAATTCCTGTGATCCAGGTAGCAGAGGTAGCAGTACAGGTAGCAGCCTTTTTCACAACTGCTACCCGCAAAAAGCCTTATGCCGCAAGGGTTTCCGGCCTCTGGGTAGCAGAGGTAGCAGTACTTCAAACTTCTCAGCCGAAAAAATCCTTGTTTGGATGCAAGTTAGAGATTTGCCTCCAAGTAATGATTGCCGTGGGCATAAACACAGCGGTAACTGCTACCTTTGCTACCTACGCTGCGAAAAGCCTTGTAATTACTGGGCTTTCCGGGGTGGCAGTACCCGGAAATGCTGCTACCCGTGTTGCTACCCATTGCTACCCGCAGCATCAATTCAGGAAGGAGGAAAACAGATAATGGTACATTACCCGTCACTGCCAGAGCTGAAAAAGGCTCTCGGCGAAAACTACAGCATCCGCACCATCGACTTGGAGAAGTGCCTGTACCGGGATTTCGGTAACGGCTTCAATGTGGAGATCAGCGGATGCAGCCGTGCCAACCGGAAGTGTCCGGCTACGCTTTACCTCTGGTTTGGCGACCGTGCGCCTGACTGCATCATCGTGAAAACGGTGCGTGATGTTGGCCGCAGCGCAGAGGCTATCGGTGAGGCTGTGGAGAAGTTATATGACTACTCCAAGCAGCTCCGTGCCAACGGCTATGCGGACAGAGACAGGCTGTTTTACCTGAAACACAATTTATAAGAACGTGAGGAAAACAAAATGAGGTATAAAATCTACTACGGCGCAAAGCCAACATTCACGGATGCCGACAAAAGAGATTTCTCCCGCAGCGGCTACGAATGCAAAGTCCTGATGAAAGACCGCCGGAACAGACCCGTGGTCATTTCGCAGAACAAGGACTCGGATTTTCCCGTGTGGAAGGTCGAGTACGGCTTTTCCTGTGTGCTGTTCGGCACATATGAGGAAGCGATGGCCTTCTGTCGTGGCCGCTTCACAAGATAGGGGCCGTCATGCAGAAGATCAAATATTATCCACTCATCGACTGTGACAGCACGGGCACGGAGAAAACGCCCATGTTCTTTTCCGACGATGAGGATACGATACGGCAAAGCCACGAAGTGTATCTGCAGGAGATCGTTCCGCAGTATTACCGGCTATGTTCGGTCGGCGGCGTATCTGCCGCAAACGCAAAAACCTATACCATCCACTGTCCGCTATGCGGGAAAGGCATGACACCGATCTCTGCACCTGTGGACAAATATCATCTGGCACTTTACTGCTGCAAAAACTGCCATAAATAAGAAAGCGAGGAAAACAAAATGAGCAACTACCCTCTGAGAGCAAACAAGTACAACTGGCGCTCCTTTACGCCGGAAACTAATCACTACTATACCGATGAGTACACCGCAAGTATGTACGACCTGTATCTAACCGACGAGTACATCCGTGACCGACACAACAACCCCCGCCGCTACTACCGTCTTCATGCCAAGCAGCCCCATAATATTGAAATGGCACTCGCCTACGACATCAAGTGCCCGCGCTGCAAGGGCAATAACCTCAAACAGGTCGGCAGATGCAAAGATTTTTACACGCTGGGGCTGTACGAATGCCCGGTGTGTGACAGAGATTAAGGAGGGACACCGAAATGACTATATTCAACGAAAAGGAATATCTCATCGGGACTGCCGAATACGGCGCAAACTTCTGGAATGCCATGAGAGGCATTCAGCACGCATACGATAAGATCCATGGTGGAGCAAACGGCATTGCCGGTGGGTATGCACTGCCCTCCGGCAGCAACGAAAAACTCCAAAAAGCAATTACGCAGGAAAGCCTGTTTCGCAGCATGGCCACGGTCATAAAAGCCTATAACGGTGCAAGCCGTATCTTTGCCAAGGACTGCTCCGACATTGCCGCATGGGTGCCGGAGGGCGGCAGTATTCCGCTTCAGGACGGTGTGAATGACTTTACCCGCCATGCCGTGGATTCCCACAAGCTGGCAGTGTTTGTTAAACTGGACGATGATTTTGTACATGACGCTGCATTCAGCCTTGAAGCTTATCTGACTGACCGTCTTGCGGAGAATTTCGCTAAAGCCGAGGACAAAGGTTTTGTACTCGGTACGGGCGAACATATGCCGACCGGCATTTTGGACGATACTGCAGGTGCAGAGACGGGGATCACCACTTCCGTGCTTTCCTTTGACGATGTTCTCCGGCTGTACCATTCGCTCGATGCGAAGTATCGTAAAAACGCCGTATGGCTGATGAACGACGAAACGGCACTGACGCTGCGTACACTCAAGGACTCCGCCGGAAATTACCTGTGGAATCCGTCCGACAACACCATTCTCGGCAAGTCCGTAGTTATCTCCTACGATATGCCGCCCGTGAAGGACGGCGCAAAGCCTGTGGTGTTCGGCGATTTCAGCTATTACTGGATCATTGACCGTAGCCCTGTCAGTGTCCAGGCGCTGAAGGAGCATTTTGTTACGTTCGACCAGATCGGCTATCTGGCCACAGAGTTTCTTGACGGCAAGCTCATCCGCCGTGATGCGCTCAAGGCATTGAAAATCTCCGAAGCCGAGCCAAACGGCTGAATTTGAAAATGGGTGCGGTAGAATTGCTCTGCCGCACCTCTTTCAAAGATTGTTTTACATCAGATTGTTCGCTTTTTATATAGGATATTTACCGTTTCGCGGTTTAATTACCCATTTGAATATGCGTTTTTACACACGAACCCCCGGGCCGTTGCCCGAAACGGAAAGACCAGGAGATGTGACCGCCCCTATGGGGCCATGTATCTCCGTGGATTTATCAGGCGGACAGCGGCGCAGGGTCTTGCGCAAATTTTCGCATAAGTTTTTGAGGGAATAGGAGGAGAAAATGGAACAGCATCCAGTGAGAATCACAGCCGGAGAGCGCAACGATACCGTATACATTGTGGAGTACGCCACCGGTAGCAGTGCCAGGGAGTCCGTATACGAGAAGGTCAAGCGGCTCATTCTGGAGGACACAAAAATTATCTTGTAAAATCCGCATAAACGCTTGATGTATCCGCAGTTCAGAGCCATAATACAGTACCGCTTGAAGACTGTCGGGAAGGAGGAGCATATGAACAACAACAGACAGTCTTACAACGCTGGGGAGAAAATAACCGCTCTGTACTGCCGTCTCTCAAGAGACGATGAATTACAGGGCGACTCCAACAGCATTATTAACCAAAAGGCTATACTACAGAAGTACGCAGATGACAACGGTTTCCGCAACACATTCCTGTTTGTGGACGATGGTTACAGCGGCACTACCTTTGACAGGCCGGATTGGAATCGGCTCATGGGATTGGTAGATGAGGGCAGAGTCGGCACGATCATTGTAAAGGATATGAGCCGTCTGGGACGTGATTATCTGAAGGTCGGTATGTACACGGAAATGGTGTTTCCCAATGCCGACATTCGTTTCATTGCTATCAACAACGGTGTAGACAGTGCCAATCAGTCGGAAAACGACATGACTCCGTTCATCAATATTTTTAACGAATTTTATGCCAAAGACACAAGCCGCAAGATACGCGCAGTGTTCAAGGCAAAGGGGCAGTCCGGCAAGCCGCTGAGTACGAATCCGCCATACGGATATGTGAAAGACCCGGAAGACAAAACGCACTGGCTCGTGGACGAAAAAGCCGCAGAGGTGGTTCGAGAGATATTTCGGCTGTGTATCCAAGGCTATGGTGTATCGGAGATTGCAAAGGAGATCACAAAACAGCATATCTTGAATCCGACTGCGTATGCCAAAGCCGGTGGTCGTTCTGTTCCGGACAACAGGGGCGGCGATAACGATTACACTTGGCGGGGCAGTACAGTTTCTCATATACTTTCCCGTCCGGAGTATCTCGGGCACACGGTCAACTTCAAGACCTATCGCAAGCCCTATAAGCAGAAAAAACAGTTGAAGCGAGACCCTTCGGAATGGCAGATTTTTGAGAACACCCACGAAGCCATCGTTGACCGTGAGACCTATGACATCGTGCAGCGTATCCGCAACGGCAGGCGCAGGCGTACACCCATGGGCGAGATGCCGCTGCTTTCGGGTATGGTATTCTGCGCCGACTGCGGAGCAAAGCTGTATCAGGTACGTTCCACAACCTTCAAGCCGGGGCAGGAGTACATGGTGTGCGCCACCTATCGTAAAAAGGGCAAAGACCAATGCACCTCACACCAGATACGCAATTCCGTCATTGAAGAATTCCTGTTAGATGGCATCCGCAGTATGACCGCTTATGTGCGTGAGCATGAGGACGAATTCGTAGAGATGGTCACAAAATTATCCAAAGCGGAAACCGAAAAGGCACTCCGGGATGAAAAGCGAGAGCTGGAGCAGGCAGAGGCACGGGTACACAAACTCGATACCATCATTCAACGGCTTTACGAGGATAATGTCGAGGGCAAGATATCTGATGAGCGTTTTGTCAAGATGTCCGAAAACTATGAGTCGGAGCAGAAAGCGCTGGAAAGACGCACCATAGAACTTCGCAGTAGCATTGCAACTCAAAAGGAGAACTGCATAAATGTAAACAGCTTTGTTGCTCTTGTGCGCAAGCACACAGACATACAAGAGTTGAATGCAGAAGTCATCCGAGAATTTGTGGAACGTGTTGAGGTGTTTCAGCCTGTGCGAGTCGGTGGCAGAAAGGTTCAGCGACTGCGAATCGTCTGGAACTGCATCGGTGAATTTACCCCACCACAGCCCTAAATGGGCAGAAAAACGGCATAGCCGCACAATACGACTATGCCGAATTTTTCGGGGATTACAAAATCCCTAAGTTGCACCGCCTTTATGCGGTGGATTTCGGAGTGATCTTTCCCCATAAAAAAGCAGCTGCTCCTTGTTAAAAAGAGCAGCTGCTTTTCTATGGGATTTGAGTGAAAACTTGTAAACAAATTAAGAGTCAAGAATATTATGGATACCCTGCTGAACGGTTTCATAGTCTTTTTTTAAAGACGCCAACCGTTCCCGCCCGGCGTTTTCAATATGATAGATCACACGCATGCGGGAACGCCCCGTGCTCATGCGCGTTACGACCTCCTCGCCGGTGATGTACCCATCATCCGCCAAGCGGTACAGAAGCGGATAAAAAGACCCCTCCTGCACTGTAATGAAACCTTTGCTTCGCTCCTTGATTTTCTACACAAGCTGATAACCATATGCGTCTTCTTCACACAGCAAAAACAGCGTGAGCATTTCTATGGAACCTTTTTTCATGGTATCGATAGCCATAGTGGAGATACCTCCTATCGAATAATAGTCTACAGCAAATTGAATTACAAGTTAATACCTGTTTTCAATAAAGTGTATTAACAAGCAAACTTTCATGTGCTATGATGACAGCACGCAGAACATGCGCAATTTATACTGTTTTAAAGATTTATATATCGGCATTATTGTCTTAGTTGTCAAGCGGCGCGGCTTCTTCGGGCACGTCTTCTGCTTCGGCTTCAACGGGCAGCGCCGCAAGCAAATCGAGCAAAAAGGCGGTGATCGTGCCGGACGGCTTCATCGAGAACCTCAACACGCAGCCCATCCAAAACAAAAAGTAACGCAAAAAATTAAAAGGCTCTGCCGCGCACCGATTTGATGCCGACAAAGCCTTTTTCTCGTTTTAGGGTGTTAAATGAATCTGAAATACATGCCTGCACTGCCATAATTGCAGTAGTGCTCGTCCGTCGACATGACATCAGCCTTGCTGATCTCTCCCGTGATCAGTTTTTCGCACAGCACTACCATATCCTGCACAATCTCGAGCCGCAGCGGGTTGTAGTAGACCGACCTGCCCGCAAGGTAATCCTGCTGGTGCTGCTCGTCGCAGCCGTTTTCCTGAATGGAATGCCCGCCGAACCACGCATAATCGCGCAGCGCCTCCGCACGCGGCAGGAAGCACTCAAGGTTCTTTTTGTAGCTCTCCAAGACCTTATACATGTCTTTTTCCGGGCAGATCATCAAAACAATATACCCGGAGCCGATGGCGTCGCCGGTAAAAAGCGCCTTGTAGTGTGCGCACGCGAACACCACGGAGTTTTCCGTGTGCCCGCCGAGATTCAACACATCCACCGTCACACCGCCGCCGAGGTCGATCATGCTGCCCTCGTCAATAGGTACAAGCTGCGGGTATTTGCCGCCGTCGGAAAGCGCCGCCGCAAAGCAGTTTTCGTCTTCGCGGATCTTCTCCACATCGTTTTTGTGCAGATATACTTTTTCAAATCGGTCGATGCGGAACATGTGGTCGCGGTGCGGGTGCGTAATCGCAACCTCGACCGGCAGCCGCGTCAGCTTCTTCACGGTGTCGAGCAGGTCGCCCTCGCCCATGCCCGTGTCGATCAAAAGCGCTTTGTCCCTGCCCTCAATGAGGTAGCACGTCGCCGTAAAGTAGTCATCTATCCGCCAAAAGCCGGGCTTTATCCACGTCACTTCAAGCTGCGTGCGTCTATCCTGCTTTAGCAGCCAACGAACAATTCCCCCGTCCGCAAAGACATTTTCCCATGCGTTTTCAGGGTTGATCTCCGTGCGCTCCACCGTTTCGGAGCCTGTTACGCGCAGGCTCATCACAAGCTTTTCCGCGTCTGCAAGCACCTTGCCGTCTGCGAGCACATTGCTCTCACCTGCGAATGTATACACCTTCAGCGGCATGAATTTTGCCGCACGTACTTCATAGGGGTCTGCGTGCCCGCCGAGAATCGCCACCGCGCTGAAGCAATGCGACAAATGCGAAATCAGCCGCCACGCCGCGTCCGCGCAGCTTTGCGATGCCGTGAGCGACAATTTACATTTGTCGATGATGCCCGTCGTCTGCCATTCAAAAACCAAGCTCTGCACCGCTGTTTCGGGCAATATGCCGCCCGGTAAAATCAACGCGGTTACCTGTGCTTCTCCGCAATGCGGCTCGAGTTTACTTAAACAGCTTTCCGCCTCCGTCTCATTCGAGACAAGACACAGCAGCGTCGGCTTCCCGCCGCCCAGCTCCGCACCGTTCACGCACCACTTGAGCACCTGTCCGTCAAACACTTTTTCAAAATAACGCATACCTTTTCCTCCCCGTTACAATGACCCGCTATTTTGTGAATAAAACAAAAAGACTCCACATTTCTGCAAAGTCTTTCATGGTCGAGGTGAGAGGATTTGAACCTCCGGCTTCTACGTCCCGAACGTAGCGCTCTACCAAGCTGAGCCACACCTCGATATAAGCCTTGAATACTCAAGGCCATTTTGGCAGCGGTACCAGGATTTGAACCCAGACAAACAGAGTCAGAGTCTGCTGTGCTACCATTACACAATACCGCTATCTGTTTCGCTGTCTTTCTTTCGTTTCATTTGTTTCCGTCGGACAACGTAGTCTATTATAGCAGATATTTGGGAAAAGTCAACCCTTTTTTCAAAAAAACTTTAAAAATTTGAAATTTATTTTTCGAGTGAGAATTAAAACGCGCAAAAAAGCGCGGAATTATGCGGTTTTTTTGCCTTTTCAGCCGTTTACGGGCTCTGCCAAAAAACACGCGCCGAATGCCTTCGGCATACGCTTTGCGGCATTTTCCGCCAAACTTTTTTCAGAAAAAATTCCAAAAACCGCGGAGCCGCTGCCGGTCATTAACGCATTTAACGCCCCGTTTTCGCACAGATATTTTTTTATCTCCTGCACAACGGAGATTTGCAGCGCGTCGTCAAACCGATTTCCGAGCGCGTTTGCAATTTCCTCAATCGAGCGATGCTCTACCGCGCGCACCATACCCGGCGTGTAGCGCATACCGCCGTCCGGCACGTTATCACACGCACGGTACGCTTCCGGCGTGCTCACGCCCACGTCCGGCTTCACAACGACAAGGTAACACTTCGGTATCTCTGCCAGCGGCAGCAACTGCTCACCAATGCCAAGACAGCGATATGTGCCGTTTAAAATGCAGAACGGCACATCTGCACCGATGCGCAAACCGAGATACAAAAGCTCTGCCGTATTGAGCGGCTCCTCCCCCGCTTCTGCGCACAGATGATTCAATAACTTCAGCACGGCTGCTGCATCCGCACTGCCGCCGCCCATGCCCGCCTGATCCGGGATATGCTTTTCAATATAAATATCTGCGCCGAACGGCACACCGGTAGCATCAAAATAATACTGCGCAGCCTTGTATGCCGTGTTGCGCCCGTCGCACGGGATGTGCGGCTTCGAGCACTTGAGTATAACCTCCCCCGTATCGTTCAGCGTCACGCGCACACGGTCGCAGAGAGACACGGACTGCATCACCATGTCAACCGTGTGGTAGCCGTCCTCGCGCCGCCCGGTAATATCGAGCGATAAGTTGATTTTTGCATACGCATTACATTCGGCTGTGTTCATATTCAGTCCTCCCTCATAGGTCAAACAGTGAAAACCGCTTGATATTGATGACATGCTTCGGGCACATTTCGTGGCAGCAGAAGCAATGAATGCACTTGCTGTACTCGATGTGCGCCTTGTGCGCCCGCACCGTTATGGTGTGCTGCGGGCAGCTTTCCGCGCACTTGCCGCAGCCCACGCACTGTGCCATGTTGATCTTCGGGTACGGCGTTAAAATTCTCTTTGCAAGCGGCTGCATGAACTTCGGAACGCGTGTCGTAAAATCGATGCTGCTGGAGCGTGCACGCTTAAAATCGTGTACGACAATATTCTCAAAATCGTCACCAAGCACTTCGATCTCCGAAAGCTTTCCCGCACAAAGTCCGCGCTCCTGTGCGTTTTTGAGCACCAAAATTTCTTCGGGCTTCATATCGATGAGCTTCGCGCCGACCATATCCGCTTCGTAGGGACTTTCAGACCCCACAAGTGCGCCGACAAAGCGTTTTTGGCCGCCCGTAGGTCCATCGCCCTCCATGGCGTCTATCGCATCTATAATCGAGAAATCCGGGTGCACATATTCGCACAAATCGACGAGCATTTCCGCAAACGGCTCTTTTTCCGGGTAACGGCTGTGCAGCTCCGGCTTTAATAGCCCCGGCACCACACCGAAGAGATTCTTCACTGCGCCGGAATAACCCATCATGCCATGGGTCTTTAACTTCGCAATGTCGATGACGAGCGTCTCGCGCGGCCGCGCGAACAGCTCTGTGACGGTCAGCGTATTGCAGCGCTTTCCCGCCGGCAGCTGCACTGCCGTGCTCTTACACGCTGTATATAACGAAAAGCCGTATTTTTCCGCCGCTTCCGTATAGCCGCACGCGCGGAACGTGCCTTTCATGATAGACGTATTGTACGGCCCGCCGCCGCTTTCCGCCACCAGTACGTCCGCGCCCCGCCGCAGCAGGCAAATCGCGACCGCAGCCGTCACATTCGGGTGTGTGATGATGGCCTCCTCCGGCGCAGAGCGCATGACGAGATTCGGCTTCAAAATAACGGTCATATGCGGTTTTATGCGGCCATAAAACGCCGAAGCGGTGAACATTGCATCCACCGCTTCGGTCAGCCGTTCTATGTCATAATCCGCAAGCCGCTTTACATACGCGCTCACTTTAACTCCTTCAAAAATGCGCCGATGCGGTTCAGCGCCTCTGCAAGGTGCTTGATGGAATACGCATACGAAATGCGTACAAAGCCCTCGCCGCACGCACCGAATGCCGAGCCCGGCACCACCGCGACGTGTTTATCGTAAATGAGACGCTCACAAAATTCATCGGACGTCATGCCGGTGGACTGAATGGACGGGAACACGTAAAACGCGCCCTCCGGCTCAAAGCAGGTAAGGCCGAGACGGTTGAGCCCATCCACAATCAAACGGCGGCGCATGTCGTACTGGTCGCGCATTTCGGCAATGTCGTCATCACCGTTTTTCAGCGCTTCGATTGCCGCGTACTGTGACATCGTCGGGGCACTCATAATGCCGTACTGGTGCAGCTTCGTCATCGGGGAAATAATCTCCTTCGGACCCGCCGCGTAGCCCATGCGCCAACCCGTCATCGCATATGTCTTCGAGAAGCCGTTGATGACGATGGTGCGCTCCTTCATGCCCGGCAGCGACGCAATGGAGACGTGCGGCTCGCCGCCGTAAGTCAGCTCACTGTAAATCTCATCGGAAAGCACGATGAGGTCATGGCGAATGATCACTTCACTCAGCGCTTTCAAATGCTCGCGGCGCATCACGGCACCCGTGGGGTTATTCGGATACGGGAAAATAAGCACCTTCGTCTTGTCCGTAATGGCATTTTCAAGTTCTTCGGGCGTCAAGCGGAATTCGTTTTCCGCTTTCGTTGCGATGGAAACCGGCACGCCGCCCGCCATACGGGTCAGCGGGTCGTAGCACACAAAGCACGGCTCCGGGATAATAACCTCGTCGCCCTCGCCCACAAGGCAGCGCAGCGCCATATCGATAGCCTCGCTGCCGCCAACGGTGACAAGAATATCGGTAGCTGCGGTGTATTCCAGGTCATATTTGCGCTTTAAAAAGCGGCAGATCTCCTCGCGCAGCGCCATCAGGCCGCGGTTCGGGGTGTAGCGCGTTCTGCCCTTTTCCAGCGTCGTGATACCCTCCTCGCGGATATGCCACGGGGTGAAAAAATCCGGCTCGCCGATGGAAAGGGAGATCACGTCCTCCATTTCGTTTGCAATGTCAAAAAAGCGGCGGATACCGGAGGGCTTAATCACGCGCGCACGGTCGTTCAGGTATTTGCTGTAATCAATCACAAAGGTTGCTTCCTCTCTCGTCAATCTCATCGTAGTCGGTGACAAAGTCCACGCCGCCGTCCTTATATTTCGTCAGAATAAAGTGCGTGGCAGTGGAGAGCACACCGTCGATCGGCGCGAGGCGCTTTGCAACGAACATCGCGATCTCAGACATGGTATTCGCCGTAACGGTTACGGCAAGGTCAAAGCCGCCGGACATCAGGCAGACGCTTTCCACCTCGGGGAAGGCCTTTACGCGTGCGGCAAGCTCATCAAAGCCGGAGTCCTTCTTCGGCGTAACGCGCAGTTCAATGAGTGCACTTGCGCGGTGCACATCCGTACGCTCCCAGTTGATGAGCGTGCGGTAACCCTTGATGACGCCGTCTTTTTCAAACTTATGAATGGCGGCCGCCACTTCGGCTTCGGTCATATCCAGCATAACGGCAAGCTCCTGCACGGTCAGCTTGGCATCATCCTGCAAGAGCTTTAAAAGCTTTTCCATTTTCTTATCCATGGTGTTTTATCCCTTCTGTTTTTATTTTGCAGGCCTGCTGTACCTTTTGCAGCAGGCAGTGTAATCTGTTTTATTCGATCGGCCCCTGCACCGGCTTGCGCTCTACAAACACGGTGTACTCCTTGTAGCCGATGTTGCTCAAAAGCTCCATGGCTTCCTCTACGCCGCTTGCAATGTTCTCCGTGCGGTGTGCATCCGCGCCGATGGTGACAAGCTTACCGCCAAGCTCCTTATAGCGCGAATAGACTTCGCGGTCGGGCAGCTTCGGCGCATCCGTGCGCAAAATACGGGAGGTATTGAACTCCAGCGCGATGTCCGACTTGATGAGCGCTTTTAAAACCGCGTCCAGCTCGTCCTGATACGGCTTGTAGCTGGGCGTTTCCCCCGCCTTACACATGTAGCGCAGCGGGTAGGTGATGTGCGCCAGTGTATCGAACTTGCCCCACTCCACCATTTCAAGGCTCTCCGCAAAGTAGGCGTGCAAAGCGTTGCCGATCTCCTGCTCGGTGGGATTATGCTCGCCGATGTGGTAAAAATCGTCGTGATCGCGAATGTTGTGCAGCGAACCGATTACCACGTCATAGTCGCGCCCCGTAAGCGCATCGTGTGCTGCGTTTAGGTCCTGCAGGGGCTGGCCGAGTTCAATGCCGCGCAAAAGCTTCAAATTCGGGAAACGTTCCTGATTTTGCAACAGCTCCGCATAGGACTGACGTACGACGTCGTAATACCGTCCGCCGGGAATGTGCGGCACGTTCATATACTGGTTGCACTCGCAGTGGTCGGTCACGGCGTAGTAAACCAGACCCATCTCGATGGCGTTCATGCACATATCGCGCATGTTGCGGGTGCCATCGAACGAGCAGTTGGAATGGCTGTGACAATCGGATATATTTTTGTAACGCAAAAGATCATCCCCTTAAAGCACTTCGACCTGTATGCTCAAAACAATATACAAATTGATTTTAACACAATAAAAATCATTTTGGAATACCCAAAGCACAAGTTTTGCAACTTTTCGCCTAAAACCGCATTGTAAAGCGATGTGAAAGTTTCTTCCGATTTCCCCGCACCGTACCTTTTTGATTTTTACACCGCTATTTCCTGCAAAACACCTTTTAAACCTTGACAGCGCCCCACATTTGATAGATAATAAAGAAATAGAAAACCACAGCAAAGCGCTTTTATGTTTTGCAGGAAAGGGTAGGGTCATTTTATGAAAGCAGTCATCACCGTAATCGGAAAAGATATGGTCGGCATTCTCGCGAAAGTCTCCACCGTATGCGCAGAAAAAGGCATCAATGTCATTGAAGTCACACAGTCCATCTTGCAGGATATGTTCGCCATGATCATGATCGTAGACATCAGTGCTGCGACCGTGCCGATCAGCGAGCTCTCCGATGAATTCGATACGCTTGGCGAAAAGCTCGGCCTGAAGATCCATGTTATGCACGAGGACGTTTTCAACTCCATGCACAGAATCTAAATCTATTACCGAAAGGCCGGGAATGAAACTATGATCGATACACATGATATTCTGGAAACCATAAATATGATCGATAACGAGAACCTCGATGTGCGCACCATCACGATGGGCATTTCGCTTCTCGACTGCATCGATTCCGATATTGATAAGGCCTGCACGAAGGTCTACGACAAAATTTGCAGCTATGCCGAAAACCTCGTCAAGACCGGCGAGGACATCAGCCGCGAGTACGGAATTCCGATTGTGAATAAGCGCATCGCCGTCACGCCCATCGCCATGCTGGCGGGCGCAAACCCCGGTGCAAGCCCCGTTCGCTTTGCAAAGGCACTGGACCGCGCCGCAAAGACCGTCGGCGTCAACTTCATCGGCGGCTATTCCGCGCTCGTGCATAAGGGCTTTGCCCCCGGCGATTACGCTTTGATTGAAAGCATCCCGGAAGCACTTGCGGAAACGGAATTCGTTTGCTCCTCCGTCAATATCGGCTCTACAAAGGCCGGCATCAACATGGATGCCGTAAAGAAAATGGGTCACATCGTCAAGGAAGCCGCCGTCCGCACCGCGGACCGCGACTGCATCGGTGCGGCAAAGCTCGTCGTGTTCTGCAACGCACCGGAGGACAACCCCTTCATGGCGGGCGCTTTCCACGGCGCCGGCGAGCCGGACTGCGTCATCAACGTGGGCGTTTCCGGCCCGGGCGTTGTGCGCGCAGCCATCAAGAAAGCAAAAGATACCGATAATATCACCGAGATCGCGGACATCATCAAGAAGACTGCGTTCAAAATCACGCGCATGGGTCAGCTCGTCGCGCAGGAGGCTTCCCGCCGTCTGTGCGTGCCGTTCGGTATTGTCGACCTCTCCCTCGCCCCCACACCGGCCATCGGCGCCAGC
>ERZ779885.2122-NODE-2122-length-18717-cov-5.945236_pt1 | contig 18717 bp, 18 predicted proteins | sample MGYA00511554_ERZ779885 | MGnify/ENA primary metagenome ERZ779885 (study PRJEB29588, sample SAMEA2160998) | human gut metagenome | biome: human gut; feature: human-associated habitat; material: faeces | place: Denmark | collected 2008/2010 ... | reverse complement strand
TGTTTATTGTATATCTTATATATATTTTAACAATAGGTCTTTCTGTAACAATAAGACGATTAAAAATGGTTAATAAGTCTATAATATATGCTTTTATACCTTTTATAATTCCTGTTATTTTTTATAAACAGTTGTTTGTTTCTGCTGAATTAATTAGGGTATCAGGTTTTAGTTTAGAGATTTTTTCATATTTTCCATTCTCATTTTTAGCATTTATACTTTTTGTTTGTTCTATTGCTTTTGTATTTGTTTTAGCAGGAATAGAAAATAATAAATTGGAGAAATAAGATGATTTCAACAGAAGAATTAGAAAGTTTTTATGAATTAAAAGAAAAAGGCATTATTACGGAAGAAGAATTTAATTCATATAGGAATAAATTTTTATCACAAGATAGTGTTAATGTAAAAAAAGAATTAGATTCAAATGTAGAAAATACCTGTAAAGCAATTTGTAAATTCTTAATATTCTTATCTTCAATTTTGGGAATTGCTTTCTTTATAGGAGCAATAGCAAGTAGAGAGCAAGATTATTTAGCATTTTCAATATACTTCTTTGTATATGCCGTTTATCTTTTATTGTGGATATTTATTGCAACTATACCAATAACTATTGCTAAAAATAGAGGCGTAGAGGGTGGTGAATTAAATACAATTACAGCTTTGTCTTGGTTAGGCTCTTTTTTCTTTATTACCTGGATTATTGCAATTATTTTTGCTTGTATTTATAAGCCAACTAAATGGATAAATGAAAATGCTCATAATGTAAAAGAAAATGATGCTTATCAATCATTAGAACGATTAGGAAATCTGAAAGAAAAAGGATTGATAACAGAAGAAGAATTTAATAGAGAAAAGATTAAATTAATAGGCAGAATCTAAATCTCTATAACCGTATATTTTCCACTGTCATATTTTACGATAGCAAAATTATGTTTGTTAAGGGCTTGGAAGACGACTATCCAAGCCCAACCATTATTAAAAACAACCTTGCCACCGCTTTGCATATAAGAATATTTTTTGTTATAAGTCATTAGTTGATTATATGCTATTGCTGTTTCCATTATATACCTTTACAAATAAGCCATTACTCTTTTTGTGATAATGCGTTGCCCTTTATCTATCAAATAATATAAATTGCGATTTATAGCTTCCTTGTTGTCATATTCTTCATAAAGAGAATACAACTCATTTAAATTCTTAAAAAGATTATGGATTGAGTTAATAGATGGCTTTCTGTTTTCACAGATTATCATAGACATATATTCTTGCGATTTATTTAGAAATTCACGACTAAACTGGTGTTGGCTCTTAATAATGCCTAACTTCCTTAAATAAAGATAGCATTTTTTGATATAATCCAAATCTTCTGAAATCTGTTGAATTTCATATTTTTGGGTTCTCTGTTTGCGGAGTTCATTATTGTTTTGTTCTTTTTCGGTGTTTAAAACCTCTTTTTTTGACTCCTGGGAGTTATTTTCTAATTCCGTATCTATTTGCTTATTGCGATTGATTAACGCTCTGATACGGTCTTTTATGCTGTTTAGTCGTGAATCCATCTCTATTCCTTGTTATATGGGTATTTATCCGATTAATTTATGTAATTATTTTGAAAATCAATTATGCAATATTAACGAGGCTGAACTCGTTACCCTCGTTCAACCTAAATTTCGCAATCAAAGATTGCTCATTTATTTTTTCTATTTAATGTGTTTACAGAAAATTCATTTCCTCAATATTTTAGTATTTCCGTTAGATTTGCTCTTTTTACCCTGAAAACCACGGGTAAAAAGTTATAGCATTTCCGTTGAGTTTGCTTTCTTGTTTTGGCTATATCAGGATTATATCCTGAAATCCGCACACCGCCGATGCGAATCTTCCACCTGCTTTTCGGTTGGCACATTATGAAGTCCGAACAAGAACCAAATTTCATAATGCCGAGGTTGTCAATGAGCACAGACAGAGCCTCATATTTCTAACTGACATCATCAGTCGTGCCCTATTTATATTCCGCCAGCCGCCTTTGGAGGGGTTATTTTGCGGTGCTAATACCAATGGATTAGTCTTCATAGGTTTTCAGTTTGTGCCCTGCATGAGGGTGCTTATAGAAAAGCCTGTTTCCCCGTTTGTAATACAAAACTAAGTTCTGCAATTGGTATGTATTTGAATTATAGCATTTCAGTAGTTGAACTACAAAAATAAAATTCACTCTCAAATCTATTTATCTAAAAATGCTTAACAAATGTAATTATTTGAAAAATCATCAAAAAAGTTCTTGACAACAGTAAAACTGCTTGTTAGATGATGCTAAACTATGTACCACAAGAGGGTATTAAAAAACAGGTCAAAAATAAATTTTTTGGTTGTTAATCAGGTGGTTAATAATATGAAACGAGAGAATCCAGCCACCCCAGCCACCACAGATAAAGGACTTAAATTTCGGTTTAAGTCCTTGTTTTTTAATAATAAAATCGAGTTCGAATGTTGTTTTTCTTCCAGACCTGTTTTTTAAGGCTTCTCCGAACTTATCTTTTCAACTTTCCTTATTTTTCAATAGCTTAATATGGTTTGAATCCAGCCAGTCCTTTGGGATTATCATTTGTTAAAAATATCATATTCGTTTCTTTCAATTAACTGACGTTGATGTCATCTATTGAACAAATTTTCGGTTTTACTTTTTCTTAAATCTCGGTATTTTATGATGAATTTAGGAGTTTTTTATAAAATGGCAGATTTAAAAGACAATTTCAGAGAATGGTTAATTCAACAAGGAGCTAAGCCTGGAACTATCACATCTTATTTATCCAGACTTCAAAAAATATCTCATCAAAATTGGGATATGTTGACCATAAATATTATCCCACTCTTAGTTCAGTATTATGAACTTGCTAACAAAGAATATTATCTTGACCGTGTCACAATTTTGCAGGCTTTGGAATATTTTAATACAATTTCCGACAATATTTATAAAACAACAAAATCAGACATTAAATTATCTTTGTTTGACGGGCAAAAAGACTATTTTATTTGTGATACCGATTTAAAATCTCTTTATGATGATGTATGGTTGATTAATCGTTATCTATATGAAAGCAATGATACCTTAGAAAGCAAACATAACTCTAATATTGATCTTGCCAAGCTGAGTATCCTTATGTTGGAGATAAAAGAAAACTATCATGAAGACCTTAAAAGAATAGCCGTGCACATCGTTTATAACAATAAAGGTGTACAGGATAGAAAAACCGCACTAACAAAATACTGTAATTTTCTTTATGCCACATATAAAAAAGCAGATTATAACTGTAAAACTAATGTGACATTATCAGAGGTACAAAATAAGAATCCAAACAAAACCATTAATGGAAATTTCAAACAAAAATACCCTATTACCGGCAAACATGCCAGACAAGTAGAACCGAATCTAAAAGTAAGACGAGATACAGAATTAGGATATGTCTATACTCTACGTGACTTAGCTGACATTTTTAACATAGATTTTTATACCGCTATGGATTTAATGTCACGATTTGGTAAAGAATATGGTATAAAAACTGTTGTCCGTGATTATTATAGTGCAGATGCTACAAATAAATGTTTGAAAGCATACCATCATTATAAAGATAAAGAAACATCAGCTAAATATAAAAGCGTTAACTATAACAAAAAGGGTTATCAGCAATGGGTTACTCGTGAATATATAATAAATGAACTTGGCATTAAAAAAGCGGCTTTTTACTCTCGTATTAAAGATTATTGCCTGTATATTGATTATGCTAAGCACGCCCCCAAATACTATCTTCCTGAACTCGAATATTTAAAACAAGTGTCCAAAAGCATAAGAATATATAAAAAAGTAAAATACAATAAAAACAAATAGATATTTAATAAAAAACGGACACATCCTATAATCAAATGCAAAACAATCTCTTTCCCAGTATAAGGAAAGTATAGCAAGCGATAAAAAGCTGAGAGCTATAAATTAACTTCCTTAATAGGAGAAAGAAAATGAAAAATTTGAATGACAACACCCAAATGGGATCTGCTTTAACTACTGTTTTTAACCGTCGTGAGACTTTCTTAAACGGAGGTAACGCAGCTGTAAAGCAAACATACGAAACAACTTCCAGCGATAATGCTGAGGTTGCGGCATTACCTGAATGCCTTGAAACTCTGTCTCTACAAAAAATATTTAAAGACGGTCATCTATCCGATGAAGAATTAGAGAAACTTAAAAAAGAGCATGCGAATGATAATCTGCCGTTAATGCCGACTGATCCGACACAAATGACGGATTTTCTCTCAAAGGTTAGTAAGTCGGTCTCTGTAGAGCTGATGATTTTAAAGTCAACCCCGTTATCTGAGAGCGAATATTTAATTCGCTTTCAAAAGCTACAGATACAAGCAGCCTATCAACTTTTGGCTGAATATTTGATTGGAGAAGATATTCGCCAAATGAAAGGGCACAAAGGACTGAAAGCGAAGGGAAAAGCAGCTGGTATCACAACCAAAACAGATGCAATTGCAGCCAAATACCCACACCTCGGAGCAAGAAGAAGTCGAGACTTTCAGAAGCTATTTATTGAAAATGTCTGGGCAGCCATTGAAACGGCTTTTAAGCGAGGTGAACTTCCGACCAGAGCATTGGCTTTATCCCATGGAATTAGCAAGAAGGCAAGAGAAAACATCTCAAAGAACCATTATGATATTAAGAAATGGAGGGCTAAAGATGAAGATTTTGAAGCCACATTTAAAGAGCTTAATTCAACCAAAGAAGTGAAAGCATGTTCGCTGTTTTGCAACATCGGCGTTGGTACCAGTTTGTTAGAAAAGAGCACCAACATTAAAATTGTGGTTGCTAATGAAAAAGATCCGCGCCGAGGGAAAGCTCACAGAAGGTTATACCCAGATTGCGAAACCATTATAGGCGGGATTGATGAACAAGAGACCTTTGATAAAATTATTGAAGCCAATAAAAGACATGGGGCAAAATTTCTTTTAGCCTCGCCGCCATGCCAAGAAGCAAGTTTACAAAATAATTCGAAAAACAAAGGCACAACGCATAGGGCTGCTTTATTTGAAGATACCTTGGAGGTCATTAGAGCCGTCGATTACGATTATGTGTTCATTGAAAATGTGCCACAATGGTTGGGTAGCCGTCCTGCTGCAGCTTTATCAATTTTAGGTGATAAAACCATTGGAGAGTACGTTGTTGAAGAGCTTGAAACATTGGGGTATAATGTAACGGTCGGAATTGTATCTGCCGCCGACTATGAAACAGCAGAAGACCGCGAAAGAGCCATTATTCTCGCATGCAAAAAAGAGCTGGGATGCTGGAAATTTCCGAAAAAGCATAAATTCCGCCCGACAGTGTTTGATGCTATTGGCTCTCTGCCTTCTATTGAAGCCGGTGAAACTTCTCCGAAAAACAAATGGCACTATGGGTTACCTTTAGTTGATCACGAGATTGAATTTGTAAAACACACGCCGACTGGTTGCTCTGCATGGGATAATACCGTTATGTACCAACCCCAAAATAAAAGCGGTTCAAATTCCGGTGCTTCGTTTCAAAGAGGGTTTAGCAGAGTGAATCCTGCGGCTCCAGCACCAACAATCACAAGCGACAGCGGTCAGATTGGTGGTTTGTCAACCATTCACTTTGGGCGTCCGTTATCTGATGGCACCTACTCTGATAGTCGGGTCCTTTCTATTGCGGAGATATTGGCTCTAATCGGATGTGAAGCTGACTTTTTAGAGCCATTGAATGAAAAGGAGGATTCTGAAGAAGCTTTTGATGGTCTGACCTGGGAAAATAATATGCTGATTGGTTCTGATGAGCATTTTATCCGCGAGGTGCTTGGTGAACATGTTTGCCCAAGGTTTATGTTAAATATTATGAGCACTCTACCAATTCCCGCCAACGATAATACGGCAAGCGAGAAAAGCACAAAATAATTATTATAAAATCATGTTAAGGGGTGGTTTCGGCCACCTCTTTTTTGTGTTTCAGTTGTTTTTTCTGAGGTTTTGAAGGATTAAGCGACATTGATGTCAGATAATGGATTTGTTGCGTCTATATACAGTCTTTTATATATCTGTGTATGGTAATCCAACTACAGCCCATAATTTTTGCAATTTCGGCTTTAGTCATATTTTTATCAAGCATTTCAACAATGCGTTTATGAGATTTTGCAAGCTTTTTATAAGAAAACCCGTGTGGACGACCAAGATGTTTGCCCTCGTCTTTCAAGCGTTTTAGTGAATTTTTTGTACGTTCGGAAATAAGCTGGCGTTCAATTTCCGCAGCCAAACTAAACGCAAACGCTAAAACCTTGCTTTGAATATCTGAGCCAAGGCGATAATTTTCTTTTAACGTCCAGATTTGACAGTCTTTTTCAAGACAATTCTGCAAAATCCCCATCACTTCAAGCAGGTTGCGCCCCAATCTGGATAGTTCGGTTGCAATCAGAATATCACCTTTTTTTAGTCGTTTGAGTAAGTTCCCAAGCTTCCGCTCCGCTAGCGGTTTACGCGAAGAGATAGCCTCATCTATCCATTTATCAATCTGAATATTGTGTTTTTGACTGTAAGTTAAAATCTCATGCTTTTGATTTTCAACATTTTGATGGTCTGTGCTGACTCTGATATATGCGTAGTACATAAAAAAAATCCTTATAATCGTTACTTTCTGATTATAAGAACTACCAAAAATCTTGTAAAAACAGGCGCATCAAATAAATGATATACAAAAATGACCGTCTATTTGTTATATTACATTTTGCAAAAAATCAGCACCCGCTTTTTTATTGTTGAGTGGATTATACTCAATCAAAACCAATAATTGCAAGCTTTTTTAATGAACTAGCCACTGTTTTCTAACAAATAGACGGTGGGTTATGAATATAAAAACAGAGCAGATAGTCTCTAAAAAGAGAGTTGCTGATCACGGAGAAGTTTTTACGGCAGCGCGTGAAGTCAACGCAATGCTAGATTTGGTAAAACAAGAAACATTACGAATTGATTCTCGTTTTTTGGAGCCTGCCTGCGGTAAAGGAGCTTTTCTCGCTGAGGTATTAAGACGCAAACTTGGCGTTGTTGAAGAAAGATATGCTAAAAGCCCTGTTGAATATGAAAGATACGCAATATTAGCGCTTTCAAGCATTTATGGTATAGATATACTTGAAGATAATGTTTTTGACTGCCGTAAAGAATTATTCAACATCTTTAAAACGGAATATGAAGCAACATTAAAGTGTCAATGTAATTCAGAATGCCTAAAAAGTGCACAATTCATTTTAACTAAAAATATCGTCTGGGGTGATGCTTTAACTCTTAAAAGAGTTGATCTTCCTGACAAACCCATTGTTTTTGCAGAATGGTCTGCTGTCAATGGCAAAATGCTTAAACGCAGAGATTTTACTTTTTCTAACCTACTAAATTGTTCAACCGAAGGCTTACCCTTGTTTTCCGATACTGGAGAAGATGTTTGGTTACCTGTTCCGGTCAGAGAATTCCCTATCACTCATTATCTAAAAATCGCTGAAGCTGAAACGGGGGTATCAGATGCCGCCTAAGAATTATAATCCTGATGTTTTAAGCTGTTTGGCAAATTTAAGCAATGACGAGGTTTTTACACCACCGCAATTAGCTAATCAAATCTTAGATATGCTACCGCAAGACTTGTTTACAAATAAAGAGACTCGTTTTTTAGACCCTTGCTGTAAAAGTGGTGTTTTCTTAAGGGAAATTGCCAAACGGCTAATTGTCGGTTTAGAAAAAGAGATTCCCGACTTAGAAGCAAGATTAAACCATATTTATACCAAACAATTATTCGGTATAGCCATCACCGAACTGACAGCATTACTCTCTCGGCGCTCCGTATATTGTAGTAAACAAGCGAACAGCCAATACTCAATATGTAATAGATTTTCAGATGAAGAAGGCAATATTCACTTTGAAAGAACCCCTCATACTTGGGAAAATGGTCGTTGTAAATATTGTGGAGCCAGTCAATCAGAATATGACAGAGATGATACTTTAGAAACTCATGCTTATCAATTTATACACAATCCTAAGGAATTACTAAAAATGAAATTTGATGTTATTGTTGGAAATCCGCCGTATCAAATGAGCGATGGGGGAAACGGATCAAGTGCTAAACCATTATATCATTATTTTATTGAACAAGCCCAAAAATTGAATCCTAAATATCTAATTATGATTATTCCTGCACGTTGGTTTAGTGGCGGAAAAGGACTAGATGATTTCAGAGAAAAGATGATAAATGATAAAAGAATTAAAACCTTGGTAGATTATTTTGATGCCTTAGAATGTTTTCCTGGTATAGATTTATCAGGAGGAATTTGTTATTTTTTATGGGACAGAGACTATGATGGTGAATGTAATATAATATCACATCTTAATGGAAAATACAGTCAACAGACTAGACCGTTACTAGAAAAAGGATATTCTTCTTTCATCAGATTTAATGAAGCCGTCTCTATTCTACGCAAAATAGATGTAAAAAAAGAGCCAAAGTTTATTGATTATGTTAGTTCAAGAAAACCTTTTGGAATATCAACAACGATTAAACCTAAAGAAAAAAAATCTAATGACGATGTCAAAATTTATGCATATCCGCATAATGGTTATATTTCTTTGAGTGATATAAATCTGAATAAACAATGGCTTAAATTATATAAAGTTTTTATTGCAAAAGCTTATGGAGAACGAGGAAACTTTCCTTATTTGGTCATAGGTAAACCATTCTTAGGGGAACCAAATAGTTGTAGCTCAGAAACTTATTTACTATGTTATCCGACATCATCCGAAATCCTAGCAGAAAATTGTATTTCTTATCTAAAAACAAAATTTGCACGTTTTCTAATTTTGTTAATTAAAAATACGCAGAATGCAGCTAAAGGTGTCTATCAATTCGTCCCAATGCAAGATTTTAATGAGCCTTGGACAGATGAGAAATTGTATAAAAAGTATGGTTTAAATCAAGATGAAATTGATTTTATTGAATCAATGATACGCCCGATGGAGTAAAAAATGCCAAGAACTGACTTTTTCCCTTTACGTCCTGAAGCCAATCCGACCATCTATGCTTATGAGGATAAGCTGTATCCAGGTTTATTAAAAATTGGATATACTATAAAAACAGCTCAAGAACGTGTTGCTGAACAATATCCTGTTTTGCGTCCCGGAGATAAACCATATAAAATTGTGTTAGACGAACCAGCAATCAAAGAAAATGGTTCCACCTTTACAGATCATGATGTTCATCGGCTTCTTCGCAAAAATGGATTTGCTAATCCAGAGGGAGAGTGGTTTAGATGTTCGGTTACTGATGTTATGGCTGCTATCGTTGCTATTCGGAGTGGCAATAATATTTCAACACGCACTTTAGATTTTCCTATGCGGCCAGAGCAAGAAGAGGCTGTTAATAAGACATCTGAGTATTTTAATGCGTTTAAGAAAGAAAACCCTGATAAGATTCCTCATTTTTTATGGAATGCAAAAATGCGTTTCGGTAAAACATTTGCCTCTTATCAGTTGGCAAAAAAAATGAATTGGCAGAGAATCTTAGTTTTGACTTTTAAACCTGCGGTTCAAGATGCTTGGGAAGAAGATCTCAACTGTCATAAAGATTTTGATGGTTGGCAGTTTATCTGCAATAAAGGCAAGAAAAAAGAAGAGTGCCTGCTTGAAGTAGAACATCTTAATTTGTCAAAACCAATTGTCTGCTTTGGTTCTTTTCAAGACTTTTTAGGAAAAAATAAAGACGGCGGAATTAAAACTAAAAATGAATGGGTACATACAATCAACTGGGATTGTGTTATCTTGGATGAATATCATTTTGGCTCTTGGCGTGAAAATGCCAAAGAATTATTTGAAGCAGAAAGCAAGAAAGAACAGGAGTATGGCGAAGGTGAAGGTCTGGATTATTTTGATGAAGATATAATGCCAATTACTACTAAACATTATCTCTACTTATCAGGAACCCCTTTTCGCGCTATTAATTCTGGTGAGTTTATTGAAGATCAGATTTTCAATTGGACGTATTCTGATGAACAAAGGGCTAAAGAAAATTGGAAAGGTGATAAAAATCCTTATGCTTCCTTGCCCAGAATGGTAATGATGACATATCAACTACCAGATACTATAAGAGAAGTAGCTTTACAAGGTGAATTTGATGAATTTAATTTAAATACTTTTTTTGCTGCTGAAGGCGAAAAAGATGATGCCAAATTTAAATATGAGAATGAAGTTCAGAAGTGGCTAGATCTTATTCGAGGAAGTTTTGCAGAAACAACTGTAGACAACCTAAAACAAGGTGCAAAAAAACCACCAATGCCTTTTGGTGATAGTAGTTTGTTAAGTATTCTGACACATACATTTTGGTTTTTACCTTCTGTTGCCTCTTGCTATGCTATGGCTAACTTATTAAAAAGACGACAAAATCAGTTTTATCATGAATACAAAGTAATTATAGCGGCAGGAACAGAAGCTGGGATTGGTGTTGATGCGTTGACTCCTGTTTACAAAAAAATGGATAATCCTTTGGAAACCAAAACAATTACACTTTCATGCGGTAAATTAACAACAGGGGTTTCGGTAAAACCTTGGAGCGGAATTTTTATGTTGCGTAATTCTTCAAGCCCTGAAACATATTTTCAAGCAGCATTCAGAGTACAAACACCTTGGACAATTAATAATCCTGATAATCTACACCCTAATGCAGTCCAAATTTTGAAAGAAGAGTGTTATGTATTCGATTTTGCACCAGATCGAGCATTAAAGCAAATAGCTGATTACAGTTGTAGGCTTAACATTGATGAAAATTCAAGTCCGGAGAAAAAAGTAGAAGAATTTATACAATTTTTGCCAGTATTAGCGTATGATGGCAGCTCAATGAGACAAATAGATGCTGCTGGTATTTTAGATATGGCTATGAGCGGAACAACCGCAACATTATTAGCTAGACGTTGGGAAAGCGCTTTGTTGGTTAATGTTGATAATGCAACATTACAAAGACTTATGGATAATAAAGAAGCTCTTGATGCCTTAATGAAAATTGAAGGCTTTAGAAATCTTAATCAAGATATTGAAACAGTAATTAATAAATCAAATACAGTCAAAGATTTAAAAAAGAAATCTGCTGAAACCGAATTAACCGCAAAAGAGAAGAAAGAATTAACTCAAGAAGAAAAAGAATTTAAGTCTATGCGGAAGCAAATTCAGGAAAAACTTATTAAATTTGCGACTCGTGTCCCTATCTTTATGTATTTAACAGATTATCGCGAGCGAACACTAAAAGATGTTATCACACAACTTGAGCCGGGATTATTCAAAAAAGTTTCAGGTTTAGACGTTAAAGATTTTGAATTATTAGTTAGTCTTGGGGTTTTTAACGGAGCTTTAATGAATGATGCTGTTTATAAATTTAAGCAATATGAAGATTCTAGCCTTGAATATGCTGGAATTAACAAACATCAAGATGAAAATGTTGGTTTATTTGATACCGTACTGTCTAAAGATGACTATATAGAAGCAATGTAAAGGAAGAAATATGGATAGAATCGAAATATGTCAATATTGTGGAGCTAAAATTTCTATGAAGTTTAATAGTTTTCCTGGCTCCTGTACTGAACCAGAATCTTATGATTGTCCTAACTGTGGTCAACATCTTTTTAGTAGCAGAGATTCTGGATATTATTCAGATTTGAAAGTAATTTCCGATAAACAAGATAATTCTTCTGATTAAATTTTAGTTTCATTTGGCACATTGGTTGCTTCGTTTTTATCAGAGACATCTATAGTTTTTTGCTGAACTTGGTATGAATTGGAAAATGCGTTTCCAATTTGAGATAAAGCCCCTTGAGCTTGTGCTGCACCAATTTTCTGATGTATGTACTTTACTCTATCTAAAGTTACAGAATCTTGCATATTTCTATATACTGAAGTTGTCATACTCTCTTTTAATGTTCTTTTCTCTAAAACTTTGTATTCGTCTTTTACAATACTTATTTTAGCATTATTATATATTATTTCGCCCCTATCTTCTTCTATCTTTTTTTCGGGAATATTGATAATTTCAGCTTCAAAATTATAGCGAACTTGTTCATTTGCAGAAGTTAAATAATTTATTACACAATCAAAACTTAAGGTTGTTTGATTGTTTTTATCCAATTCTTCCCAGATTTTATCCCTCTGTTTCGTATTATGCATTCTTACAATAATTTCTTCATTTCCTCTTAGCAAATTTACAATATTTGAAAAATGGTCTTCTATTTTTGCATCAGAACTTGTTTTTAATATAGTTTTGATATCTATTTTAACTGAATGTATATCCTTTTTACTTTCATTCTTAATAGAAAATATTCTGTGATTTTGATTGTTTTTAGTATTATCATCAAAAAAATCAAAACCTTCAGCATCGGAAGAAATGAGTAAAACTCTATCACGGATATTGAAAAGAATAAGCTCCTCAATTATACTGAAAAAGCAGTTACATTTTATTGTTGGTTTGATAATAACCATATTATCGCGTTTATTTTGGTACTCTTTATCTCGTTCATATAGTTCAACGGTTTTCTTATTCGTATATACAACAGCTATGTAAGTCATTATTGCTGTTAATATTCCAGCAAATATGGTCGCACCAAATGTCCACCAATCAATTGCAGTTTCAATAATTATTCCTGATTCTTCCATAAAACACTCTCTTAAAGTTGTCGATATATAAAAATTAGCTTTATTTTATTGGTTTAATTCTCTAAAAGCAAGTTTTTCAACGATTTTTTGACAAGAAAAAAACTTATCCATTCATTTTGTGGTATTTACATTAAGTGACATTAATGTCATTTATTCAAAAATAATCGAAAATCTCACTTACGCACGACTTCTTTTCCAAAATACCGAGAAGTTAAGCGCTTGTTTTTATTTTAAATCTCTCAATCGTAGCAAAATGTCGTTGGTTTCGTGAGTTTTAGGGGCTCCCGAATAAAATTATTCACGACATAATGTAAATAGTTAATGAGTAAAACAACTATTTATGAAAGGAAATGCTATGTATCAAATCAAAGTCAACGGTGTGTTAATGCCAACAATTTACTACTATTTGCGTGACGCTATGGAAGCGTGTCAGGCTGAAAAAGCAAGAGGTTGTGCGGTATTTACTGAAATTGTGTCGGTTAATCAATAAGGGAGATGTATCATGTTGAAGAATTTTGAAAATTGGCTTTTGGAAAACAAATATTCTGAGTTAACCTCCGCTGATTATGCAGGTAGAATTGAGAGATTATGCCGTGTTGAGAAGTTTACACTTGCTCACTTGGTTGAAAATATTGCTTCTATCTTGCCTCAATATGAAACAACCGGTGAAAAATCAAGCTATGGTAAACGTTCTCACACGTCTGTTAGACAGGCTTTGAGAAAATTCAAAATGTTTCTTGCTTCTGAAGTATCTGCCTAAGGAGTAGCGTCATGACAGATATTAAAACCTTAAATGATAATCTAAGACAAACCTTTTGCGGTGGTAAAGTGATGTTAACTCAAGGTATAAGCTTTAAACCAACACTTGAAAAAGCTGAAATTATGGAAAAAGTCAGACATTTTAACAATTTTACAAAAGATAATGATCCGTATGAAGAACATGATTTTGGCAGTTTTGATTATAAAGGCGAAAAAATCTTTTGGAAAATCGATTATTATGACAAAGATTTTTGTTATCTGTCCGAGGATCCTAGCGATGAAAGTAAGACAAATCGCGTTTTGACCGTTATGCTAGCTGATGAATATTAAACCGTTTGACAGATAAAGTTTATATTTTAGCCCAGATTTAACAAGTTTTTCATCTATATATAATTTATTATAAAATTGAAAATCACTTGTTTCTGGGCTGATTTTTGAGTCCTATGGTTAAAATTTACTGAAAATTAAAAATATATTGACTAATCGTAACAACAATGTTACGATTTTACATAACAAATGTTACGATTGGAGCGAAAATGTATAATAAACGTCAAGAACTGATACTAGATTTTATTAAAGATAATCCGATATCAAAGCGTGAAGATATTGAGACTTTTCTTGCTAAAATGGGGTATGTCACAACCAAAATGACTATTACCAGAGATTTGAAATTACTTTTGGGTAATGGTGATATTGAAAAATCAGGACAAGCCAAAGCAACCGTTTACACTCCTTCAGTTAAAGTATCTTTACTAAACGATATAAATATTGAAACTTATTTTTCCAAAGATCAAGATGAAAGACTACCTCACACAATTGGTTTTAATTTTGATATTTTTTCTGCATTGCAAAATTTATTAACAGATAAAGAAAAAATAGAACTGGAAGATTTAAACAATAGTTACAAAGCCAAAAGAGATAACTTATCACCAACCTTGTTACAAAAAGAGTTTGAGCGATTAACCATTGAACTGGCTTGGAAGTCATCAAAAATAGAAGGAAATACCTATACTCTATTGGATACCGAGCGTTTATTAAATGAAAATATTTCAGCCAAAGGCAAAACCAAAGAAGAAACTAATATGGTGCTAAATCATAAGAAAGCATTGGACTTTGTATTGAAAGCTCCAGAATATTATAAAAATATAACAATCGCCAAAATCGAAGAATTGCATAAGCTGTTGGTTAATGAGCTTGATGTTACCACCGGAATTCGTAATGGTATGGTTGGTATTGTAGGAACTAACTATAAACCATTAGACAACTCATATCAAATAAAAGAAGCACTAAAAAATTTGATAGAAATTATCAATAAAACCGGTAATCCGATAGAAAAGGCATTGATTGCGGTTTTAATGATAGCCTATATTCAGCCGTTTGAAGATGGAAACAAACGAACATCTCGAATATTAAGTAATGCAATTTTACTTGCAAATGATTATTGTCCACTTTCATATAGAAGCGTTGATGAGATAGAATATAAAAAGGCTGTGATTTTGTTTTATGAGCAAAATAATGCAACTTATTTTAAACAACTCTTTCTTGAACAGTTTAAACAAGCAGTTAATAAATATTTCTAATCACAACCTGTGTCATAGCGGTGTTAAAAGTTAAACCTCTGCTAAAATTTACACAGGTTAAACATAATAATAACATATTCACGATGTGTTATAGCTATCAAAAGAATATGATGTTACTGAAATGTCGTGGTTTTTCTGAATTGTAAAACAGATTTTTTAATTATTTTTCCATTATGTCAGTTAATCAAAATTTGACAAGATTCCGTTTTTTGATCGCAGGACTCAGTAGATTTTTTTGGTATAGGTTTACTCAGATTTTCACTAAAAGGCTTGTTATGGGCTGTTTTAGGCTTGTTTCTGCTCATGTTTCTGCTAATTATCTGATTAATTGAAGCATGTCCAGGTAAAATGCTTTCTTATACTGTTTCAGTCATACGGTTTATAATTTTCAACACATAATCTAAATATAATTATAATGTATCCGGTTTGATGTATCTAACTTTAATGCCTAAGTTCTTTAATTCTTTGATAATATCATTGTGTATTTTATAAAGGAGGTTGTAATCATCGCGTATTCTCTCAAGAAGAGATTGGGACATATAAAGACCATTGTTAGAATGCACTCCTTTATTAAGATATAACATCCAACCTGCAGCTCCGCATTCATGATATTTTTTAGATGTATGAAGCATATTATGATATTTAGGCTCTTTATATTCTTTCTTACCACTACAAACAGATGTCTTTAACGCTAATCTTACTTTACAGTCGATATCTTCACTAAATACTTCTCTAATCCCGTGTATGTGAGTTCCTTTATCGTTTATATCTTTTCTTTTGTTTGTAGGCTTATTTTCAATAATAAAAGCCATCATAGGCTTAGCTGATGATTTAAAGATATGATCAAGATTACCATACATTCTTTTAATAATAACAGCTTTCAGCTTCTTGTATGTTAAATCTTGGTGTTTATCTCTAAATTCTTTACTTAAATTCAATGTGAATGGTTTAAGAGATGTAAAATCTTTTGTTTCAGACATAAAATAAAAGAAATATGCCAGTTTTTGAATTGATGTTACATTTCTCCATATTGGTAATTTATGGACTGATATTTCTTTTTTTTCATATTCACTTTTACATATATTACTTATACAGATGATGTCATCAACATTCTTTTTCCACCATTTAACTTTAGAAATAAAGCGACTATAAGCACGTTGATTTTGTTTTTTTGATTTTCTTTTCTGTTTTTTTCGCATAAAACAACTCCTTTTCTTTTTGATTAGAATTGTTTGTTTGCGTGACTTTGATGAATAAAATTTCCAAATAGTGAAAAAAGTTTTTGTTATTGTTTCAGATCAACATAGCAATATCAGAAGTTAAAAGAAAATCCTACTGAAAAAGGCGTTTTAACTTATATTTCCCTATATAAAGAGCGCCTTTTTTAACTTCTTTTCTCGGTGGAAGGAAAGTTAAAACCTTTGCCAATTTTTACAAATGTTCATTAAGTGACATTGATGTCAGTTAATCAATTAAAATTTTTTTCATTTCCTGTTTTACATATTTTTTCAATCCCGACATATAATTGTTATGACTGATACATATCGCAAACTCAAAGATGAGTTATCAATTCTCTATCCCGACGTTACGGATATTGAATTAAACGAAATGACAAGTAATCTGATTGATTTTTACACAACAGCTGTGAAAGTCTTTTTAAAAGATGAAACAGAAGAATTTGTCGTTGATGACAAAAACTTTTCTTCATAACCTCATTTATTTTGTAAATCAGGTTAATCGTTTGAAAAAAAGATAAAAAAAACACTTTTAAAATCTGTTTTACATTTATTTTCAAACGCGACAATACAAAATTGTTTTTAATTATAGAAGGAATAAACAATATGAACTGTATAACTGCTAAAATGTATATTGAAGCATTGAAAAATAATATCCGTGAAAGTTTAAGATATAAGAGAGAGTATGACAAATATAGAAACTTGGCTCCTATTGGTTATAAACGTATTCGAGATAAAAATAATAAGATTGATATTATCGTTGATACTAAGCAAGCTCCAATTATTGTTGAGTTGTTTAACGCTTATGCAACTGGACAATATACAGTAAAAAAACTAACAAAGTTGGCACATTCATTAGGTTTAGTAAACAGACATAGCAAATCTGTTTCCGAGAGTTGTATACGTGATATGCTAGAAAATCCATTCTATTATGGGGAAGTTTGCATTATGGGTATAAACTCTCCTCATAATCACCAAAAACTTATTGATAAATCTCTCTTTGATACTGTTCAAACGATTATGAAATCCCAAAAAGATTACAAATAATCTTAAATAACGGCATCAGATGTTTTGTGTTGGAATATTTGATGCCACATTTTTATTTAACATTTTGAAAAATCAGTAAAATATTAGTAAAAAACTTGCATGAAAGTGCATTTTTTTGCGTACATTCCCAAATTAACGCGACATAATAATATTATGTTAAATCAATGGAGTAATAGAGATGAAAAAGAAATATAAACAAGTCATAGAAATTGAAAAATGCACACAAGCGGTTATGTTAGCTCGGGTTTCAAGCAGAAAACAAGAACGCGGCGCCAGTTTAGAAGCTCAAGAAAGAAGTATAAGAGAATACTGCACAAAAAATGAGCTTAAAATTATAGAGCCATATCCTAAAGCATTTATTTTTACTGAAAGTTCCACTCGAGGCGGTCGCAAGAAGTTTAATGAAATGATTAACTTTATAGAAAAACAGAAACATAAAACCGCTATTGTTGTGCATACTCTTGACCGATTGCAACGTGGTTTTGGAGAATGTGAAAAGATAAAGGAATTACTCACTGCTGATAAAATTGAAGTACACTTTATCCATGAAACTCTTATCCTTGATAAGTTTAGTTCAGATGATGACTTTACAAGATATGATTTTGGTATTCTTGCGGCAAAATTGTATTTAACTTCTCTGAACAAAAATGTTAAACGCAGCCAAAAATACAATCGTGAAGCAGGATTATGGCAAGGTTTGGCCCCTATTGGCTATTTAAATGCTAAAGATGAAAGAAGAAAAGCTACTCTTATTTTAGATCCTGAACGTGCACCGATTATCAAGCAAATATTTGAAGAATATGCCAGTGGCGTGCATTCTTTAAAAAGCGTCTGGTTATCTGCTAAAGAAAAAGGTTTGATGTCTAAAGAGCCTAATTACAATCCTAGATCCAAGAATTATGGTAAAATCTGTCCTATCAGCCGCAATAAGATACACGACATTCTAACTAATACGTTTTACTATGGCGCGATGTATGTTGCTGATGAAGAAGTTGATGCGAAAACACAAAAGCCTATCAAGACTTTTTATAAATTAGTAAATCACGTATATGAGCCGCTTATCACTAAAGAATTGTTTGATAAAGTACAAAAAGTCTTGAAAAACAGAAAAAAAGAAAAATTTTGCAAAGAACAGAAGTATGCCGGTATTCCTTTTGTATTCAGAGGATTAATTACTTGCAAATGCGGTTGTGCCATAACCCCTGAACACCATAAAAAAGGCAATAAAGAATATATCTATCTCCGTTGCAGTCATCAAAAAAATGCTTGCAAACAAAAATTAGTTAATGAAAACAATATTCTTGAACAACTGGATCGAGAGATATTTCATCAAATCCGCATCTCTCCGACCATGCAAGAATTATTAAAGCAATCTATTA
>ERZ779885.2117-NODE-2117-length-18784-cov-3.393828_pt1 | contig 18784 bp, 20 predicted proteins | sample MGYA00511554_ERZ779885 | MGnify/ENA primary metagenome ERZ779885 (study PRJEB29588, sample SAMEA2160998) | human gut metagenome | biome: human gut; feature: human-associated habitat; material: faeces | place: Denmark | collected 2008/2010 ... | reverse complement strand
CTGCTGCTGCAAACATTGGGATAAGGAAGGAGAATTGTGATGAAACAGAATGCTGCGCAAATCCGTCTTGGCACCCACGGCGAGGACTACGGCAGCTGGATGTCCAACCCGGTCTTTACCATGGTGGGCGCTCTGCTGGCCTTGGCGGTGGTGCTGGCGGCGCTGTCCTTTTTGGTGTTTCATCTGGCCTGGCTGGGGGTGATTTTTGCCGTCGCGGCGGTGGTCTTTCTCGCTCTGCTCGTCTGGATCACCTGGATACGCAAACAGTACGCTTTTGGCGGCGGCGGGATGATGGAGCGGGTCCACCAGGTCGTGCTTTCCCATCTGGACTTTGACGGCGAGGGTACGCTTCTGGAAGTGGGCTGCGGTTCCGGGGCACTGAGTATCCGGGCGGCCCTCCTCTGGCCGGAGGCCCAGGTGACCGGCATTGACTACTGGGGCGCCAGGCCAGGTGCGAGAAAAACGCCGCCAGTGAGGGCGTGGCGGCCCGGTGCCGGTTCCAGCGTGGGGATGCCAACAAACTGGACTTCCCCGATGAGAGCTTCGACGCCGTGGTGAGCAACTATGTCTACCACAACGTGGTGGGCGCGGACAAGCGGGCGCTGCTGCTCGAGACCCTGCGGGTGCTGAAAAAGGGCGGCGTATTCGCGCTCAACGACGACATGAAGCCCCGGATGTACGGGGACATGGAGGCTTTCGCCCAGGAGCTGCGGGACATGGGCTATTCCGATGTGCGGCTGATTGACACCGCTCAGGAGGCCTTCGGCTCCCACGGCCGGGCGGCGGCCATGATGCTTGGCGCGTCCCGGATGCTCGTGGGTCGGAAGTGAGGGGACGGCCCATGACATTAGCAGAATTTCGCCGAACCTATCCCGCAGCCACCTACACGGTCATCAGTGGGAAGCCCTTTGTCTACCGTTACTACAAAAATCCACAGGCCAAGGCCATGCTGGTGCTGCTCACCGGCGGTATCGGGCTTTCCGACCTGTTCTACCAGCACTTTGCCCGGTTCGCCCGGGACTTCTCGGTGCTGACCTTTGACTATCAGCTCCCCTTTGAGAACAACGCCCAGTTTGCCGATGCCGTGGCGGAACTGCTGGGCCATCTGGGGGAGCGGGCCTGGCTGGTGGGCCAATCCCTGGGCGGCGTGGTGGCCCAGATCATCGCCCGGCGCCATCCGGAGGCGGTGGCGGGGCTGGTTCTCTCCAACACCTGCTCCCTGTTCGGCAGCATGAGCGAGGAAGGGTATCGGTACCTGATGCAAATGATCGAGAGCCAGCGGAAGTTCAAAAAGTGGCTGAATGTCCTGCCCTTTGCCCTCATCAAGGGGATGATGAAGCGGGCGGTGCTGAACATGAAAACAGACGACTTCACGGCGGCGGAAAAGGCCGCCATGGAGGAACTGTGCGGCGCCATGCTGGAACTGCTCACCCGGCCCTACGAGGCGCACATGATCGACTTCCTCTGCGACGCGGAGCACCACTTCGGCATGACCCGGGAGGACTTCGCCCCCTGGGCGGGGCGGGTGCTGTTGATTTTGTCCCAGGACGATACCACCTTCAGCCCGGCCTGCAAGCAGGATTTGATCGACCTGATGCCTGAACCCACGGTGGTTACCAATCTCACCGGCGGGCATCTGGCCCTGATGGTGCGGCTGGAACAATACGCCCAGTTGGTGACGGGGTACATTCTGGAGCGGACATTGGGAGTGATCCAGCTCGGGCCCCTCCGTTCATAGGAACAGAAACTCCAAATCCTTCGGAAATAAGAAAAGGCCGGGCCCTTTGCGGGACTCGGCCTCTTTGATTTGTCAACGCAGCCAATCTCTTGCTCTTTCGCCTTACAACTCTCCGGGGGTGACCCCATACCGTTTTCGGAAGGCTTCAATAAAATGGCTGGTGTTGCTGTATCCCACCATCCACGCCACGTCCTTTACCTTGTACCTTCCTTTTTGCAGCAGGCGGTAGGCCAGTTCCATGCGTTTTTCCACAATATAATCGTACACGGTGCAGTTGAAGCAGGCTTTAAACCCCTGCTTCAATTTTGTTTCGCTGAGAAAGCACTGCCGGGCGATTTGAGAGAGGGTGAGGGGGTGCAGGAAATTCTTGTCGATCAGTTCCCTGGCCTGCTGCAGGCAGCGGGCGTCCTCCCGGGAGATCCCTTTGTCCCCTTGTTTCCCCGCCGCCTCCTGGCAAAACAGGGAGAGCAGTTCCAGCGCCTTCCCCTCCAGATAGAGCTTATACAGCTTCCGCTCCGGCGGGCAGTCCATCAGCTGCTGGAGCACCAGGCGGATTTCCGAGGTGGTGGGGAACACATGAGAGCAGATTTTCTGCCCCGGGCAGATGAGATGGGCAGTCTCCAGCTGCTGGGTCAACTCCTGAAAGCGCTCCCTTTCCATGACAATCCCCAAGGTGCGGCAGGGATCCCCCGGCTGATAGTAGCTGGTGCACCGGGAAAACCGTCCCCACTGCAGGCTGCACTCTGTGGGGGCGATGGCGTACTTGCCGCCCCGGCCTCCTTCAAACTCCCACTCCATGCAGCCGCTGAGACAGAAGGACAGCTGGAACACACCGCTCTCCGGATATTCCTCCCGCAGTTCGGTCTCCCTGTCAAAGCGCAGCTCCGAGTGGAGCAGGAACAATCCGGGAGACAGCTCCTGCGTCTCCACGCGGCCCCTGGTTTCCCTGCCGGGAAGGCCGGAAGATTGCCCATCCGGCGGGAAGGCACCTTCCCACACGCTTTCGGAAACAGGGCGGTCGTGCCGGATGGTGATGGGTGCAGAAGTCCCGGTAAGCATGGCGAGGAAACCTCCTTTTCTCTCAATTGGTTAGCTGTTTCTAACTGCTGATTATCGTACCATATTCTTCTGAAAAATGCAAGGGGAACAGTTCCGCCGGATAGGGGCAGAAGCCTGCCGGATGGGGGCACACAAGGGGGACCCCCTCTGCTACACTGATGGGTGTGATGGTATCTCCCCAGAAAGCCAGGTGAATCTCTATGAAACAAGCAGCTCCCAAGCGGGAATCTCCCTACCGGGGGATTTTCCGGTTTGCCAGCGCAAAAAAGAAACAGCTGTCATTTTCCGTTATTCTCTCCGTTTTATCATCCGTATTTGGAATTGTCCCATACATCGCGGTAGCGGCGCTGCTTCAATCCGCTCTGGAAGGAAATCTGACAATGGAGCGGGTGGTCCTGCTGCCTGTGACAGCCCTCGCTGGATTTTTCCTGAAGCATTGGCTCTATGCCAAATCTACCCTGTGTTCCCATAAGGCCGCCTACGAGATCATCAAAAATATCCGCACCGCCATCATGGGGAAGATGTCAAAGGTATCTATGGGGACGGTACAGAGCAAATCTTCCGGTGAATTCAAGCAGCTTGTCATGGACGACGCGGACCGCCTGGAAATTCCCATTGCCCATGCGATTCCCGAGATGATTGCCAGCACCTTGGCGCCGATCCTTGTCATCCTCTATCTGCTTTTTATCGACTGGCGCATGGCGCTCGCCGCGCTCGCTACCGGCGTGATTGGCAATGTGATCTACTACTGTATGCTGATTGGCCGGGGCGATATGATGACGGAGTACATGGCCGCCAACGCCAACATGAACGGCACGATTGTGGAATATGTGAATGGTATGGAGGTCATCAAGGCCTTCAACCAGACCGCTTCCTCCATGGACAGATTCAAAACATCTGTTTTGAAGGTACGGGATGTGACAACAAAATGGTACCGGCATTGCTGGCCCTTCATGAGCATCAGTCAGGCTGTTTTGCCCTCGTCCATCGCCTTTGTCCTGCCCGTCGGGATGGCGCTTTTTTCAGGCGGTGCGGTTAGCTTGAGTGAACTCATACTGTGCATCCTTCTCTCCATGGCGATCGTGGGCTCTTTGCAGACCTTCCTCGACTTCTGGGAGAGCACGGCGGTGGTAGCGGAGGTGCAGCCCCGTATCCAGGCCCTTCTCGATATGGAGGAACTGCCGGAGCCAGCGCAACCCAAACATGGCGACGGAGCAGATGTGGAACTGAAAGATGTTCACTTCGGATATGGTGACAGCGAGGTGATCCACGGCATTTCCTTTACTGCGAAAGAGGGAACCGTCACGGCCCTTGTCGGCCCGTCGGGTTCGGGCAAATCGACGCTGGCCAAGCTGATCGCTCGGTTTTGGGATGTGGACGCGGGCGCAATTCTGGTGGGCGGTGCCGACATCCGGGAGATTGCCCTTCCAGAACTGATGGAGCAGATCAGTTTTGTATCCCAGGATAATTTTCTTTTCAACATGAGCCTGCGGGACAACATCCGCATCGGGAAACCGGACGCCACGGACAAGGAAGTGGAATGGGCGGCTTCCCAGGCGGGGTGTGATGAATTTATTGCACGGTTTCCCCAAGGCTATGACACCAACGCCGGGGATGCGGGGGCAAGGCTCTCCGGCGGGGAGCGCCAGCGGATTGCCATTGCAAGAGCTATCCTTAAAAATGCTCCTATCGTAATTTTAGACGAGGCCACAGCCTTCACTGACCCCGAGAACGAGGACAAACTGCAGCAGTCCATTGACCGGCTGACCCAGGGGAAAACCCTGATCGTCATTGCACACCGTCTCTCCACCATCATGTATGCCGACCAGATTCTGGTTCTTGAAGATGGACAGATCACCGCACGAGGCACCCACGAGCAGCTCCTGGCCGGTTCTGAAACGTATCTGGATATGTGGAAGGCCCATATCAGCGCCATGGACTGGAGTATGAATCAGGAGGAGAACGAACCATGCTGAAAATCATCCGGCGTGTCTTACGGTTAAGCGGAGATCTTTCAAAAAGGATCTGGGCCAGCTTCGTCTGCGGATTTTTAGAATCCATGTTCGGTCTGTTGCCTATCTGTGCGGTGTTCTTCGTTTTAAGCCAATTACAGAGCGGCCTCGGAATTACCGGCCAGACCTGGGGCATCGTTCTGGGACTAATCATCGGCGGGCTCGCTCTGCGCAGCATTTTCAAATACCTGGTATACCGGCTGCAAAGTACCGCAGGATTTGAATTTGTGGCCCGGGAGCGCATCACCCTGGGTGACCGGCTGCGGAATGTCCCCATGGGCTTCTTCCACGACCACAGCATGGGTGAGCTGACCGCCACTATGACCACCGACCTCAACTATCTGGAGAACTACTCCATGCACATTCTGGATAAGGTAACCTCCGGCGTTTTGAGCATGGTGGTCATGGCCATTTGCGTTTTGGTTTTCGACTGGCGCATCGGGCTGGTGTTTCTGGCGGGTATCCTTCTCTCTTTCCCAGTCTACAACTATATGCAAAAAAGAGGAAAAGAACTGTCTGAAAAGCGGCAGGCGATACAGTCCGGAGCAATCGCGGCTACGCTGGAATATGTGCAGGGCATCTCCGTCGTCAAGTCCTTTAATATGTGCGAGAAAAACATCAGCGAGATTGAGGCGGCCTACGAAAAGAACGCCGGCTCCGCCTACGAGGTGGAGCGGGTGTTTACGCCTCTAAACGCCGGCTATTCCATGGTGTTCCGCATCTGCGCCTGCGTCATGATGTTTTGCGCCGGGCTTTTGGCCACCGGCGGCGAGCTTACGTTTGCCCGGCTCTCCGTGATTCTGATCGCATCGTTTTCCATCTTCAACCCTCTGGAAGTCATGGGGCAGATGACCACGCTGATCCGCATGCTGGATTCCACCCTGGACCGGGTGGAGCGCGTCAAGACGGCAAAGAAAATTGATGAAAATGGGCAGGATGTAGCGCCCACTTCCTTTGACATTTCCTTCGACCATGTATCCTTTGCCTATGAAGATGGAAACCAAATTTTGAAAGACGTGAGCTTCACCATCCCCCAGGGGAGCATGACTGCTATTGTGGGACCCTCCGGCAGTGGAAAGACTACCATTACCCGGCTCATTGCCCGCTTTTGGGATGTGCAGAAGGGCAGCGTTACCGTGGGCGGCCACGATGTGAAAGAGTTCACCTGCGACAGCCTGCTGAAAAACATGAGCATGGTGTTCCAGAACGTCTATCTCTTTCACGATACCATTGAAAACAACATCAAGTTCGGCTCTCCCGACGCCACCCATGAGCAGGTAGTGGAGGCAGCGAAAAAAGCCTGCTGCCATGATTTTATCTCGGCGCTTCCGGACGGGTACAACACCGTGATCGGAGAGGGTGGTTCGACGCTCTCCGGCGGCGAGAAGCAACGGATCTCCATCGCCCGGGCCATGCTGAAAGACGCGCCCATCGTCATCCTGGACGAGGCCACTGCCAGCGTTGACCCGGAAAACGAAGTGCATCTACAGCAGGCGATCAGTGCGCTGGTAAAAGATAAAACATTGGTGGTCATTGCGCATCGCCTGTCCACGATTCGGAACGCGGATCAAATCCTGGTTGTAGATGACGGAAAAATCGTACAGCGGGGTACCCATGAGGAACTGGTAAAACAAAAAGGGATTTATCAGAATTTCTGGAATATCCGTCAGCACGCGCGGAATTGGAAAGTGGCAAGATCCTGAATGATAACTGCGGTCATTCTCTTTGACGGGCCGCAGTTTCTTCGGAATGCCGGTTAGGAGATTCTAACTTATTATTACAGAGAAAGGAGGTGGAGCTGGTGGCTTTCCACTGGGGAAAACGAATTTTGCGTTTCATCATTCTGCTCCTTGGCGTCAGCATCCTGTGTTTTATTCTGACTGCCCTGTCCAGCATTGACCCTGTGACCTATATCATCCGCCGGGGGAATCTTTCCCCCACGCCGGAGGTCATCGAGCAGGTGCGTGAGGAACTTGGACTTGACAGCCCCCTTCCCATCCGCTATTTCACTTGGATTGCCGGGGCATTACACGGAGATTTTGGGGAATCCGTATTTACCAGAAATCCTGTTTCAGAAGATCTGGCCGCATACTTTCCAACCACATTGCGGTTGCTGCTGCTGACACTGGCGGAGATCATCGTTTTTTCCCTTCTGCTGGGGGTGTTGTGCGCGGCAAAGCAGAACAAGCTGATCGACCATATCATGCGTGGCATTTCGATATTGGGCATTTGCCTTCCGCCCTTCTGGCTGGGTTTCCTGCTTTTGATTGCCTTTGCTGTGGAAATACCCATTTTCAGCGTGACACCGGCACCGGGAATCAAGGGACTGATACTTCCCTCGGTCACGCTGGCATTCCCGGTGATCTGTTCCACCGTCCGGCTGTTCCGGGCCTCTCTCCTGGAGGAACTGCACCGGGACTATGTGCGGTTTGCCAGAGCCAGCGGTATGAGCAAAGCCCAGGTTATTTGGCGGAAGGCCTTTCGCAACGCCCTTCCGCCGGTAGTCACGCTGTTTTGCCAGTATGTCAGTTATCTCATCGCGGGGAGCGCCGTGGTGGAAAAGGTCTTTTCCATCAAGGGTGTGGGAAATTACCTGATGAACTGCATCATGGCTGCCGACTCCAACGCCATCGGCGCCTGTATGTTGCTCATTGCCACGCTGTATCTGCTGGCAGAATTGGGAGGAGAAATCCTCAACCACTTCCTGTGCCCGTGGAGAAAGGAGGAGAGCGATGGTTCCTAAGATCCTGAAAAACCCACAAGCAGTCATTGGGCTGGCGCTCATCGTCCTCATCTGCGCCGTGGCGCTGTTGGCCCCCATTCTGGCTCCCAATGATCCAAACGCGGTGGACCCCTTATTGAAATACCAGCCGCCGAGCCGTCAATTTCCTTTGGGGACGGATCAATTGGGGCGCTGTGAGCTTTCCCGCCTTTTGTACGGAGCCAGAGCGTCTCTTGGCCTTGCCTTCCCCATATTGATTTTGCTGGGTGGCATCGGGCTGATTCTCGGTATGATGACCGCGTGCATCGGTGGACGCTTCGATCAGATCATCACGGGCATCAGTCAAATTTTTATTGCCTTCCCAACCTTAATCATTGCGGTGGCTGTCATTGGCATCCTGGGCGACGGGCTGCAAAATATCGTCTGGGCGGTGGTCATTTCCATGTGGGCCAGGTTCATGCAGCTCATCCGCACCTATGCCAAAACGGAACTGAACCGGGATTACATCACGGCCGCAAAGGTATCCGGCTGCGGGATGTGGCAGATCATTTTCCACCATCTGATTCCAAACATCCTGCCCCAGTTTTTAGTGTACTTTTCAACAGGCGTTGCCTCCGCCATCCTCACCGTGTCCAGCTTTTCCTTTTTGGGACTGGGCCTGCCCAGCGGAACGGCGGAGTGGGGCGCTATGCTGGAGGAGGCCCAGACTGCCCTGTATTCTCATCCTGAACTGCTGATCTATCCGGGCATCTGCATTTTGCTGGCGGCCGCCGGCTTCAACCTCTTTGGGGAGGCGCTGCGGGATATTCTCCAGCCACAGGAGGATGTGCTATGAGCGGCCCCCTGTTGGAAGTGGAGCGCCTGACTGTCGTCCATAAGGAGACGAAAAAGACCTTGGTCCGCAATATCAGCTTTCCCTTGAACCCCGGGGAAGTTCTCACAATCCTGGGGCAGTCCGGCAGCGGCAAGACCATGACCTGCCGGGCCATTCTGGGAATCCGGTCTGGTCCTCCGGCAGCCCCACGGCACCAGCCGCCGGGCCTTTCAAATCCAAGGGAAGATTTGCTTTGATGGAACGGATCTGTTGGCTTTGAAAGAGAAAGACCGCAGCCGCTTTTACGGCAGCCAGATTGCCTTCATCCCCCAAAATCCCATGACGGCCCTGGACCCGTCTCGGAAAATCGGCCGCCAGATGGTGGAATTTCTCCGGCTCCACCGGCCCATGGCGAAAAGAGACGCCCTCTCCCTTTGCCAACAGGCGCTGGCGGAGACAGGCCTGCCGGATACAAAGCGCGTTCTGGTCAGCCTGCCCGGAGAACTGTCCGGCGGGATGCGCCAGCGGGTTCTGATCGCTCTTGCCATTGCGGGAAACGCCCGGCTCATCATCGCCGATGAACCCACCACCGCTCTGGACGCCATTCACCGGGGCCAAGCAGTGGAACAGCTTCTTCATTTGCGGGAGAGGGGCTGCGCGCTGCTCCTTGTCACCCACGATTTTGATGTGGTGCGCCACGGAAAGGGACGGGTCCTGATTTTGAAAGACGGATGCGTGGTGGAACAGGGCGGCAGCGAAGAGATCCTGCAAAATCCCCGGCACCCGTACACAAAAGCGCTGCTGGACGCGGCCCATTTGAAACGGGGGTGAAATTATGCTGGAGATACAAAATGTCAGCAAGCAGTACCCAAGACCCAACCAGCAGCAGGTAGACGCCGTCTCCGGCGTGAGCCTGACGCTGGAGGAACACCGGATTTATGCCCTGGTGGGCGAGAGCGGTTGCGGCAAAAGTACCCTGTCCCGGCTCATTTTGGGGCTGGAAGCCCCCACGTCCGGGCGGGTGCTTTTGGATGGAGCGCCTGTTTCCCGCAAAGGCAAGGCCGGGCGGATTCAGACAGCCAAGGCGGTCCAACTGGTGCTTCAGGACGGTGCAAGTTCTCTTGACCCGCATTTCACCGTGTATCAGGCCATTGCGGAACCCATCCGGACCGTTTTGCAGTTGCCGAAAGAGGAGGAGCGGCAGCGGGTCTTTGCGCTCATTGCCCGCATGGGGCTGCCGGAGGAATCCGCGGAACAGAAAACGGGGGAACTCTCCGGCGGGCAGCAAAAGCGGGTGGGCATTGCCCGGGCGCTGGCGTTGTCCCCCCGGTACATCGTCTTTGACGAGTCCCTCAGCGGGCTGGATGTGATCCTTCGAAAAAAGATTTTGAAATTACTGAAACGTGTTCAGGAGAACGAACGGTGCAGCTATCTGTTCATTACCCACGAAATCGACGCGGCCCTTTATCTTGCGGACGAAATTCACGTGATGCAAAACGGGAAACTGGTGGAAAGCTGCCGGTGGGAGGGGAATCTGGATGCGTTTCAACATCCCTATACCAAGCGGCTTTTGAAAGCTTCCCATCTTCTGTACCCCAGGGATACCCGCCCATCCGGGCGTGATCTATACAAACGAATCCAGGAAAGGAAGGTAACCTTATGAAAATCAAATCACTGGCAGCAGCTCTTATGGCAGGGCTTCTGACCCTCTCTCTTTGCGCCTGCGGGGGAGGCGGCACATCCCCCAGTTCCTCGGAGAATTCTTCTGAGAGTTCAGAGTCCTCCCTGGCCGAGACTTCCCAAACGGCCAGCGAGGAACAGGAGGAGCCGGAAAGCGAAGAACCGCTGAGTATCACCACAACGGAAAGCTGGGATTTTTCCACAGGCTTTTATCCAGCTCTATCCTCCGCCAATTCCAACGGCACTATGGGCTTTACCTACTACGCCCGCAACTGCTATGACACCCTTGTGACCCGCGAGGGAGAGGAAATTGTCCCCGCACTTGCGGAGACCTGGGAGATCAGCGACGATGGCTTGACCTACACCTTCCATCTCAAAGAGGGCGTCAAGTTCTCCGATGGAGCAGACCTGAACGCGGAGGCGGTGAAAACCAGCATTGAGGCCGCTTTCAGCAATATGGGCGATGCCATTGCCCAGTTTGGAAAGATCGGTGTTCTCACCGAGTCCGTTGAGGCAGTAGACGAATACACTGTCGTTTTGCACCTGACATCGCCTTATTATGGCGTTCTCAGCGATCTTGCCATGTGCAACCCCATGGCGATTGTATCCCCCAACGCTTTCAACGAGGACTTGACGCCTAAGGACGAGCTGATGAACCAGACCATGGGCACCGGCCCCTATCTGTACGAGGGGGATGGAGATGGCACCTTCTACACCTTTGTGCGCAACCCTAACTACTGGGACGAGGCGCCGGATGTGGACAGCTTCACGGTGAAAGTGATCTCCGACCCGGAGTCTGCTGTTCTTGCGCTTCGTAACGGCGAGGTGGATTTGCTTGCCGGAACATCTCGTTTAAGTTTTGCTGGTTATACAGAACTTTCCTCTGCGGATGGGATTGGGACGACTCTGGATGACAGCGTTTCCAACAGCCGTTTTATCGGCTTCAACACTCAGAAAGCGCCCTTTAACGATTAACGATGCAGCCGTCCGTCAGGCGGTGGCCTATGCCATTGATAAGGAGACCATCAGTACCAATGTGTTCTCCGGGCTGGAGAGTGTGTCCACCTATCTGCTGGACCCCACGCTGCCCTACTGCGACGTGGAAACCACCACCTACAGCTATGACCCGGACAAGGCCATGGAACTCTTAGAGAGCGCCGGCTGGGTGGACAGCGACGGCGACGGTGTCCGGGAGAAAGACGGCGTGACCCTCAGTGTCACCCTAGACTACATCACCAATCAGGGCACCTTGGACGACGCGGCCTTGGTCATTGCTCAGGAGTTGGGAGAAGTGGGCTTTGATGTGACGCTTCGTGGGGCGGACAACATGACTTGGTTCACTCAGGTTTTCACCGACTTTGATTTCTCCCTGCACAGCACCTACGGCGGATACTATGACCCGTTCCTTACCATGTCCAACATGAATCCGGAAATGATGTCCGATCCGATTTTGTGGCAGGTGGCCCTCGCCATGGAGAACGGAACTGCCCTGATTCAGGAGCTGGACAGCACCGCCGACCTGGACCGTGTACAGGAAATTTATGATGAGGTGCTAAGCTTTACCGCAGATCAGGCGGTGCTGGTACCCCTTACATCGGCACACCAGTATGCGGCTTTCAACAGCGACAAAATCTCCGGTTTCAGCTTCGGCAGCGACCAGCTGCTCATCGAGATTGCCAACGTACAGGGGAATTGACCTGTTGGGGCAAAGAATCTCGCACTCCGGCCCCAGCTGCGCCGCAGCGGCCTGTGCTGGGGCAGTGTTCCACGGCTGGCGCCAGGTGGACGGTATCTTAAGGAGGGCTGCATGAAACTTCACGCATCGGGCGAGGACTATTTGGAGGCCATCTTGATGCTCCAGCAAAAACACGGTACTGTGCGCTCCATAGAGGTAGCCCACCAGCTGGAGGTATCCAAGGCCAGCGTCAGCTACGCAGTGACAACCCTGCGGGAAGGCGGGTTCCTCACCATGGGTGACGATTTCTCCCTCCACCTGACCGATGTGGGCCGGGAGGTAGCGGAGAGAGTGTATGAGAAGCACCGGTTCTTCTTTGAGATGCTCACCGCAGCCGGGGTGGAACACCACACCGCTCAGCGGGAAGCCTGCCGCATGGAACACACACTCAGCGAGGAGAGCTTTCAGAAGCTGAAGCAGTCCGTGGAGAGGAAGGACGCCCATGCTGATCCATAAGACCACCGATTATGCTATCCGGCTGCTTTGCTGCCTGGCAGGGGCGAAGAATCCGGTGCCTTCCTCCAAGCTGGCGGTTGAGCTGGGTGTCTCTCCCCGGTATGTCCTCCACTTTGGCGCTGTGCTGCGGGAGGCCGGCTTCGTCCAAGTCACCGGCGGCCCGGCAGGGGGATTTTCCCTTGCCCGCAGCCCTGAAAACATCTCGCTGTGGGACGTCTTCACCTGTATGGAAAACGGGGAAGGGTTGGTCCCCACCGCTCCCGAGGACACTGCGCTGGGGGAGTTCTACACCATGGTGGAAGAAGAGTTCCGGGCAAAACTCCAGGAGATGACGTTGAAAAACCTGTGCAGGCAGAAAAGGGAACCATAGAAAAGAAGAGCCGCCAAGCTCTGAAGTTTGGCGGTTCTCCTTTTGGAGAAAAACACCGGAAAAATGGGGGATCTCCCTATCAGTCTTCTTCCTCCCTGCGAACAAATTTGTAAAAGGTGCTTCGCTTCAGTCCCAATCTCTCCATGGCCTTTACCCCGGTGATTTCGCCCCGTTTCCACTGACCATATACCTCATCCCAGTTGGAGGGCGGTTCCACCTGGGGGCGGCCCAGATGCCGTCCCTGGGCTTGGGCGGCGGCGATCCCCTCCGCCTGGCGCTGCCGGATAGTCAGTCGTTCCTGTTCCGCAATACTGGAGAGTACCTCGATCAAAATGTTGTTGATCATCTCAAAGACCCACTCCTGGCCTTCCGGCAGTTGGATCATGGTGGTGGGCAGATCCAGCACCCGCACCTGGATGTGGCGTTCTTTGAAATACCGCAACTCCTGGGTGATGTGTTCTTTATTCCGGCTGAGGCGGTCCAGCGATTTGACCACTAAGGTATCTCCCTCCCGCAGCATGGAGGTTTTCAGCGCCTGGTATCCCGGTCGGTCCAAGCTGGCGCCGCTGGCCTTGTCTGTCACTATATCCCGCTCCTCCACCCCGCAGTCCAACAGCGCTTTGATCTGCCGGTCCAGGTGCTGCTCCTTGGTGGATACCCTGGCATAACCGAATACTTTGTTCATAAAACCCACGTCCCTTCTGTACCTATCCGAAAAGGTTCCCGGATTTTCGACCATGTCCGAAAAGAAAAATGGAGGGTTTTCAGACGCTATTTTCCCGTCTTTTCGGGATGCTTTTTCCTGGCCGAAAAGGTACACCTTTTCGTTCACTTTATTACACAAGGGAAGGGGGCGCTTTGCAACTTTCCCGGGAGGTGAGCGGCCTAAAATCCAAAAATGGGCGTTGCTTCTTTTTTTCGGGTGTGATAGGATAATTTCCGGTGGAGTTGCAGCGCATCCGCATGGTGCCAACAGCAGCCGCTCTGGGAACAGAAAGGAAAACCAACTCCCTAAAACCAGGAAAGGGAAAGAAGGAAACGAACGTGACTGTGGAAGAAATTCGAAAAAAAGTGGCCCCTATTGCCGAGGAGTACCGGTTAAGCAGGGTTTACCTGTTTGGTTCCTACGCCAAGGGAACCGCAAAGCAGAACAGTGATGTGGATGTACTCATTGAAACCCGGCGTCCCTTTGGGGAATATGAGGAGGAACAAGTCCGCCGCGCGATGACGGCGGCCCTCCAAGCGAAGGTGGACCTTATCCACTTGGACTGCTTCCTTCTCAAAGAGCCCCGGGACGCGTCTTTACTGGAGAAGCAGCGGGAACGGTACAAAGACGCCGTTGCCAAGGGCCGGGTGCTGTTGTATGAGAGCGCGTAGTTTTCCCCTTGCAATCCTTCCCAAACCATGGTATAGTAACAGCAGAAAAGTTTCCCCATTGCCCAGCGCAATGATCGTTTCATCGTCACACAGCGTCAGAGAGCCTAGCTTTCTGGCGCTTTTTTCATGTCTGCTGCCTCTGGTATAGAGGCACAGGCACAAGGAGGAAGGAGCCGGGTTCTGGCCCTTCCCTTGGCATTGCCCAAAAGCACACAGAGTTTCTCTGTGTGCTTTTTTATATAGAAAGGAGTCCTTCGGCTCCTTGGAGTCTTTTGGCTCCCCCAACTTTTATTCCGGGGAGCCTGCGGCCCCCCGTCTTTATAGATCTACGAAACCACCATTCTATAAAAAGGAGGCCTTGCACCATGGGTGCGAATGGAAAAAAACATCTGCGGAGGTCGAAACACCACCGTCCCTTCCCCAAACAAAAACCAGAATACCGGAAGCTGCGCCCCTTGGAACCCCGGGAACGGGACTATGCTTATGCAGGTTCTTTCTATGCCTATGCCATCTGGATCGGCCTGGGTGTGCTTTCTATCTGGGAATTTCTGAATAAAAAGATCAAAAATATAGATCCACGGGTATCGGCCATTGCCGTTACTACGGTCTGTCTGTTCGCCATTCCGGTCAATATGGCCGCCCAAAACTGGGACGACCACAACCGTCATGCCCGTTATGCCACGACAGCCCATGCCCGTAATTACCTCAATTCGTGTGCTCCGAATGCAATTTTATTTACTTATGGAGATAACGATACTTTCCCACTGTGGTATGTACAAGAAGTGGAAGGAGTACGGCGGGATGTCCGGGTCGTCAATTTAAGTTTGTTATCCGGTTCCTGGTATATCGACCAGATGAAACGGAAAGCTTATGAATCTTCCGGAGTGCCGATTTCGTTCACTCATGAACAATACCGGGATGGGAAACGGGACTATGTATTGATCAGGGATCAGTTCAAAGAAGGAAACCTGAAAGATGTCATGGAGTTTGTCGCCAGCGACCTGCCTCAGACAAAATTACAGGGATATATCAAGGAACTCGATTTTATACCGACACGTAACGTTATCCTTCCGGTAGATTCGGCCAAAGTAATCGCCAATGGGACGGTTAAACCCCAGGATGCAGATCAGATCGTCAAAGACCTGAGACTGCATTTGCCGATGCAAGGCTTGACCAAATCACAACTGATGGTCCTGGATATTTTATCGACGAACAACTGGGAACGTCCGGTATATTTCGGAATCGGTATGGGTTCGGATGCCTATATGGGATTGGAAAAATACTTCCAGCTCGAAGGGGCGGCCTACCGCGTCGTACCTATCGAAACGAAAGAAGCCGAATTCTATGATTACGGACGGATCGACAGCGATATCCTCTACGATAATATCATGAATAAATTCGAATGGGGAAATATCAAAGATCCGAAAGTAAACATCGACTTCTTCCACGATCAGACCATCGCCGTCATGAAATACCGGAATACCTTCCTTCGGTTGGCCCAGAAACTGTATGACGAAGGTAAACAAGCCGAAGCGGTCGCCGTTCTGGATAAGTCATTGGAAGAAATTCCACTGTATCAGGTACCGGCAGACAATAGTATGCTGTTCTATATACCGATGTATTACGAACTGGGAGAAACCGAAAAGGCGAACCACTTGCTCAACGAACTGGCAACGAACAACTATCAGATGTTGAAATATGCCAATTCACTCGAGCCGAAATTTGCCAATACTCCGAGTATACAACAAGAGGAAAGACTCAGCATCGAAGTGATCAAGCAATTATTGGCTTTTGCCACCCAGGCAGGACAAAAAGAACTGGCACAGGAATTGCAGGACAAAGTATTGAGATTATATAATCCTTCACATATTTCTCCCGATAAACCGTTGATGAAGGATACGGCGGACAAAGCCGGGAAATAATAATTCATTTTATGCTGCATACCGGATGATATGCAGCATAAAATATACACACACAAAAAAAACGATATTATGATAACAACAGATCAACTGAAAGCAGTTGAAGAACGCAGTGGCGCTCTGAGGAGGTATCTTTGACATCGATCGTAAAAAAATAGAGCTCGAAGAAGTAGAAATGCGAACCCAAGCTCCTGATTTCTGGAACGATGCGAAGCAAGCGGAAAAGGTGATGAAACAGGTACGCGAATTGAAAGGCTGGATAGAAGGCTGTGAAGCTGTATCCCGTTCGGTAGACGACCTGAACGTCCTCTTTGACTTCGCCAAAGAAGGCGAAGCTACCGAAGAAGAGGTGGATACCCACTATGCAGAAACCCTGCAATTGGTGGAAGAGCTGGAATTAAAGAATATGTTACGGGGTGAAGCCGATCAGATGAGCTGCATCCTTAAAATCAATTCCGGTGCCGGTGGAACAGAAAGTCAGGACTGGGCTTCCATGCTGATGCGAATGTATATGCGCTGGGCAGAAGCCAATAACTACAAATTGACGGTCAGTAACATTCAGGAAGGCGATGAAGCCGGAATCAAGACGGTTACGTTGCAGCTGGAAGGCGATTTCGCCTACGGTTACCTGAAAGGTGAAAACGGCGTCCATCGTTTAGTCAGGGTCTCTCCTTTCAATGCCCAAGGTAAACGAATGACTTCTTTTGCTTCTGTATTCGTGACACCATTGGTGGATGATTCAATAGAGATAGCCATCAATGCGGCGGATATCAGTTGGGATACTTTCCGTTCGGGAGGAGCCGGCGGACAGAATGTAAATAAAGTAGAAACGGGTGTACGCCTACGTTACAATTACAAAGATCCGGATACCGGTGAAACCCGCGAAATCCTGATTGAAAATACCGAAACCCGTTCTCAGCTGGACAATCGTGAAAACGCTATGCGTCTGTTGCGTTCTATGTTGTATGATATGGAATTACAAAGACGGATGGCAGAACAACAGAAGATCGAGAGTAATAAGAAAAAAATTGAGTGGGGTTCACAAATCAGGGGTTACGTTTTCGATGACCGCCGGGTAAAAGATCACCGGACTAATTTTCAGACCTCCGATGTCGGCGGAGTCATGGATGGTAAAATCGACGGTTTCATAAAAGCCTACCTGATGGAATTCGGAGGTGTCGAATAAATTAGCCTAAGATGTTAGATTTTTCAAACAGTAAAATTCTGATTGTCGGAGATGTCATGCTGGATAAATATTATTTCGGCAAAGTAGACCGTATCTCTCCGGAAGCTCCGGTCCCCATCGTCAACATTCAAAAAGAAGAATCCCGGTTGGGAGGTGCTTCGAATGTCGCCAACAACATTGTCAGTCTGGGAGGACATAGTTTATTATGTGGTGTTATCGGCCATGATCTTTTCGGTAAAGAAATCGAACGGATCAGCCGCCACAAAAATATCGACACCTTTCTGTTGAAAACTTCCTCCCCGACAATCACCAAAGCACGGATTATCGGCGGAAAACAGCAAATCGTCCGGGTAGACTATGAAGATAAAAGCGAATTGAATGCGGACAATAAAAAGCTATTCCGGGACACGATCAGCCGGATTTTACCGGAATACGATATCCTGGTGATCTCAGATTACGGCAAGGGCTTGATATCCGAAGATTTATGCCGTTATCTGATTAAGTTAGCTCACAAATACGATAAAAAAGTCATTATCGATCCCAAAGGGAAAAACTGGGAGAAATATTCAGGCGCCGATATCGTCACTCCCAACGTTAAAGAGCTGAGTGATATCGTCGGTTATACGGTACCCAATACCGACCGGGCCATTGAAAAAGCAGCCCGGGAAGCGATTACGAACAATCATCTGACCGCCTTATTAGTCACCCGCAGTGATAAAGGCATGAGCCTGATCGGTCCCATTCCCCCCATTCATATCCCGACCCATTCCGAAGAAGTTTTCGACGTCAGTGGTGCAGGAGATACTGTCGTAGCGACACTCGGACTTTGCCTGGCGGCAGGTTTTGAAATCAGCGAAGCGATGAGAACAGCCAATATTGCAGCAGGTATCGTCGTGAAGAAAATCGGTACAGCTACGCTTACCATCGAAGAATTAGTACAACAAAAATAAAAAATCCTGTTCCCTGCCGAAACGAATATTTTCAGAAAGGGAACAGGCTTTTTTACTTACCGCTACACATACCGATAAAGTACTGATGAAATGCGGCATTTCCGGTCAACTCCGGATGAAAAGAAGTCGCCAGCATATTCTTTTCGCGGGCAGCGACGACATGTCTTTCCACTTCACACAATACTTTTACCCGTTCTCCTGTACGGACAATATAAGGAGCCCGGATAAATACCAGCGGAATCTGTTCATCGCTTACCTCCGGAATCACCACCTGAGTATCGAAACTATCGATTTGCGTACCGTAAGCATTCCGTCTGACCGTGATATCCATCATTCCCAAATGCACAACCGGATCCTGATCCAACTCCTTTGCCAACAGGATCATGCCTGCACACGTACCCCAAACCGGCATCCCCTGCTGAATTTTTTCACGGAGCGGTTCCATCATTCCGGTCCTGTTTAGTAATTTTCCCATGGTAGTACTCTCCCCTCCGGGTAAAATAATACCATCGATCTCGGCCAATTGTTCCGTATAGCGGACAACGACAGCTTCCTGCCCCAATTGTTCGATGTGTCGCTGGTGTTCGATGACAGCACCCTGAAAACCCAAAATTCCTATTTTCATGTAAAAAGTTACTGAGTTTAAATGGATATATCGGATTTACCAACCTCTCTCAGCATATTTATTCTCCAATGTTTTAATCTCGAGTCCTGACATAGCCTCTCCGAGGTTTTCCGACAGTTCTGCCAATTTCACCGGATCGTT
>ERZ779885.2110-NODE-2110-length-18826-cov-4.855096_pt1 | contig 18826 bp, 8 predicted proteins | sample MGYA00511554_ERZ779885 | MGnify/ENA primary metagenome ERZ779885 (study PRJEB29588, sample SAMEA2160998) | human gut metagenome | biome: human gut; feature: human-associated habitat; material: faeces | place: Denmark | collected 2008/2010 ... | reverse complement strand
CGGAATCAAAAACAGCGGTAGACCGCTTGACAGCGGGTGGGTGGTCCAGAGATCAAGGGCGGGAGCAGAGTCGCCCTCTTGACGGCGTTTCAGTGCTATAGCTCGTAGCGTTATGATCTCTGCCTAATTGAATCCTTAATTGGATTCGTAGGGAGCCATAGTTTCAGTGCTATAGCTCGTAGCGTTATGATCTCTGCACTGGACGATCATCGACGCAGAAGACGAAAGCACAGTTTCAGTGCTATAGCTCGTAGCGTTATGATCTCTGCTAGCGAAGCGGCATCCATCATTGCTGACAAGATTGAGTTTCAGTGCTATAGCTCGTAGCGTTATGATCTCTGCGAAAGTACAGAGCTTCTTTCTGAAGGTCGAGAACGTTTCAGTGCTATAGCTCGTAGCGTTATGATCTCTGCTGTCGGTCTGACGCTACTTGCGCGCGGCGTCTATGCAGTTTCAGTGCTATAGCTCGTAGCGTTATGATCTCTGCTGAAAGTCCGCTGTTTCGATGCGAACCACTCGAAGGTTTCAGTGCTATAGCTCGTAGCGTTATGATCTCTGCAATAACATCTATCATTTAGCTAACCTAGCCGCTCCAAGTTTCAGTGCTATAGCTCGTAGCGTTATGATCTCTGCATGATTGGTTCTCTTCCATAACGCGTCTAAGTTTAGGTTTCAGTGCTATAGCTCGTAGCGTTATGATCTCTGCTACGAATGTTCAGAATCAAACTCTTTGGGATTACTTGTTTCAGTGCTATAGCTCGTAGCGTTATGATCTCTGCTCCATATGCGGAGGTTATCTTCGGTCACAACTTTTCTCCACTCAGACATCGGAGTTACGTCGGCTGAAGTAATAAATCGTCCGCAGCATTCTGTTAAATTTTCGTGCTGAAGCTCGTTAAAAAGGATCCCATTTGCCCAATCAACATTGCTGTCTGCAGATGCAAAACCGCGATATTTTTTCGCATTGATTGCATGAACTTGATAAAGCTCATTGCCGAACAGATTTGTACGGCGAATGCGGAAGCCTCCAGAGGGATTGTCGATAACTGGCAGGCTGAATTCTCGCCGTACAGGTGCGTGGGCGAGATCCCGCATCACAGGGCGCTTCCAAATTTGTGCAAGTTTGGAGGTCAATTCATCCGCACTACAAGGGTTACCGAAGGCATCGGCCAATTCAGGAGAATTACATATACGGAGCCAATCTTGCTTCATGGGCAACGTCAATGAACCATTAAGTTTGAATGCTTTTTCTCCCTTGAGTTCAACCTTAAGTTGGAAAAGTTTGGGTTTGAGCAAATCTTCTCGTTTTTTGAGCGATTTACCATTCGCAGCCATAAAGAAGCTCTTGAGGCTCTTACGTGAAGTGCAGTAACGAAGAGCATCAAGAAGCGCGGCTAAGCGTTTTTCCTCTGCCGACAGCGGCTGCAGAGCAGCCTTGGCAAGAAATTCGTAGGCCGGTTTTTTCTGGATTCTATAAGTGGCATGTGCTGATAAATCTCCAACAGGTTTGTTGAAGAATGGGGCAAGCATCGAGAGTAATTCCTCGGGCTTCTTACCGGAAACTTCAATGGCACCACAACGTTCACCCTTGGAATCGAGTGTTTCATAGCCAATCCAGATTCTTCCGTTGAGCGTAAAAATCGGCAGAAATTGTTCAGCGTAGATGCCTTCTTTAAAAATGGCGACACTGTCAAAGTGAGATTTTTCTTCCTGTGGTTTTGCCTGCAAGCGAATCACTTCGCAGGACTGCGGATAGAGTCCCAATACAGCTTTGCCATCAAGATAGTCAAAGCCATCTTGATCTCGCTCGGCATCTGCAGAACCGACGGCAAACGAACATAGTGCATCAATGGAATGAGAAGCGATAGGCTGAATGTCTGGCTTTTCAAAGTTCGGCTGATTTTGCGCTAATTTGAGTCTCAAGTTTTTAGCGGTCGAGACATCCGTTGCGGCAGCTTGAAAATGCAGTCGGTTATTTGTTGTTCTGCACCAGTCCTGTAGTTCTTCCCTGATTTTATTGGCAAGGCTCTTGATCATCCAAATCTGCGTGCCGTTGACGCGAGTTCGTCTCTGAGTTGCGAGCAGTTCGAGTACCGCATTGCGAGCTTCGCTGCCATCATCCAGAAAGAGAGCATGTCGAACACAGTCCTGCTCATGTTCATTTAAAAGATCAAAGAACTTCAAACGGTGCGTTTGCTGCAGCTTGGTGACTACATCCTCAATCTCTGCGGTAATTGCAGCAATATTGCTGGTCTTGAAGACTTTGTTCAGGTAGTCAGGATCCAGCTTTGAAAGGCTGTAGCGCTGATTCTTCTTGAGTTGATTGCCTCGAGAAGAGGCGTAGATGAGATTGGGTTCGGCGTTAAACACGATGCCTCGAGCGTCTTTGATCAAACTTCTCGGCAGAATATGGTCAATTTCTCCGCCTTCAGCCAGGCGGTCTCCTGTATAGGGGCAGGTTTCCCGGCTGGCTTTCTTAATGCGTTCGTTTTTGTTCAGCCAGCGCGTTTCGAGTTTTTCAGCTTCAGACAACATCTTGTCTTTGACACGCTTGTTCTTTTTGAGGTCTGCAACTGATGCCGAGAACTCAAATTTGTTCTCTTCAACAAAAATGGACACATCAACAATGCCATTGCTGAAGTCCACCTTGCTCTGAATGTCGGTCGACGCGCGCTTAGCGATTTCCCAGGCCTGACGGTCAACGAGACGACGCACCAGTCCGTCGAAGGGTCTAGCAGTTTCTGCTGGCAACCGAGAACACTGCGCAGCGCGTACTGTTTCTCCATTGATTACGGCGTCTTTTATTGTCATGCGCCAGGCATTTTCAAGGTGAACAGCAAGTGTCGTGGCGGAAAAACCGCTCACTTCAGTTTCAATGAGCGTATAGAACTGAGCGAGAGAGAAAGGGTTGGCAAACTTACGCTTTTGTTCATCACTCAACCCCAGGTTTGCTGCAATGAAATCTGCAGTTTCAGCAACTCGATCGCGAATTATCAGAAGTTCTTTGTCCTGCGCATTTCTGGGTAATTTATTGACTTCTCTGTACTGTGCTGTGTTATATGCAATATTGAAACCTCCGCCAAAACTCTTGCGAACCGTTTCGATGCGCGCACAGCGAGAAGCCACTGTTTCACGGCCCTTTATTTGTTTGCGCCAGATTTCATCAAGAAATTTCTGTCCAGTAGTTTCATCCGTCTGCAGAATATTGGCAACAAGCAACGGTAAAATTTTCTTTTTCATTGGCGGATGAAGATCTGATCGCTCAAGAAGACCCTCTGCATTATCAAACCACAGCCCAACCTTGGCGTCATCCGCTTCTCGGTAGTAGCGCCGAGCACAGTCGAGGAACTTCTCCACATTTTGTCCGCCAATGCAGTTTTCTAAAGCCGTTCGAGCGCTTGTGAGCTTATTGCTCTTGCTGCCTGCTGCTAAAGCACGAAGTGCATAGGGATCAAGCGCCTTACTGCGATCAAAGGCGCGCTGCAGTGCATAGGACAGTTGGTACGCCAATGTCGGCTGAGGTTCATGACCGTTCACAGCTACACGCGATTTTCGATCCGTTGAGCGTTCCAAGATTTCTGCTGCCGGAGCAAGTGTCGGCTCGTCGCTCGTTAAACGGGCTGACCACGTTTTCCAGATTTCGCCATACTGCCGCGTCAATTTCTCGGGACTCAGCAGAAGTGTCTGATCTAGCGGTGGGCGACGGTTATTTTGATCTTCGTAAGGCGGGATCGTGCGGTTAGGATCTAGCGTGCAGAGCGTTTCAATGATGTCTTCGGAATTCTCTATTTGCTTGATTAACTCAAGGTGCTGCTTATTCTGATCTTTTGCGGGATGGAAAAATTTGAAGGCACGTACGAGTGTTTTTTTAAAGCGGTCCGGTTCCCAGCCGCGATCTTTCATGATATCGGGCGCATTGAAGTACCACCGTTCTGCCCGCAGCTGCAGATTTGAGAGGTTGCCGAGAAGTCGAGCGAGGCGGTCTGCGCCTCCAAAAGCTTCGCAGATCTTCGCTAATCTCGAATCTTTTTTGAGATTTGCTTCAATGGCCTTGAAGTATTCACTGCGGGGTTTATGGCCCATTTGACGCAATCCAGTCAATACATTCGCATTGGCTCGCATGGTTGAAAGGGCACTCAGGTAGGCTTTTTTCTCTGTTTTATCGATGAGTCCTTCGGCAACTGCAAAGTCTACAAATTCCTTGTCGGCCGGTATATTCGAATCACCAAGAAACATTTCAACATTACTAATATTGGCAGTAAATTCCTCCCATTGCTCAGCTAGAGAACGCACTTCACTGAAATATGTACTGAAGGCAGGATGCGCGGCAAATACCTCCGCACGTACGTTCTCAAGCGGCGTCAAATCTTCTCCATCGGCATTGGGTCTGGAATAACCTCGACGCTTAAGCAGGCCGCTTAAAGCTTCTCTGCCGCGTTTCCATTCCTCGTCAGTTAAGCGTTTCTCTTGTTTTTTCATCATGTCGTCAACAACGAGAAAAGCAAGTTTGCGAGCCAGGGTATAACGCTTCTGGCCGCGCAAACGGTGACGGACTGCGGTACGTTGAGCCTGAACGTAGCGAGGCCCCGTTTCCGGCATAACCAAGGTCATCGCTTTAGAGTTCAAATTGGTGGGGAGTTCTTCGCGGTCAAACAGTGCATAAAACACACCGGTATATTTGGCACCCATATCAATGCCGATGGAGCATGAAAAGCGTCGTTCCGATTGCGTCATGAGGAACTCCTAAAGCAGATGGAATTACAGAGTTAAATTAATCTTTCGAACAGTTAGTTTGACAGAAAACATACTGATCGAACAAGGTCGTGATACGAAGATTGTGTCACACCGATTGAGTGGTGTTTTCCCTGAATTAGGTTTCACTAATCTCAGAGATCCTTCTGCAAGTAAGGTGGATAGCATTTTAATGTTTGTACGGCGCAGCACTAACGCTGTCGTCATTCCGAAACATTTTTCTTCCCGCTTGTCCCGGCAATAAGCGTTTCAGTATTTTGGCGTCAGGATTTCATACGAAGCGGTGTCTATGACCATTTTCACGAAACCCTTGACAGTTTGGCGCTTGACGGTAATTGCAAGAATATGAACTTGGTGCTCGTTGAGGATCCGTTTCAAAGCAATAGCTCGTGGCGTTATGATTTCTGTTTTAATTCAGCCACTATTTGGCAATAGATATCTGTTTGTTTTGATAAAATTCCGTTTTTAATCAGATCAAAGAAACGAAGTTTTTTATTTAATTATTATGTGAAATGATTGTTTACTTTGTGAACTTGATCTGAACAGAACTTTTGATACTCACATTGCGGGCATAGCGGTCTGTAGCCGGCAGTATGAGGCACGATCATCTTTTTACGGGCTTTACTGGTTAGATAAACCAACAAGCTCTGCATCATCACTCTAGTGCTGACAGCGCATTTGGGTATATTGGCGTACACCTTCAGTTAGCGTTGGGTCTTTTGAATGGGATAAGCCGCAAAGAAATGGCTTTTTTGGGTGTCAGCACGGATAGCGCTGCTATTTAGCCTGGTGACTGCAATTGCTAGAATATATATCTGTGAGTCTCGAAGAGGATCAAACAATGCATGGTTCTCCTCGCTGCTTCCTGCGCAGCAGGCTCTTTGAGTTTGCTTGCTGCTGAAGTGGAAGCACTGCGGAAGGCTGACCGGTGAAACTCGATCAACCTCGACTCTCCTTTTATTCAGTACTGGTTCGATCGGACGGAAGTAGCGCAAGCGCCTTCCTCTGAATCTCCGGCTGCATTTTGTTTGTGAAGATGGCGAAAAAAGAAGAATACGGCGTAGAGGCTATTCGCGTGCTGAAAGGGTTAGAACCTGTCAAGCAGCGCCCGGGTATGTACACGCTGACTGACAATCCCCTCCATATCATTCAGGAGGTGATTGACAACGCAAGCGACGAAGTGCTCGCGGGCTACGGCAAAAGAATCTCTGTTGAGGTGGCAGCGGACGGATCAGTGACGGTGGAGGATGATGGCCGAGGTATTCCTACCGGCATGCATCCAGAAGAACACGCGCCGGTGCTGGAGATTGTTTTTACGCGTCTGCATGCCGGCGGCAAGTTTGCCAAAGCTGATGGAAGCGGCCCCTACACGTTTGCGGGCGGCCTTCATGGTGTAGGCGTTTCGGTAACCAACGCGCTTTCCAAGCATTTAGTGGTGACTGTTTGGCGCGACGGCCAAGAAGCAACGATGGGCTTTCGCGACGGGTTCGTGTCTGAACCCTTGGAAATCAAGAAAAGCTCCCGCCCGAAGTCGCGCACAGGCACGCGCGTAACGGTCTGGCCCGATCCGAAGTATTTTGACAGTCCGGTTATTCCTGAACCGGCATTGGTCCGTCTTCTGCGCTCGAAGGCGGTGCTCCTTCCGGGATGCGAAGTGGACTATGTCAACAAAATGACCGGAACGGAAGCGCATTGGAAATATTCGGGAGGCTTAAAGGAATATTTGCTCTCGGAAATCAAGGGCGATAGTCTTATTGAGCCGTTTGAAGCTTCAGGCTTTGCTGGTGAAGATTCCGAAAGCTTTTCGCCGGGTGAAGGCGCGTCTTGGGTGGTGGTGTGGACGGCTGAAGGACCGCTCACGCGCGAGAGCTATGTGAACCTCATTCCGACGCCGCAGGGCGGCACGCATGAAGCGGGATTGAAGGACGGCCTCTTTCAAGCTGTCCGTGCTTTCATGGATGCCCATGGGCTGCAGCCAAAGGGCGTGAAAATTCTCGCCGAAGACGTCTTTTCGCGCGTTAATTTTGTACTTTCAACAAAGTCGCTCGATCCCCAGTTTCAAGGACAGACGAAGGAAAAACTCACGAGCCGTGATGCAGTGAAGCTCGTGGGCGGGTTCGTACGTCCGCAGTTTGAATTCTGGTTGAATGACCATGCCGACGAAGGCAAAAAGCTCGTTGAACACATCATTTCGCAGGCACAGGCGCGTCAGCGTCAGGCTGCGAAATACGAGCGCCGTCGCGCAAGCACGGTGGCGGTATTGCCGGGCAAACTCACCGACTGTGAGTCAAGCGACATTACGCGCAACGAACTCTTCATCGTTGAAGGGGATTCAGCCGGCGGCTCCGCTAAGCAGGGGCGCGACAAGGAATTTCAGGCTGTGCTGCCGCTGCGCGGCAAGATCCTCAATACCTGGGAAGTCGAGGGCGGCGAACTCTTCCGTTCCGACACGATTCATGACATTGCGCTCGCCATCGGGGTGGATCCGCATCATCGGGACGGTGATCCGGATTTGAAGGGGCTGCGTTATGGAAAGATCTGCATCTTGTCCGACGCGGACGTGGACGGCTCTCACATTCAAGTGCTCCTTCTGACGCTCTTCTTGAAGCACTTTCCGAAGCTTATTGAATTGGGTCACGTGTATGTCGCCATGCCGCCGCTCTTTCGCGTTGATGCGCCGAAGAAAGGCCGCAAACCCGATCGCAAGATCTATTGTCTGGACGAGCGCGAACTGTCGCGCACGCTGGAGTCTCTCAAAAAGGAGGGATTCACCGAGGAGCAGCTCTCCATTTCACGCTTTAAGGGTTTGGGTGAAATGAAAGCTGAGCAGCTCGCGGAGACAACGCTGGCTCCCGATACGCGGAAGCTCCTCCCCGTTGCTTTCGGCAGTATTTCCGAAGCGGATACCCGAACGGTCATGCAAACCTTGATGGGGGAACGTCAGGTGACGGGGCGCCGCCTCTGGATGGAAGCCTATGGTGACCGAGCAGAGCTCGATGTTTAAAAACGGTCCCGAAAAAGCGGTTAAACGAAAGAAGTGAAAGACTGGGGCGGCATTGACGAACCCGTCTGTATGAAGCATGAAGAAAGACGATTTTGAGCACGACTCCCTTTTTGGCGACTTGAATGCTGATGTGCCGGAACTGGATCCGTCTAAGCAGTCTCAAGGGGCTCAGGCGATTCAGGAAAAGGCTGCGGACGACGATGCGGCAGAGGCTCCCGAAACGCCGGAGGCGGCAAAGGAGCCAAACGGCTCTGAACCGCCGGAAACGGAGGAGCTCGATGCTGATGATGCTGCTCCATCGCCAGACGATGCTCTTGAGGAATCACCCGAGGAAGCCGCTACTGAAGAGATGGCTGTCGGTGCAGCTACAGTCGGTCCGGCCGAAGAGGACGGGGCGCTCACGCTTGCCCGCTATGCTTCACAGGCTTATCTTGAATACGCCATGTCGGTGGTGAAGAGCCGAGCGCTTCCGGAAGTGACTGACGGGCAAAAACCTGTCCAGCGCCGCATCCTGATAGACATGTACCGGATGGGGCTGAAATTTGAGGGCAGAAGCGTCAAAAGCGCCCGTATTGTGGGTGACGTGCTCGGCAAATATCATCCGCACGGTGACCAGTCGGTGTATGACGCCCTGGTGCGCATGGCTCAGACCTTTTCGCTTCGCTATCCGCTCCTTGTGGCGGAAGGTAATTTCGGTTCCCGCGACGGCGACTCGGCAGCGGCGATGCGTTATACGGAAACCCGTCTCACGCCCATTTCGCAGCTCTTGCTCGAAGAAGTGGATCTGGGGTCTGTAGATTTTCAGCCCAATTACGACGGCAATTTTCAGGAACCGGTGGAGCTGCCTGCCAAGCTGCCGTTTGTGCTGCTGAACGGTTCGTCGGGCATTGCTGTTGGTATGGCAACCGAGATCCCTCCGCACAATCTGGGCGAAGTCGCTGCGGCCTGCGTGCGGCTTTTGGAGAATCCCGACGCAGATTTAAACGAAATCCTGGAGCTGATGCCGGCTCCGGACTTCCCATGCGGCGGTCAGATTATTACGCCTAAGGATGAAATACGCGCCATCTACCGTTCGGGACGCGGCAAGCTCCGTGTTCGTGCTCGCTGGCACTTTGAAGATCTGGCGCGCAGTCAGTGGCAGCTCGTGATTGATGAGCTGCCGCCGGCAGCTTCTGCGCGTTCGATTCTGGACCGCATTGAGCAGATTTCAAATCCGCGTCCCAAGAAGGATAAAAAGACGCTTTCGGCCAAGCAGCAGCAGGCCAAGAGCGCGATGCTTTCGCTGCTCGACAATGTGCGCGACGAGTCGGGCAAGTCCGTCGACGTGCGCCTTGTGTTTGAACCGAAGACGAGCAAGGTCGATCGCGATGAGTTCGTGAACTACCTGCTTTCGGAAACCGACCTCGAAAGCAATGTGCCGGTGAACCTTGTGATGCTGGGACTGGACGGCAAGCCCCGGCAAAAAGGCCTGCTCGAAATTCTGCAGGATTGGATCGCATTTCGGCTGGCGGTCGTTCGCCGGCGTTCAGAGGCGCGTTTGGAGAAGGTGCTCGACCGCATTCACGTGTTGGAAGGTCGGTCGCTTGTGCTCCTCAATATTGACCGCGTGATTGCCATTATTCGCAATGCAGATGATCCGAAGGCCGATCTCATCAAAGAGTTTGGCCTCACGGACCGTCAGGCCGACGATATCCTTGAAATTCGCTTGAAGCAGCTTGCTCGCTTGGCGGCCATTGCCATTGAGAAAGAGCTCGCGCAGCTAGCCAAAGAACGTGCCGGACTCGAGAAAATTCTCGGCAGTGACGGCGCACTGAAGCGTCAGACGGCCAAGGAAATTGAAGCGGCAGCCAAGAGTTTTGCCGATCCTCGCCGAACGGTGGTTGAAGAGGCCGAACAGGCGGTGCACGAAGTGCAGACGGCGGATGAACCCGTAACGGTCGTCATTTCCCGCAAGGGCTTCCTGCGCGCCCGTACGGGTCATGGTCACGACTGCTCGCTCATGAGCTTTAAGACGGGTGACGGACTCGAAGCGACGATTGAGTGCCGTTCGAGCAGTCAGATTTCGTTCTTGGATCAGGCGGGCCGCGTCTATACGCTTGCCGTCTCCGCACTGCCGGGCGGCCGCGGCGATGGTTCGCCGCTTTCGGCCTTCGTTGATTTGCCTAAAGGCGCTCAGCCGGCAGGCTGGATTTCGGCGGATCCGAATGCCGCTGCGGTGATTGTGACTTCCGGCGGCAAGGGCATGGTGCTGAAGGCTTCGGACGTGTCGACGCGTTTAAAGGCCGGCCGCGATTTCGTAACGTTAGGCAAAGGCGAGTCGCTTCTGCCGCCGATTGAACTGCCCCTTAAAGCGGCGCAGGGCGAGCAGCTCATTGCCTGCTTGTCGTCGTCCAATCGACTCTTGGTATTCCCCTTGAAAGAAGTGCGCGTGACGGCCTCCGGCGGCAAAGGTATGAGCTTCATGACGCTTGAAACGGGCGAATCGCTTGTATCTGTCGCGCTGGTTGATGACCGCGGGGCAATCGTTACTGGCACCGGCCGAGGCGGTAAAGCGCGAGAGGCGCAGATTTCCAAGCGCATCCTGAGCGGCGCAACGCTCCATCGTGCCCGCCGCGGCAAGGTGCTTGCGCTCTCTTGGAAGGCCGAACATATTGTGGGGCTGTCCCTTGAATCAACGGATTCCGCGGATGGGTCGGACACAGCTGGCGGAGCTCCGTCCGACAGCGTTAAGACAGACGACGGTTTGACGCTTGAAGTGGTGGACGAAGATCCAACGCTTATCTAATCTGCGGTTTGTGCCAATCTACAATTCCCGCCGAGCCGCAGGGCTCGGCGCAGCGCCTCATGTTCATCCTGAAGTACTTTAAAAGCCTTTCGGCTCGTCTTCTCGTTCTCACGCTTCTTTGGGTGAGCTTTGTTTCCGGGTCGATTGCCTGGACGATGCTCGTTAACTGGGAACTTGAGGCAAGCGCATCGGCCAAATACGCAGTGGGCGAACTGCGCCTTCATGCTTATAGAGCAGCGTATTTTTCGCAGACGGGCTCGTCGCGGCTCGATTTCGACAAAGAACTTCAGGCGATGCTCGACGGCTTTAAGAACGTTCGCAGCGGCGACAGCTGGAAGCCGCTCCTGCTACCGCGAGAGCCCGATATTGCCGACAAGCTCGACCTCCTTGAAGGGCGCTGGCGCGGCAGTATCGAACCCATGTTTGTGCGTGCGAGAGAGCTTGGGAAGCCTGTTGACGAGTATGCACTCAGCAGTTTTCTGGATGAAGCAACGAATCTTGCGCACCGCATTGAAGAGTGGCGAAGCGGGTATTTGTGGCAGCTTCGCTATCTGCAGATGCTCCTGATTGTGCTGGCGATCGGCAGTCTCTTTGCGATTATGCTTCTCCTCTGGCGCTGGGTGATTCGTCCCATCAATGAACTCGGCGAAGGCATCAACCGACTCTCCGGCGGAGATCTGACGGCGCGCGTGACGCCTCGAAGCGAAGACGAAATCGGGCGCATTGCTCAGGGCTTCAATCGCATGGCGGATCGACTGGAAGACCTCTACAACAACCTTGAGCAGAAAGTGGCCGAAAAGACGGCTTCTGTCGAGGAAAAGAATCGTCATTTGGCGCAGCTTTATGAAATCACATCCTTCTTCTCACAGCAGCGCGGCATGGAGGAGCTGACGGAGGGGTTTGTCGAACGCATCGTGCGCTATACCGAAGCAGATGCGTGTCTCGTGACATTGGTCGACGCCAAGCAGGGAGCGGTCAATATTGCTGCGGCGAGCGGATTGAGGCCGAGCGATATTCATGAAGCCGCGGAAATGGCTTTTGAGGATTCCATCAGCCGTACGGTGCTGCAAAAAAATTATCCGGTGCGCGTGCGGCTTGAAAATGATCAGCGGCCGCTCGCCGTCGTGCTTGCTCGTGCGGGGTTCTCAACGGCCTATTGCTTTAAGGTCCGAAGTGTTTCGGAGTCTATCGGCGTCTACATGCTGCTTTTCCGGGATGCGCCGGAACTTTCCTCGCAGATGATTCAGCTTCTCGAGAGCTTCTCGACGCATTTGGGCGTGGCTATTGACAATCAGCGCCTAATTGAGCGTGAACGACAGTTTGCGGTGGTGCAGGAGCGTCAGCTTCTGGCCCAGGGGCTGCATGATTCGATTGCGCAGGCGCTCTCGTACCTTAATCTGCAGGTGCAGTTCCTCTCGGAAGCCATCAAAAATAAAGATGATGCGCTTCGCGACGAGTCGCTTTCGGCCATTCAGACGGGTGTGCAGGAGTGCTATCAGGATGTGCGGGAGCTGCTCCTTAATTTCCGTGAACGCGTGCACAGCGAAGGCTTCCTTCAGGGCGTGCAGACTGTGATTGACCGTTTTGAGGGGCAGTCTCATGTTTCAGCGCGTCTGCGGGCAACGGGCGACGGCCCCAAGCTCACGCCTCGCCAGAAGCTTCAGGTGATCTTCATCATTCAGGAAGCGCTCTCCAATGTGCGTAAACATGCTCAGGCCACCAGTGTCACCGTGACGATCCAAAATAACGACGACCTTAAGGTGAGCATCGTTGACGACGGCGTTGGCATCGACAACGACGTGGTGGAGGCTCGCAAGGGACAGCATGTCGGCCTCTCGATCATGGCCGAGCGTGCAGCCCGCATCGGTGCGGAAGTAAAGGTAGAGCGGGCAAGTCCGATCGGCGGCACGCGCGTGACGCTGCTGCTGCCGGCTGCTGCCCGCGAAATCAGCTGATTGAAGGCTGTTTTTCCAAAATCTTTATCCGAAAATGACGGAAGACTCAAGGCGCTGGAGAACGAATATGGCTTTTGCTTCAAACCGATCGAGCGCGGACTCCCGCTTTATGTTGGGCGGGCTTTTGCTGACGCTGGCACTTGCCGGTTTGGGGAGTGAATCAGCCTGCGCGGCTGCTCAGCCTTCCGTTTCGGCGGACTACGCGGCCAACGTACCGGCGCCGGGAGAGGCCCCTTCCGAAGAGCGCGCTGCCGCGCTTTGGAAGCATTTTGCGGACGCCGAAGCGCTCGACTATCGAGTGGATCTTTTGGCGCTTCAGTTTGGTCCTGCGGTTTCCCGGCTTCCCGGAGCGGCTGCTGTTGCGGGGATATCAGCAGAACCCGCGCTGCTCGCTAAGTTCTTTGCGGCCGCTGCTCGCCAAGGATTGTCGTTTGAGTCTGCCGTGGATCAAGTGCCCGAACCGAAGTCTTTGGATTTGATGACTTGGGGTATTGTGAAAGTTGGCAGCGCCGAACTCATGGATCTTGATCCGAAAACGGCAGGCCGTACAGAGCGGACGGTGCGCACAGTCGTTTTGGGAGAGCGGGTGAGAATCCTGAAGCGGACTTCGGCGACCGCTTCAGAGGCCCCGGGCTGGGCACTGGTCCAGTGCCTGGACGGCCGGCTCGGATGGATTTCAGAAAGTTGGCTGGCGCTCAAGAATGACATGGCATTTGTGTCTTGGAATCGTCAGACTGCCGCAGTCATGCGCCGGCCAAACACAGAACTTCGCCCGGAAAACGGTGATGCTCTTGTCTTTGCCGGAGCGGGCATTCAGCTCTATCAGCTCGAACATCAGCCCGATTATTGGGAGGTGCTTTTGCCCGACGGCCGCAAGGCCAAGGCGGCAGGCACGGCGCTGGAGGATGTCTCTGCATGGCAGCAGCGCGAAGAGGAGCTTCGCCGCAGCAGCCCATCGGCCTATCTCAAGGCGCTTGCGGCTTCAGCCGAAGGATTGGTCGGCAGCAAAGCCGAAGTCTTAGGCGCGCCGCTTCCCGTCGTGGTGCTTCGCATGCATGACCTCCTGGCTCCTGCCGACATCGATCGCCTGGCACGTTTGGGCGCACCGCTCTCGGGCGAGCGAGACGGCGCGGAGCTCAAAGCCGGAGATCTGGTGTTCTTTGGTGAGCACGATGAACCGCAGTCCACCGGCATTTGGCTCGGAGAAGGGCGGTTTGCGGCCGTGGATCCTCAGACCGATCGCGTTGCGGTACTGAAGCTGAGTGATCTCCGCCAAAACGCAAAGAAAACTAAAACGCTCGGAGCGTTTCTTTGGGCCGTTCGCTTAAAGCCTCAGGAGCTTCAGAATCCTTGTCTGCTTTCCTCCCGTTCGCATCCTTTTTTTCAGACGCCGCCCGCTGAACTGAAGCGCTGTCAGCTGCGCTGACGCGAACAATATTGTCGTGATATGTATATGATGCTTGTAAGCATTTTTGTTTTCAAGTAGTACAAATTTCACCCTAAGCGTTAATCCCTCTGTTGAGTACGAAGGGTTCTGCTTAGCCTCGCAAAAGTTGAGTATCGGCAGCGCCGATGCTCACGCTTCTGTGGTCTGCGGATGAAAAGAACGGCGCCTCCTGCGCCGTCGATGGATCACAGAGAAGGGAGGAATAATGCGTAAAAGCATGCAATTAAAAGCGGTGGCGTTTGCCGCTGCCGCGGCATTGATGGGTGTTTCCGGAATGGCGTCAGCGAGCGAAGCGGCTCAGACCGCGCCGAGCACCTTCAAACCCGGCACTTATACTGCACAGGTCAACGGCCACAATGCGCCGCTCACCGTGCAGGTGACCGTCGGGAAGAACCGCATCGAAAAGATCGACTACTCCAAGAATCTTGAGACGATCGGCGTCGGCCGAGTTGCGCTCGACATTGTGAGCAAGAAAATTCTCGATCATCAGTCGGTGGGCGTGGATGCCGTGACAGGCGCTACGATTTCGAGCTTTGCGCTGATGCAGGGCGTCAAGGACTGCCTGAAGCAGGCGGGCGGCGATATGACGGCGCTCACGAAGCATGTTGAGCAGCATCCGGCCGTTGAAGCCAAGTATCAGGCTGATGTGGTCGTCGTGGGCGGCGGCGGAGCCGGTCTTGCGGCAGCCATCTCGGCCTATCAGGCCGGTGCCAAGCACGTTCTCGTCCTTGAGAAACTGGGTTTTGTGGGCGGCTCGACCAATGTGAGCGAAGGTGCGCTTAACGCGGTTGACCCGGTTCGTCAGGGCCGTCAGGGCATTGAGGACAGCGTTGCTAAGTTCTATGACCAAACGATCAAGGGCGGCCACAACAAGGGCACACCCGCATTGGTGCATTACCTCACCGAAAACTCCATGAATTCGGTCGATTGGCTCGAAGACCTCGGCGTCAAGTTTAAGGATGAGATCGGTACGGCCACGGGCGCTCTTTGGCAGCGCAGCCACTATCCGGCCACTCCTTCTGGCAACACCTACATTCGCACGTTTGAGCAGGTGATCGGTGAAACCAACGGCGCCATCAAAGTGATGACGGACACCAAGGTGACCGATCTCATCAAGGCTGACGGCCGGATCAAGGGTGTGATGGCTGAGAACTTCGGCCGCAAGATTACCGTGGATGCCGGTGCAGTCGTGATCGCTACCGGCGGCTTTGGCGCCAATATCAAGATGCGTCAGGAATTTAATACGGGCGTATGGAAGGACGTGAAGCTCGATAAATCCATCGGTTGCACGAACTTGGCCAAAGCGGCTCAGGGCGACGGTCTCGTGATGGGCAAGAAAGTTGGGGCTGCACTGATTGGATTGGATGATATTCAGATCCACCCCTGCGGCACGCCGGGCACGGGCCTGATGGAAAACATCCGCACCTCCGGGCGCAATCGTATTTTCGTCAATCTTGAAGGCAGCCGCTTCGTGAACGAAGGCGCCGCACGCGATGTGCTCGCCAAGGCCATCTTTGCGCAGCCCAAGGGAACGTATTGGATTGTCGTGAACCATGAGCGTTATCCGAGCGAAGACTGGGTAGATGCCAACGGCGCCACCATCCGCAACATGCTTGCGCTGGGATCCGTTGTTGCTGCACCGACGCTCGACGAACTTGCCAAGAAGACCGGCATGGATCCCAAGAAGCTCGAGGCGAGCGTTGCGGGCTACAACGCCGTCGTGGAAGGCAAGGCTAAGGATCCGCTCGGCTTCGTAGCCAATAACAAGGACGACAAGACTTTGACGGGCGGCCCGTGGTATGCCTGCCGCAAAGTTCCGACGGTGCATCACACGATGGGCGGCTTGGAAATCAACACCAAGGCGCAGGTTATCGGCGTTGACGGCAAGGTGATTCCGGGTCTCTACGCCGCCGGTGAGGTCACGGGCGGCATTCATGGCTCGAACCGCTTGGGCGGCAATGCCATTGCCGACGTGATGGTCTTTGGCCGTACGGCAGGTACGAACGCGGCGACGCTGAAGTAACTGCAGATCGTTTTGCCGCAGCTTTTTTGCGAAGGCTCTCGGCAATGTGATCCATCCATTGGGCTGCAGCGAGTAATCGCTGCGGCCCAAATTTCACAGCATGCAGTCAGCAGCTTTAAACCGAACGATCGTTGGATTTGGCCTCGGGGAGCGTTGGCTTTTTTTTCGCTCTCAGCTTTTTGGCGGGGGATCCGGGTTTTAAATCCGCCGCTTCTTCAGCAGCTTTGGCGAGCGCTTCAGTCTTTTCCGGCGCGCTGCAGTACTCAGCTACCGGACAGCGGATACATTCCGGATTCCGCGCTTTGCAGATATAGCGCCCAAAAAGCAAAAGCCAGTGGTGGGCATTGAGCAGATAGTCTTTAGGCACTACTTTGAGCAGTTTTTCTTCCACTTCCGCGGGGGTCTTCCCCGGCGCAAAGCCCGTGCGGTTGCAGACGCGGAAGATGTGGGTGTCCACAGCAATGGCCGGCTCGCCGAAAGCGACGTTCATGACAACATTGGCCGTCTTGCGGCCGACGCCGGGAAGACTGACGAGCTCATCGCGGGTGCGGGGTACTTCACCGTGAAACCGATCGATCAGGATGCGGCAGGCCTCAATGAGGTGCTGTGCCTTGGTGCGGTAAAGATTAATCGTCTGAACGTAGGGGATGAGACCATCCAACCCCAAATCGAGGATTTTCTGCGGCGTGTTGGCGACCGGAAAGAGTTTTGCGGTTGCAAGATTCACGCCTTTGTCCGTTGCCTGCGCAGAAAGCATCACGGCAACGAGCAGCTCAAAGGGCGTTGAATAGTTGAGTTCGCTTTTGGGATTGGGGTTCAAGGCGGCCAGTGCCGCCATGAAGGGTTCTCGGTTTTTTGCGGAGAACATAATGGGTCGGTCTCCTTGCTGCAGCTCCGAAGATTCAGCGTTCGGAGCCGTCACAAATCATTTTATTGGCGGGAACGTGCACGAGCCTGCGCCAGAATGTCCGCCATGAAGTTTTTCTTGGCGGCGGCCGCAGCCGGTACGTTAGACGCTGCTTCGCGTCGGCGTGCAAGACGGGCGTCCTCCAAGGCTGCCTGACGGATGCGCCGCGACCAGGCTTCCTCGTGATGACGTTTTGCTTTGCGGGCATCCTCCCGCGTCCATTCGCGGCCGACTTCAACGAAGTCAATGCAGTCCATGGGGCAGGCCGGAGCGCAGAGACTGCAGCCCGTGCAGCGAGCTTCCAGAACGGCGTGCAGGTGTTTAGGCGAGCCGCCGATGGCATCGGTTGGGCAGGCACGGACGCACCAGGAGCAGCCGATGCATTCTTCGGCACGAATCTGCGCGCGGGCAAACGGCATCTCCGTGCCGTATTCAGGGTCGAGGGCGACGAAGGGCAAGCCCGTTGCTTTGGCGAGCTCCGCAATGCCGCGTGCGCCGCCCGGGGCGCAGCGGTTGATGGGAGCCAATCCGTCAGCAACGGCCTGCGCATAGGCGGCGCAGCCGTCGAAGCCGCATTGACGGCATTCGGTCTGCGGCAGCAGATCGTCAATGGCCTGTGCCGAGGGTCTCAGAGGAGGAAGCGTCATGGTTTTGAAGAACGGATTACCAAAAATTTTCAACGACAAGCTGGCCGGGTTTGCCAAAGCGCGGGGATACGAGCCCGCGGAGCTTGAGTTCAGCTCGAGCGGCGGCGATGAAATCCGGATTGCCGCAGAGGAGAACGCGGCTCTCTTCGGGAGTAATTTGGCGTTCAGCAGCCGCTTCCAGTGCGCCCGAAGCGATGAGGGTTGGAATGCGCCCAGTGAGGTCGCCAAATCGAGCAGGATCCGTCTCGCGGGTCGTTGTCACGATGAGTTTGGGACGGCGCTCAAGCGGCAGAGCGGCGACGAGTTCTCGGGCGAGGACTGCCTCTTCAATTTGGCGCACAGAAAGCACCAGCACCACATCTTTCCAGGCGGCCCAGAAGGCTTCCGAGCGAAGCATCGAGGCAAATGGCGAGAGGCCCGATCCCGTGGCGAGGAGCCACAGAGTGCTGCCGCCCGGAATGCGGTCCGGCGTCAGGCTGCCTTCGGCGGGGCCGTCCAGCAGGACGGACTGTCCGGGTTCGAGTGCGGTGATTTTCGGGGAGAGTTTGCCGTCTTTAACGGCAGTAATGAAAAATTCGAGTGTCGGAGCTTCCGGCGCAGAGGCAATGGAATAACCGCGGATAACCGGCGCTGCGCCGGGTTCAAGTTCCATTCCGAGACGGGCGAACTGCCCGGCGCGGAAACTGTAGTCAGCGGGACGTTCAAATTCAAGGACAAAGAGCGTGGGAGCTGCCTTGCGGCGGCTCAGAAGCTTGATGGTCTGCATATTGGAAAAGCCTTTGGTCCGGGCATGGGGATCGACGGCAGCCGCGAATGTGCGTTTCGCACAAAGGGGTTCACGCTTTCGTCAAGAACTTGAAGATGTTTTCCAAATAGGGACAGAAACATTCTTGACGGGCTGCCGAAGTCCGCACCGGACAAAAATTCAAGATGCGGAGATTTTAAGCAAGAAAAAGCCCGCGCTTGGGCGGGCTATACGAACGGCTTAGTCCCAGGTTTTTTTAAGGAACTTAATTTTATTGGGGACGCCGCGCCATTCGTCAGCATCGTCGGCGTAGGGCTTGCGGTGAGTGATCGAGGGCCATTCACGGGCGAGCTCGGCATTGAGTTCGATGAATTCCTTCTGATCCTCAGGCACGTCTTCCTCTGCGTAAATCGCGGCTTCCGGGCATTCCGGAATGCAGACGGCACAGTCGATGCACTCATCGGGATCGATCACAAGGAAATTCGGACCTTCCCGGAAGCAGTCCACCGGGCAGACGTCCACGCAGTTCGAGCAGCCCGTACAGTCGAGCGGCGAGATCTG
>ERZ779885.2104-NODE-2104-length-18873-cov-4.959082_pt1 | contig 18873 bp, 15 predicted proteins | sample MGYA00511554_ERZ779885 | MGnify/ENA primary metagenome ERZ779885 (study PRJEB29588, sample SAMEA2160998) | human gut metagenome | biome: human gut; feature: human-associated habitat; material: faeces | place: Denmark | collected 2008/2010 ... | reverse complement strand
TCATGCTGCGGACGGCGCAGAACTTGCCGCACATGGAGCAGGTGTCGTCGTGTTCGGGGGAGCGGTCGGCACGGATAGCCTTCGCCGTTTCCGGGTCAAGGGCGCAAGCCCACTGGGCTTCCCAGTCGAGGGCGCGGCGGGCGTCGCCCATCTTGTCATCGATGTCGCGCGCGCCGCGGACGCCCTTGGCGATGTCGGCGGCATGAGCAGCAATACGGCTGGCGATAATGCCCTGCTTCACGTCGTCGAGATTCGGCAGCGCCAGGTGCTCCGCCGGAGTGACATAGCAGAGGAAGGCCGCGCCGTTCATCGCAGCGATGGCTCCGCCGATGGCGGCAGTGATGTGGTCGTAACCGGGAGCGATGTCCGTCACGAGAGGCCCAAGAACATAGAACGGCGCGCCCATGCAGATCGTCTGCTGTACCTTCATGTTGGCGGCGATCTGGTCCATCGGCACGTGGCCGGGGCCCTCGACCATCACCTGCACATCCTTCTCCCAGGCGCGCTTCGTCAGCTCGCCGAGGCGGACAAGTTCCTCGATCTGGCAAACATCGGTCGCATCGGCAAGGCAGCCGGGGCGGCACGCATCGCCGAGGGAAATCGTCACGTCATACTCACGGCAGATATCGAGAATCTCGTCATAGTACTCGTAGAAGGGGTTCTCCTCGCCCGTCATGCACATCCACGCAAAGACAAGAGAACCGCCGCGCGAGACAATGTTCATCTTGCGCTTGTGCTTGCGGATCTGGTCGATCGTCTTGCGGGTAATGCCGCAGTGCAGCGTCACAAAGTCGACGCCATCCTGCGCGTGCAGGCGCACCACGTCGATAAAATCTTTTGCGGAGAGCGTGTCGAGGTCGCGCTGGTAGTGGATGACGCTGTCATACACCGGCACAGTGCCGATCATGGCCGGGCACTCGGAGGTGAGCTTGCGGCGGAAGGGCTGCGTGTCGCCGTGGCTCGAGAGATCCATGATAGCCTCCGCGCCCATATTCACGGCGGAAAGCACCTTCTGCATCTCAACGTCGTAATCTTTGCAATCACGGGATACGCCGAGGTTGACGTTGATCTTCGTGCGCAGCATCGAGCCGACGCCCTCGGGCGAAATGCAGGTGTGCAGCTTGTTGGCCGGAATGACGACCTTACCGGAGGCGACGAGCGGCATCAGCTCCTCGACGCGCATCTGCTCCTTCCTGGCAACAGCCTCGAGCTCCGGGGTGACAATGCCGCGGCGGGCGGCGTCCATCTGTGTAGTATAATTGCGTTCCATAGCAAACAATTCTCCCTTCCTTATTTCTCTGCGTCCGTTTCCAGCGCAAACATGTGGTTCATCGGCCCGGAGCCGTGCCCGAGATCGAGCATGGCGGCAAGCGCGCCGGAAAAGTAAGCTTTCGCGCGCTCGATGGCCGTTTTCAGGTCGCAGCCCTTCGCGAGGTTCGACGCAATGGCGCTCGAGAGCGTGCAGCCTGTTCCGTGCGTGTTCGGGTTGTCGATGCGGCGTCCCTCAAACCAGGTGAGGACGCCGTTTTCCCAGAGGACATCGCTCGCGTCGCTGACGCTGTGGCCGCCCTTGCACAGAACGGCGCAGCCGCACGCGGAGCCGATCGCCTCGGCGGCGCTCTCCATATCGGAGCGGGAACGGATCGTCATGCCGGAAAACGCTTCCGCCTCCGGAATGTTCGGGGTGACAACCTGCGCCAGAGGAAACAGAAGCTCCCGCAGAAGGACCGGCGCGCCGTCCGCCGCAAGGGCGGAGCCGCTGGTGGCAACAAGGACCGGGTCGACCACAACATGCCCCGCATGATACTGCGTGAGCTTTTCGGCGATGACCCTAACGAGAGCCGGGGAGGAAACCATGCCGATCTTCACCGCGTCCGGGCGGATGTCCTCGAACACCGCGTCGAGCTGCTGACCGAGAAACTCGGGAGTCGACTCGAGGATCGAGCGCACGCCCGTCGTGTTCTGCGCCGTGAGGGCCGTCACAGCCGTCATGGCGAACACGCCGTGCATCGTCATGGTTTTGATGTCTGCCTGAATCCCGGCGCCTCCGCTGGAATCGCTTCCAGCGATGGATAATGCTGTTCTCATTTGAAATGACTCCTTCCATAATGCAGCACTAACTTTTATAAAGCGGCGAAAAGTGGTGCCCCCGATTCGCCGCTGGGGAAACGTTTTTGGGGTACGGGGTGAAGGGACGAGGGATAAGGACACGGTAAAGGGACGGTCGCTTTTTGAAAAAAGCTCCGCAAAAACTTTCATCGCTCCGCGTCGGAGCTGTGGCTGATACGAGACGACGGCAGCCGGGAGCGTGTTCAGACCGTCCCGCGCTGCGCCGGTCACAATTTTCTCAGTGCTTCCGCGCGGGCTGATGCGTGCAGGCTCAGCCTGCCAGGCTCAGCCTGCCTTTATTCGCTCCGCGCCGGCATTGCAACCATGCGCTCGGAGGCGGCACGCAGGCGCTCGGCGGCTTCGCGGACATTCTCCGCCGCAAAAAGGGCCGAGACAACCGCGATCCCGTCGACGCCGCTGCCCGCAAGCCGCTCCACGTTCGCGAGAGAAATGCCGCCGATGGCGACAATCGGAATACGTACCGCCGCCCGGATGGCGCGCAGCGTATCGAGCGGCATAGCGGAGACGTCTGTCTTGGTGTCAGTGTGGAAGACAGCTCCCACGCCGAGGTAGTCCGCCCCGTCGCGCTCAGCCTTAACAGCCTCTTCCACCGTATGGGCGGATACGCCGACAATTTTATCCGGCCCAAGCAGACGGCGGGCCTCCCGGGCAGCCAGATCCTCCTGACCGACGTGCACGCCGTCCGCGCCCGACTCGAGAGCAATCCCGACGTCGTCGTTGATCAAAAACGGCACGCCGTACCGGCGGCAGAGCGCGCCGATCTTCACAGCCTCGCGGAGGAACTCCTCCCGGGCAAGCGTCTTTTCACGCAGCTGTACACACGTCGCGCCGCCGCGCAGGGCGTCCTCCACCTGCTCATAGAGCGTCTGCCGCCCCGTCCATGCACGGTCGGTCACGGCGTAGAGGCGCATGGTCTTGCTATCGCAGTTCATAGTTGGCTCCCCTTTCAAGCTCCTCCGGCGTCAGGTTGTACACGGCGTCGAGGAGATAGGTGCGGAAGCTTCCGCTGCCGTCGGGCGGCGTCACGCGGGCTGCCGCCTTCTCGCCGCAGAGGTCCATCGCACACACCGCAGCCGCGGCCGCAGTCAGAAAATCGTCCCGGTTCGCCGCCGCAAACGCACCCGTCAGCGCCGAAAGCATACAGCCAGCCCCCGTGATGCGGCCCATCATCGGATGACCGCCCCGGATGACGAGCGCGCATCCCCCGTCCGCGACAAGATCGATGCCTCCCGTGACGGCGGCGATCGCCCCTGTTTTTGCGGAAAAGGACTTCACAAAGGCGACCGCCTCCGGGAGACTCTGCTCTGTGACCCGATCGGCGGCGCCCGCATCTACACCATACGTGTGCCCCGCCCCAAGCGCAAGCGTGCGGATCTCCGACATGTTTCCGCGGATCACGGAAAAACGCACCTCCTGAAGCAGGCGCAGCGCCGACTCCGTGCGCAGTGAGGACGCGCCCGCCCCGACCGGGTCAAGAACGACGGGAATCCCCAGCGCGTTCGCACGCTTTCCGGAAAGCAGCATGGCGGAGAACTTGCGCTGATCGAGGGTGCCGAGATTCAGCACCAGACCGGCGGCCAGCGATGTGATTTCCTCCGCCTCGCCGGGATCGTCGGCCATAATCGGCGACGCGCCGCAGGCAAGCAGAACATTCGCGCAGTCGTTTGCGGTGACATAATTCGTAATGCAGTGGACAAGCGGCGACTTTCCGCGCACGCGGGTCAGCGCCTGCGCAAACTTGTTTGCGGGTTTTTCTGCGGGCATGAGGGGAAGCTCCTTTCGATCAGCGGCTCAGACGGGTCTGCATGGAGCGCAGGACGGTCGTCTTCTGCAGGGCATAGAGCAGGACGGCGGAAATCACCGCGCCGCCCGCCGTGGACACGAAGAACGGAATGATGTAGGCAGTGAAGGCGATGTCCGCCGTGCTCTGTCCCATCAGCAGAATGGCGACGGGATACGCGCACAGGCCGCCGAGGATCGACGTACCGAAAACCTCCGCGATGAGCGTCGGCAGGATATGCTTGGCCTTCCAGTACACGATGCCGCACAGCAGCGCGCCCAGCATGCTGCCCGGGAAGGCCATGAGCGTACCGAGCCCCAGCAGATTGCGCAGCAGGCTCGCGACAAAGGCGACGGCCACGCCGTACCACGGGCCGAGCAGAACAGCGCACAGGATGTTCACCATATGCTGCACCGGCGCACACTTGCTGCCGAACACAGGAAACGAAAACAAGCTTCCCACAACGGCGACGGCGCACAGCAGGGCGGCAACGGTAAGCTTCTGAATATTTGTCTTTTTCATGGTTCTTTGTCTCCTTTGGATTTTCAGAGAAACGGCACGCAGATGACGGATTGTGGCAACAGCGTCGCTTCCCTCTAAAATAAGATAGAGCAGGGCATCAGAATGCCCGGAAGGTTCGGTCGAGGCTTACTGGCCTCCTCTCACGCCGGAACACGGCTTCCCATCGCTGTCTACAAGGCGCAGGGCGCTCCCCCTCCACCCGCCGCGGTCCGTCCGCGGGACGCTTCACTTCCTTTCCTAAAAGAGGATCGAGGCTGCGCCGCTTCCCTGCCTGCCGAATCTGCTCCGCACGGCGGGGATGGCCCGATACAGCCTCAAAAAAACGGGGACGCCCGCGCGGCGTCCCCGAAAAAAGCATACAGTATGACTTCCTACGGCGGCATTATCCGCATCAGGTCAAGGGTCGAAGTTGAAAGACTTCCTCTCAGCCTGCTCCACAAGCTCCCCCGTTTTTCACTTTCTCTCCGAAATCCGGAGATCCTTTGTATTATACCGCGAAGCGCGGCGAATGGCAAGAGGATTCGGAAAAAAGAGAGAGGCAGATCCTCTGGTCCTGCGGAGGAGACGCCTCCTCCGACGATGTCGTCTCCCGCTTTTTGCAGCAAAAGGAATGGGAGCGCCCCGCCATCCTCACCCTGCTCAAGCGTTTGGAAAAGAAGGGCTTTGTTCGCTGCCGCAAGGACGGAAGGCGCAACATGTATACCGCTCTCGTCGGAGAAAAGGAATATCTGGCTTTCGAAAGCCGCGGCTTTCTCGATCGGCTGTACGGAAGCTCCGTGAAAAAGCTTGTGGCGACGCTGTACCGAAGCCACGACATCTCTGCCGCGGATCTCGAAGAGCTGCGGCAGTTCCTCGAGGAGGAGAAAAAACCATGATCGAGCAGCTGGCGTCTGTTTCCCTGTCGTGCTCCGTTGTCATCCTTCTCCTGCTGTTTCTGCGGCCCCTGCTCTGCAGGCGGTACCGGGCGGAACTGCGGTACTGGATCTGGCTGGCGCTGGCCGTCCGGCTTCTCGTACCGCTTTCCCCTTCCTGGCCCGCCTCCCCCGTCGCGCTCCCGTCCCTGCCTGAAACGGCTGTTTCCTTCTCCGTCCCACTTTCGGGCGGGGAAACGGCGGTCCCGGCGGGCGGAGAGGTTCTGACCCCGGCCGTTCCCTCACTCTCCGTCTCCGGACTTCTCACTGCCGTCTGGGCCGCGGGAGCTGTCGTTTTTCTCGCCTGGCACCTGCTTGCCGCTTTCTTCTTTCGCCGAAAGGCCGTCCGGTGGAGCACGATGTTTCAAAACGGAAGGCCGGACGTCCTGATGTGCAAATGCACCCCAAGCCCGAAGTCATGCAGCCCGCTTTCCTTTCTTTTTCTTTGCGTCTTTTTTCTTCGCGTTACAGATACGGCGCTATTCCTCCGCCTTTCCGAGAGCCGTCATGGTCACGCCGGACCCGTCCGTGGAAGCGAGAATGGTTCCCTGCCGATCGGTACGGAACACTTCGGCGCCGGCGGCTTCCAGCTTTTCGAGCGTCACGGCGTCCGGATGGCCGTAATCGTTATCCACGCCGCAGCTGATGACGGCATACTGCGGAGACACCGCGTCGAGGAAAGCCGGCGAGGTCGACGTCTCGCTGCCGTGGTGACCGCACTTGAGCACGGTCGCCGTAAGCGGCCAGTCAAGAGAAAGCATTTCCTCCTCGCTCGCCTCCTCCGCATCGCCGGTAAAGAGGAAGCTGTCCTCTCCGTAGGTCAGGCGCAGCACGACGGAGTAGTTGTTCAGATCGCCGTAGTCCTCCCCGTTCGGGGCAAGAACGGTCAGCACGGCTCCTCCGCTGCTGAGCAGCTCATCTCCCGGCTCGGCGGGCGTAATCGTAAGTCCCTTGTCCGCGATGCTCTGGAGCAGGTTCTCATATGTTTTGGTCGTCGGCGTATCGCTCTCCGAAATGCGGGGCATCACGACCTGTCTGACGTCAAACGCGTCTATGACTGCCGCCATGCCGCCGATATGATCGGCATGCGGATGCGTCGCCACAACGAGATCGAGCGTCTCCGCTCCAAGGGAGCGCAGCTCGCCGACAAGCTCGTCCTCTGTCGACGAGGTTCCTGCATCAATCAGAATGTTTTCCCCGCCCGGCAGGCGAATCAGCTCGCTGTCGCCCTGACCGACATCAAAGAAATAAACCTCGAGCGTTCCCGAAGCGGAGCCTCCCCCGCCCGTGTCTCCCTGCGCGGCGGAAACAGGCGCGCCTGTTTTTTCTCCCGACGCATCCGGCAGAATACCAAGCGTGCGCGCGCCCCACAGTGCGGCGGCCGCGACAACGGCGGCAGCAAGCAGCCACAGCGGCTGATTCCTTCGTCCACGTCCTCTGTATCTTTTTCCCTTTGCCATGGAATACTCCTTTCTCTGTCTGCCGGGGAAACGGAAAAAAGAAAAGCACCCCATCGGCTCAAAGCCGAAGGGATGCCGGAATATCCCCGATACAGACGGTTGGTTCGATTCAGGCCCGCGAAGCAGCCGGGCCGCGCTTCTCCTGAGCAGTTCCCGCGAAAAACGGGCGTTGCTCCCAAAGGAAGGCGGAAAGCGTGCGGCAGGACCGTTTTTTAAGCCTTACGCGGATCCTTGCCTCTGTACAGATTGAAGCGGAACAGCGTCGATTCGTCCTCTTTATTTGAACATTCAATGAAGGCCTCGGCAATCTTGCCGCCCTCGATCAGCTTGGTCAGTCCAACGAGCTGGCACAGCTTGCTCTTGAGATTCAGGCGGTCGCCCTCGCGGGTTACCAGAAAAACATCGCCCTTACAGGACTCGAGCGTCTTCAGGAATTCGGGGACATCCACATCGTGCAGTTCCAAGAGATTTGCAGGCATTCTTGTGTCCTCCTTTACAGCTGCGATTCTCCGCCGCAGGGCGGAGTGTCTGGGATTATATTCCTACGGACTTATTATATCATCCGCCGGTGGATTGTCAATCGCGAGGGACGGGCGAAAACCGCCAAACTTTCCTTCATCTCCGAACGGAAATTCGTGCTCTTCCTCTCTTCGCAGATGCCCCTCCCGGATGTGCACGCGCCGCTGCGCCGTGGCCGCGAGCGCCATATCGTGCGTAATGAGCACAAGCGTTCTCCCCTCGCGGTGCAGCCGGTTCAGAATTTCCATGACCGCCTTGCCGGAGGCGGGATCAAGGTTGCCTGTCGGCTCGTCCGCGAGGATGACGGGAGGGCGCGCCGCAATCGCTCTGGCCACCGCGACGCGCTGCTGCTGGCCGCCGGAAAGCTGTCCCGGCAGATGGCCGGTACGCTCGCCCAGGCCGACAAGGGAAAGCGCTTCCCGGGCGAGGGCGCGGCGCTCGGAAGCGGGCACTCCCCGGTACGCGAGCGGCAGCTCCACGTTCTCGAGCGCCGTCAGCCCGCCGATCAGGTTAAATCCCTGAAACACAAAGCCAATCCGGCTGTTTCGGATGGCGGCAAGACGCTGTCCGCTGAGCTGTCCCACATCCTCCCCTTCGAACAAGCAGGTTCCCGACGTCGGCGTGTCCAGACATCCCATCAGGTTCATCAGGGTTGTCTTTCCCGATCCGCTGCTGCCGACGACGGCAAGAAACTCTCCCTTCTCCACCGAAAGCGACACGCTGTCGAGGGCTCGCACCTCGCGCTCGCCGCGCCGGTATACCTTCGACACCTCCTGCAGGCTGATGACTGACTCCATTCTTTTTTCCTCCAAATTGATTCACCAAGATTTACAAAACGATGGTTTTGCCGTATAATAACAGATAAGATTGTATATTCCCCAAAGGGGAATCGTTTATCAGCCATAGTATCTTCCCGCCCGACGGGAAAATTCAGATGGAGGGATCACCCGCTATGTTGGAGATCGGCTGGAAACAATTCAAAAGCGGCACAGATATCCGCGGCGTCGCCGTTGAGGGCGTGCCCGGACAGGAAATGAACCTCACCGACTCCGCCGTCCGCCGGATGACGGCAGGGTACCTGCTCTGGCTTTCGGAGAAAACCGGAAAGCCGGCCTCCGAGCTGACGGTTGCCGTCGGCCACGACTCGCGCATTTCCGCCGACCGCATCCAGAAGGCTGTCGTCGACGCGATGCTCTCGGCCGGCGTACATGTGCTGGTGTGCGGCCTTGCTTCGACCCCGAGCATGTTCATGATCACCGTGGACTGGGGCTGCGACGGCTCCGTGCAGATCACCGCCAGCCACCACCCCTACTACCGCAACGGCCTGAAGTTCTTCACGAAGGACGGCGGTCTTGACGGCACCGACATCGACTCCATCCTCGCCTATGCCGCTGAGAACAAGGCTCCCTCCTACGGAAAGGGCGTCGCGGAGATGGTGGATTACATGTCCCGCTACAGCGAGATCCTCCGCGAAAAAATCAAGGAGGGCGTGCAGGCCGAGGACTATGAGCATCCGCTCAAAGGCTTCCATATCGTCGTCGACGCCGGAAACGGCGCGGGCGGCTTCTATGCAACTGACGTGCTCGCTCCGCTCGGCGCGGATATCTCCGGCAGCCAGTTCCTCGAGCCCGACGGCATGTTCCCGAATCATATCCCGAACCCGGAGAACGCGGCGGCCATGGAATCCGTCTGCCGTGCGACCGTCCGCGCGAAGGCCGATCTGGGCGTCATCTTCGACACTGACGTGGATCGCGGCGGCGCCGTCGATTCCAAAGGGGACGAGCTCAACCGCAACCGCCTCGTGGCCATCGCAAGCGCCATCGCTCTGGAGGGCAACGAGGGCGGAACCATCGTCACCGACTCCATCACCTCGAGCGGCCTGAAGGAATACATTGAAAAAACGCTCGGAGGCCATCATCACCGCTTCAAGCGCGGTTACCGCAACGTCATCAACGAGGCGGTGCGCCTGAACAAAGAGGGCGTGAACTGCCCGCTGGCGATTGAAACCTCCGGCCATGCCGCCCTGCGGGAAAACTACTTCCTCGACGACGGCGCCTATCTTGTGACGAAGATCATCATCAAGCTCGCCACCCTGCGCCGTCAGGGCAAGGATCTGGAGACCATGCTTGCCGATCTGCGCGAACCCGTCGAAGCCACGGAGCTTCGCATGCCCATTGACGCCGCCGACTTCCGCGCCTGCGGCGAGGCCGTCATCGCCGGTCTGGAAACCTGGTCGAAGGAGCACGGCTGGACGATCGCCCCGGACAACCGCGAGGGCATCCGCGTTTCCTTCGGCGAGGGAGAGGGCGACGGCTGGTTCCTGCTGCGTCTGAGCGTCCACGATCCGATCATGCCGCTGAACATTGAGAGCGACGTCAAAGGCGGCGTGCGCGTCATCACGGAAAAGCTGTACGAATATCTGAAAACCTGCGAGGGCCTGGATATTTCCCCTGTGGCCAAATTCCTTGCCTGACACGCGCGGACCGCGCGTTATCGCGGCGTTTCCCGCGTATTCTTCTCTGTAAACCGCACGATCTCCTCTGCCTCCTGCGGATCCTTCGCATTGGTCACGATCAGATTCAGTCCGTTGGAGGAGAGGTTCTCCAAAAGGCAGGGAAGCTGCGCTTTTCCGATAATCAGGACGAGCCCTTTTCCTGCTTTCTGGATCCTTCGGAGCACCGGGATAAATTCCGTCACCGGCGGCTGACCGGCCACCTGCGTCCACTGGATCATCTGAATCCCGTCTACTCCCAGGATCTCATCCAGATGCCGGATTTGCTCCATCCCGTCAAGGTGATACACGGCGTTGTCCAGCCACCCCGCCGTTTCCGTAAGCTCCGGTGTAATAAACTCCCGGTATATTGCGGGCGAAAGCATGACCGAAAGGTCGCATTGCAGCTGAAGCTGCCGTCCGGCGGACCAGGTGTTCATCCACGAGGTAACGGAACCGCCGAGGCAGTTTTCCCGCACGGCGTCGAAAAAGCGCTCGCTTGAACGCTTCAGGATTTCGATCAGCTGGCCCGCCGCGTATTTTACGCCTTCGGGCTCATCCAGAAAATCGATCAGGAGCTCTCCGCTGCCTCTGAGCTGCGCGAGCGCGTCGTAGCTGCCGCAGTTGTCCGGCATTCCCACAAAATATCTTCCGTTCGCTTCCTTTGCCAGATAGGAAACGACGTCGAGCTCGCGGCGAAACACCTTGTTGCTGTCGGGATCGAATTCATAATTGTAATCAAAATAGTCGCTGAGGGACGGGTGAATCCAAATGGTATCCCGCCTGTATTCCACCTTCTCCTCGGCGCAGATATACTTGGCGTGTCCCCCGGTCCCAAAGTACGGAAAAATGCACGGAAACGCGTCGCCCGCAAAATAGGTTCTGCGGATTCTTTCCAGATTCCGCTCCTGAATCCATTGCGCGTCGTTGTACCACCGGCATAAATCCTCCTGGGATTCCGGGGGATTTTCTCTGTAGGGACGCTGCGGATCCCTGGGGGCCAGAACCGAAACGCAGCATCTGTCCAAAATCTCGTTTTCCCACAAGGCCTCCAGCCTTTTCCTGATTGTTTCGTACCTTTTTTCCGTCGAATCCATGTGAAATCCACCTCCGGGTCGTTTTCCTCATCATACCCGACAATCCGACGAAAATCTTGGGACGTTTTAGCAAAAGGTTTGCATTTTTTATGATTTTCAAAATGAGCAGTTTTTCTCCCCGGTGCGTCTGCGGACAGACTCCCCGCCTTTTGGGGGCGGAACATGTGAAAGGAGGGCGGACATGCGGTTTCAAAAAGAAGTCATTGCCCTTGATCCGGAATTTCCACTGAAAATTTTCCCGGCGCCCGGATGCGGCCGGGACAATTTCTTCCTGCACACGCACGATTGCCTTGAGATTAACCTTGTGGCCCAGGGGGAGGGGATTTACTGGATCGGGAACAAGCAATACAACATTTCTCAGGGAGATCTCGTCATCATCAATAACCGCGAGCACCATATCGCCGTCAACGGAGGAAACTTGCTTCTGAAAGTGCTCGTGTTTGATCCCGACATGGTTTGGCAGAATAACAACACCCTGTTTCCAGCTTCAACCGCCTTTTCCGGCGGACGTTTGCCCTGTCTCCGAGCGAATACCGAACCCGGAGATAAGTCCGGCACGGATTTTCTACACCGCTTCGGCCCGCAGGCGCACCAGATGCGCAACGCTGGGAATCGACTCGCCCTGCTGGCTTGTCGTCAGCGACATCAGCGCTCCCGTGCCGAGGAACAGCACATCCGTGAGACGTCCTGCGAGCAGATCGCCAAGCACGGCCGAGCACAGCACCGCCGCGGAGCATCCGCAGCCCGATCCGCCCGCGTGCACATCCTGACGCTTTCTGTCATACAGCATCAGCCCGCCGTCGTTGTGTACGGAGGCAATGTCGTATCCCTCGCGCAGGGTAAGCTCCCGCAGAAGATCGCTGCCCACTGCGCCGAGATCGCCGGTTAAAATCAGATCGAACGCCTCCGGGGTCAGACCGGTATCCGCAAAATAGTTGACCAGTGTACGGCAGGCGGCCGGGGCCATGGCCGCCCCCATGTTCGCCGCGTCCGTCACGCCGAGATCGACCATGCGTCCAAATGTCGCTTCCCGAACCGCCACAGCCCGAACCGCACCTGCGGGGGGCTCCGCGGACAGGATCACCGCTCCGGACGCTGTAGCCGTCCATTGCGCCGTCGGCGTGCGCTGTCCGCCGTACTCAAGCGGGAGACGGAACTGCCGCTCCGCCGAGCAAAAATGCGACGACGTCACCGCGAGCGCCCGCTGTGCCGCTCCGCTTTCCACAAAAACGGAAGCGGTTGCAATGGTTTGCGCCATCGTTGAGCACGCGCCGTACTGCCCGAGATACGGAACATCAAGCTTTCGCAGCCCGAAAACGGACGCAGCGCACTGATTGAGCAGATCCCCGGCAAAAACGCAGTCAAGCTCCTCCGGCTCCATCCCCGCCTTGCGCAGCGCAAGCAGCGACGCCTCCGCCTGCAGACGGCTCTCTGCCTGCTCCCAGCTGTCCGCTCCGAGCAGGGTATCCTCATGACATTGATCAAACAGATCGCCGAGCGGTCCCTCCTTCTCTCTCTTTCCCACGGACGACGCCCAGCCCGCAATCCACGGTCCGCGTTCAAACCGCAGCGTATCGTTTCCCACTCTTGTGATCATCCGTTTTTTCCTCCCTGTTTTTTCCGTTATCATGCCTCTCCTTTTTCCGGATTATGCGCACAGCCGCTGCGGCCGTATCACGTCCCGGGGTGCATTTTTTGCCCTTCCGCCAGACTGCGCCCAGTCCTCCGCTGCTCTCCCATCTTTGGGTCCTGCGCCTGTTCGTTTCTTTTGTCCTGATGTTCGCTCTTGATGCCCGCTTTTAATACCCGCTTTTAATACCCGCTCTGAAAGCAGCATCTTGTATCTGCTGCCGTCCGCCCATTGTCCCGCCGTCTTCCACAGCCGGAATCGCGCAAACTGGCGAACACTCGCACGGAACGGAGGGCAAAATTGGCTGTTTGCACAGAAAGTGTGAATAAATTGTTTCTCAGGAATGAAAAGTTTGTGGAATTAGGCGATTGCTTTCCCTTGTCGAAATTCGTATAATAAGGGTTGTTCAGGGGATAGGGGCCCACTGTGCTTTTCTTCGGCAAAAACGCTGCGGCGCCGTTCCCCGCCTGGTCCGGTCTTTCACTGCCCGGACTTATTTTATTTTCATGTTACAGGAGGAATGGAACACATGGCAGGGAACAAGAAAAGTTCCGCCCCGGCGAAGAAGGACTTCTTCGATCTTGCGGGCCATGGAACCAACGTCAAAACCGAAATCATCGCCGGCATCACGACCTTCCTCGCGATGGCCTACATCCTCGCGGTGAACCCGAGCATGCTCGCGGCAACGGGTATGGACCAGAACGCGGTCTTTGTGGCCACGGCTCTCTCCGCCGCCCTCGCGACCTTCATCATGGGCTTCCTCGCGAACTACCCGGTGGCTCTGGCTTCCGGCATGGGCCTGAACGCCTACTTCACCTACACGGTCTGCATCGGCATGGGCCTCGGCGAGAATGCCTGGAAGATCGCCCTGACCGCCGTTCTGGTCGAGGGCCTCGTCTTCATCGTCCTCTCCTCTTTCAAGTTCCGTGAGAAGATTGTCAACGGCATCCCGGAGAACCTCAAGTATGCCATCACCGCCGGTATCGGCCTGTTCATCACGCTGATCGGCTGCAAGGGCGCCGGCATTGTCGTTCCCAATTCGTCTACCCTCGTGGGCCTTGGCAACTTTAAATCTGCTACGGTTTCGCTTGCCCTGATTGGCCTTATTATCCTTGCCGTGCTGCATCATTTCCGCGTCAAGGGCGCGATCCTGATCAGCATTCTTGTCACTTGGGTGCTCGGCATCCTCGCTGAGCTTGGCGGCTGGTATGTGGTCGACGTCGAGGCCGGCGTGTTCTCCAACATTCCTTCCTTCGCCAACTACACGCCCTTCCCGTCCCTTGCCCCCACCTTCCTCCAGTTTGATTTCGGCTATGCCGCCAATCATATCGTGGACTTCCTCGTCGTTGTCTTTGCCTTCCTGTTTGTCGACCTGTTTGACACCGTTGGCACGCTCGTCGGCGTTGCCGCAAAGGGCAATCTCCTCGACAAGGACGGCAAGCTTCCCCGCGCGGGCAGAGCTCTTATGGCGGACGCTATCGGCACCGTGGTAGGCGCCTGCCTGGGTACCTCCACCGTCACCAGCTACGTTGAGTCCTCCGCCGGTGTTTCCGAGGGTGGCCGTACCGGTCTGACGGCTATTGTTGCCGGCGTTCTCTTCCTCATTGCCATCCCGCTCTATCCGATTTTCACGGCGATTCAGGGCTTCGCCACCGCGCCGGCCCTCATCTTCGTTGGTCTCCTGATGATGAGCGCTGTTCTGAAGATTAAGTTTGAGGGCGACATTGCCGACGCTGTCGGTGCCTTCCTCGCCATCTTCATGATGCCCTTCACCTACTCCATCGCCAACGGCATTATGTTCGGCATGCTGGCTTGGGTCATCCTCAAGCTCCTCACCGGCAAGGCGAAGGACATCTCCCCCATCATGTACGGTGTGGGCGTTCTCTTCGTCATCCGTATTGTGACTATCATTCTCGGCGTGGCCGGCTAACCAGGCTGACCAGGCTAACCAGGCTGACCAGGCTGAGCCTGGATGCAATTCGCGCAGCGGCGGGCAAGCCCGCCGTGTAACTCACAGCAAATTGTCGACCCCCTTGCGGCCTCTGCCGCAAGGGGGTCATATTTTGCGCCCGCGTTGTTACTTATGTGAAAAAGGCAGCGTTAGGAATGGGTCGGGAACCGCGATAGAATTTAAGAGGAACGGCTTTCAGGAAGCGTCCTGGAAACCGTTCCCTTTGCATACAGGGAAAAGAATCCCTGCGCTGTCAAAGCGTTATTTTTTGGCGTCTCTTTTTCCAATCGCCTCTTGACTTAGAGTAAACTCCAGGTGCTACAATAGCCGTATCCGCTTGTTTGGCAGGGACGCGGGCGGCCGGACAGGCAGACGGCGTCCCCTTTGGAAAGGAGAGAGCACCATGATTTACAGAAATTTTCAGAATTTAAAGCTTTCGGCGCTCGGTATGGGCGCCATGCGGCTGCCTGTGATCGACGGCGACGATACGCGCGTGGATCAGGAGCTGGTCAACAAAATGGTCGCCTGCGCCATGGAGGGCGGCGTCAACTATTACGACACCGCCTGGGGCTACCACGGCGGACAGTCGGAGCTTGCCATGGGACGCGCGCTGGCCGCGTATCCACGGGAAAGCTTTTATCTGGCCGACAAGTTTCCCGGCTACGACCTGTCCAACATGGACAAAGTCGAGGAGATCTTCGAGAAACAGCTTGAAAAATGCGGCGTGGAGTATTTTGACTTCTATCTGATCCACAATGTCTGCGAGCTGAACATCGATGAGTATCTCAACCCTGCTCACCGGATTTACGACTACCTGACAGCACAGAAGAAAAACGGACGCATTCGTCATCTCGGCTTCTCCGCCCACGGCTCCCGTGCGGTCATTGAGCGCTTCCTCTCGGTCTACGGGGACGCAATGGAATTCTGCCAGCTGCAGATCAATTACCTCGACTGGAACTTCCAGGACGCGAAGGGGAAGGTCGACCTGCTGCGCGAGCGCGGCCTGCCCGTGTGGGTCATGGAACCGGTGCGCGGCGGTTCGCTCGCCTCTCTCAAGCCTGAATATGAGGAGCGGCTGCGCGCTCTGCGCCCTGACGAGGCAATCCCCGCCTGGGCCTTCCGCTTCCTGCAATCCATTCCGGAGGTAACCGTTACCCTGTCCGGCATGTCAAATCTTGAGCAGATGCAGCAGAACATCGCTACCTTCGGAGAAGAAAAGCCGCTTTCCGCGCAGGAAATGGACGCTCTGCTTGGCATTGCCGACGAGATGGTGAAGAAGATCGCCCTGCCCTGCACCGCGTGCCGCTACTGCACAACGCACTGCCCGCAGGGCCTCGACATTCCGCACCTGCTCGCGCTGTACAACGAACACGCCTACTCGAACGGCGGCTTCATTGCACCGATGGCTGTCTCCGCAATTGAGGAAGACAAACGCCCGAACGCCTGCATCGGCTGCCGCAGCTGTGAGGCTGTCTGTCCGCAGCAGATTAAAATTTCCGAAGCAATGGCAGACTTCTCCCGAATGCTCGGGCTATAAGCGCGTCCTTTCGCGGCGGTCTCCTCCGGGAGGCCGCCGCTTTTTGTCTCCGGCAAAAACAAGTAGAACCATACTCCCCCATTGCGGGGAACCGGCCTTCCGGTGAACTGCTGGCGCGATTCAACGGTGCCATACTCCCCCATTGCGGGGAACCGGCAGGCAGCAGTATACTGAAAGCAGCTCGAAGGAGCGCCGCGCGGTTTCTCAGAAAACGGGAGGAAACCACATGAAAAACGATACGCAGCGGCTGACCGACTGGGTCATCCGCAAAATTAAAACGGAATACCCCGACGACGTGGCGCTGCTCGTCGCGGTCGAGGGCGCCTCCATTAACGGCGACGGCCACGGCGAACCGTTTGACTACTTCGTCCCCGCCACGGAGCACGGAAATGAGCTGGCACAGACCTTTATCATCGGCGGTGTCGGAAACGACCTGTATCCGCGTTCCTGGGAGCGCATGGAACGCACCGCCTCTCTCGACGACCCGTGTACGCCGTGCCTCGGCGGCGCGAAAATCCTCTACGCCCGCACGCCTCAGGATGAGGAGCGCTTTGAGACGCTGCGGCAAAAGCTGCTCAAACGTCTCGCCGATCCGCATTTTGTCTATGTCAAGGCGCTCGAAAGACTCGAGGAGGCCATGCGCCTTTACGCGGCGATGGAGTTTGAGGAGCGTCTCTGCCGTGTACGCGCCCAAGCAGGGTACGCCTTTACCTCGCTCGCGGACGCCGCGGCATACCTGAACGGCACCTGGAGAAAGGACTGGCACCACGGGCCGCTCGCGGAGATCCTGACCTGGAAAGCGCTGCCGGACGGATTTGCGGAGTTGTACCGCCGCATGCTCTGCGCAAAAGAAGCAAGTGAGCTGCGCAGCCTGACGCATCTGCTCATCGCCTCCACACGCCGCTTCATTGCGTCACACCGTCCGCAGGACGAGCCGGACGGGCGCACGCCGGATTACCGCAGTCTCGCGGGCTGGTACGAGGAGCTTTGCACCTGGTGGAAGCGTCTTTCCTTCTTCTGCGCATCGGGGGACGCCGATTCCGCGTTTCGTGAAGCGTGCCAGCTGCAGGAGGAGCTCGACGTCGTGGGCGAGGAATTCGGCCTCGGGGAACTGGATCTGCTCGGCTGCTTTGACAGTGCCGATCTCGCGCCGCTTGCCTCTCGCGCCGAAGCGCTTGAGGAACAGCTTCTCACTCTCCTGCGCGCGCACGGCATTGCGCCATGCGCCTACGACACGCTCGACGACTTTCTTGCCGCCCGGCAATAAAACGCGGCGGGAAAGGCGGGAAACCGAATGAAATATCGAAACGCTTCGGAGATTCTTCCGGACAGCCTCCTGCGGGAGCTGCAGAGGTATGCGTCAGGGGAGCTGCTCTACATCCCTGCCGACAGCGGCCGAAAAAATGGGGCGAACGCTCCGGGGCGCGTACCTTTTATCAGGAACGCAACGAGGAAATCCGCTACCGGCATTTTCATCTCAAAATTCCCATCGAGACGCTCTGCGAGGAGTACGGCCTTTCCTCTGAGACCGTGCGGAAGATCGTCTACCGGTGAGGAAGCCCTTGTTCTTTGACGTGAGCTTCGGTATAATAAAAAAGCGCCGACACGCCGCTTTTTTCCGGCAAGCTTTTTGCCTTGTCAAAAAGCGGTGTTCGGCGTCAAAATAAGAAACATAATGTTTATTTATATCGAAATTATACAGATGGGAATGAAAGAGAGGGAGGAGTATGCCGAAATTTTTTCTGGACAACGCTCCCGGCGAGACGGTTCTGCTCGGCGGTGAGGACGGGAGGCACATCGCGCGGTCGCTGCGCATGCGGCCCGGCGAGGTGCTGACGCTGTGCGACTGCCGCGGCACAGACTACGACGGGGTGATTGACGCGATCGACGGCGAGAGCGTGACGGTCCGCATTCTCGGAAGCCGGCCATGTGCGGCGGAACCGTCGCTCTCCGCAGTGCTCTACCAGTGTTTGCCCAAGCTCGACAAATTCGATCTCGTGGTACAGAAATCCGTGGAGCTCGGCGTCTCCCGGATTGTGCCGGTGCTGTCCATGCGCTGTGTCTCGAGACCGGACGCGAAATCGCTCGCAAAGAAGCTCGAGCGCTGGAACCGGATCGCCGCCGAAGCGGCCAAGCAGAGCGGACGCGGCATTTTGCCGCCCGTCTCCCCCACTCTTCCTTTCGAGCAGGCGGTGCGCGAGGCGGAATCCGCGGGCGGGGTGAATCTCCTTTTCTATGAGGGAGGCGGCGTGCCGATCCGCGAGCGGATCGGCGAAGCAACGCGCACGGCAAGCCTCTTCATCGGGCCGGAGGGCGGCTTTGCTGAGGAAGAAATCGCACTGGCGAAGGAAAACGGCATTACGCCAATCACCCTTGGGAAACGCATCCTGCGGACGGAAACGGCAGGCATGACAACAACAGCTATCCTTTTATATGAATTGGATTGAGGAGGCAAGTATGATTTATTTTGATAATGCGGCAACGACAAGAGCGCTGCCTGCGGTAGCGGAAAAAATGAGCACAATGCTCTGCGAACAATACGGCAACCCTGCATCTGTGAGTGCCATGGGTCTGGCGGCGGAAAAGGAAATCAGAAATGCGGCGGAAATCATCGCAAGAGGGATTCACTGCAAATATGACGAGGTTTTCTTTACCAGCGGCGGCACGGAAGGCGACAACTGGGCGATTTACGGCACGGCAGAGGGCTATAAAAGACAGGGACAGCACTTTATTACAACGGAAATTGAACACCCTGCGGTGAAGAATCCTATGAAGCTATTAGAGGAAAAGGGCGCAGAGGTCACATGGCTGAAGGTGGACAGACAGGGGCATATCTCCTCGGAGG
>ERZ779885.2094-NODE-2094-length-18980-cov-9.994610_pt1 | contig 18980 bp, 18 predicted proteins | sample MGYA00511554_ERZ779885 | MGnify/ENA primary metagenome ERZ779885 (study PRJEB29588, sample SAMEA2160998) | human gut metagenome | biome: human gut; feature: human-associated habitat; material: faeces | place: Denmark | collected 2008/2010 ... | reverse complement strand
TATAGAAGGATATCAGAGGGAACCCGGCAGTGGTCAGACAGCAGTCCTGACGCTGTCGGGTTGCTGTCTGAACAGTAACCATTTAGAGAAATTTCAGAAATTTATTTTCTGAAATAGATAACTCGTTTTAACTCGTAAATATGAATTAGAAAAAATTTTTAACTCGACAAATCGTTAATGAAAGCCGCTTGATGACTAAGCGTCTTTTCTAATACGTCATTGGATATTTCAGGTAATTACTGTATAATTGATATAAATAGTGATTTGTATATGGTTTCAATGTCTGATGGGCTACGTGTAGATTCTTTTTATGAAGACCAGCTCGAAAGAGCATGGTAGAATGGTTTGAAAAAATGCAGATATTAGTAGATGCTGATGCTTGTACAGTCATTTGAAAAACTTATATTGATGGCGAAGGAAAGATGATATGAATATACAGATATTCGGGACAAAGAAATGTAGTGATACAAGAAAAGCAGAGCGTTTTTTCAAAGAGCGTGGCATAAAGTATCAGTTCATTGATATGAAGGAAAAGGGCATGAGCAAAGGGGAATTCAATTCCGTAGCTCAGGCAAATGGTGGATTGGATAACATGGTCAACTGGGATGGCAAGGACAAGGATTTGCTTGCCCTTATAAAGTATATTGCTGCTGATGATAAGCTTGAAAAGGTTCTTGAAAATCCCCAGGTGATTAAGACACCAGTGGTTAGAAATAGTAAGCAATCAACCCTGGGTTATCTGCCGGATGTTTGGAAAAACTGGAATTAGAGGACAAGAATATGGTAAAAAAAATTATGCGGGATCCATTGTTTCTCGCTCAGAAATCTACAGATGCAACGGAGGCAGACCGACAGGTGATTACAGATCTGCTTGATACATTAAGGGCAAATCTGGATCATTGCGTTGGCATGGCAGCCAATATGATCGGTGTAAAGAAAAATATCATTGTGGTGGCAGCAGGTCCATTTCAATTTGCTATGGTAAATCCGGTTATTACAAAGAAGACCGGAGCATTTCAGACAGAAGAAGGATGCCTATCTCTGGAAGGGGTGCGTCCGTGTACAAGATATAAAGAAATTGAAGTGGATTTTTTGGATGCAGATTTCAAGAAGCAGCATGGCAAATATTCCGGTTGGACTGCACAGATCATCCAACACGAAATAGATCATTGTAATGGAGTTGTAATATGAAACCTAAATCGCCTAAGAGCCTGGAACTATATGACATTATGATAAAACGGGGATATCCAGCGGAGTTTTGCGATCAAATAACGAAAAATCTTAACATCGACTGGACAGCCGGACGGATGATAGGTTATTTGTCCCATTACAAAAAGCTGCCGCTTGAGGAAATTGCAGATGAAATGCTTGCAATACTAAGTGACCGCAACAGAATTATGCAGAAACATGAAATGGAAGAAATCAATGCCAGATGGAATGAATATTTGAATGGATAGAGGATAAGGAGTAATACATGGACGGATATAAACCACCTTTTACAATTACAAACAGTATATTATCTCATGTGGCATCTGTATCTGAAAAAGTCGGGCGTATTACTGTAATGAGTAATATGGAAAACAAACCTCATCTAAGGAAAAATAACCGGATCAAATCCATTCATTCGTCTTTAAAGATCGAGGCAAATTCTCTTTCGCTAAGCCAGGTGCGTGATGTTATTAACGGGAAATTGGTTTTTGGAGAGGCAAAAGAAATACAGGAAGTAAAGAATGCATATAATGCCTATGAAAAAATAGCTGAAATAGATCCTTACAGCATAGAAGAATTAAAGAAATTTCATGGTATTATGACAAAATACATCGTAGAGGAATCCGGTGATTTCCGCAGTGGTGAAGAAGGTGTATTTAATGGTGAAGAGTGCATATTCATGGCTCCACCGGCACGCTTTGTTCCACAATTGATGAATGAATTATTTGGCTGGATGAAGAAAGAGAAAGATCAGATGCATCCGCTGATTTTGAGCAGCGTATTTCATTATGAATTCGTATTTATTCATCCTTTTACAGATGGCAATGGCAGGATGGCAAGGCTGTGGCATACAGCTATATTGGCTAAATGGAATCCTATTTTTGAATATATTCCGATAGAAAGCCAAATTGAAAAATTCCAGGATGATTATTATGATGCGATTGCAAAATGCCATGTAGAGGGAGAATCTACGGTATTTATTGAATTCATGCTGACTCAAATAGATAATACTTTAGCGGAACTTTTGAATCAGATGACAGATAGCGCCACGGATGACGCTATTCTTGACGCTGATGGCGCTAATCATGGTGCTGATCATATGGAAGGCAGATTGTTATCAGGCTTGAAACAGAATCCGTATATTACACAGACAGATTTAGCTAAAGAATTATCGTTGTCAAGGAGAACTGTCCAGAGAATCATGAAAGAACTGATGAATGACGGCAAGATAAAGAGAGTTGGTTCAACCAGAACAGGTCATTGGGAAATAAATGATTGATGCAGAGGCATAGTTTCGAGAAATGGAGAATATCAGTTATCATGTAGCAGCTGGATCTATTGATGAAGATTTGCTTCGAAGAATTCTTGCTGCAATACTAACCTGTACGTATGATTCTGATGAAGAACTCAAATTGGATATTTTTAATGCAATATCTGTGGACGATGTTTTTTATTGAGTGGAGTTGTAATATGAAACCTAAGTCACCTAAGAGCCTGGAACTATATGACATTATGATAAAACGGGGATACCCAGCTGAGTTTTGTGATCAAATAACGAAAAATCTTAATACCGACTGGACAGCCGGACGGATGATAGGTTATTTGTCCCATTACAAAAAGCTGCCGCTTGAGGAAATTGCAGATGAAATGCTTGCAATACTAAGTGACCGCAACAGAATTATGCAGAAACATGAAATGGAAGAAACCAATGCCAGGTGGAATGAATTTTTGAATAGCAAAAGAATATAGGAATATTTACATAGCCGGAGCTGCCTGATTATCGGTTCCGGCTATTTTTCTGCCCTTCTCCGGCTGCAGGTGTACATGCGGACTTGGGAAGGGCCTTTTCTATCCGCAATTTTCATTACAAATGGCCCGGTCATCTGTAAATAAAAAAGATTATGTTCTTGTATTAGAATGCTATTTCAGGTATAATAATCCGAGTATAAGTCTGCAAAAGGGGCAGACGTTTCTACCAACCGCCAAACTGGTTGACTACATTTTACGTAGTCAACCTTTTTTTATGAAAGAATATTTTATGGGAGGAAACATAATGTATGATGTTGTAATTGTAGGTGCAGGACCGGGAGGAATATTTACTGCATACGAATTATTAGAGAAAAGACCGGATTTAAGTATTGCTGTTTTTGAAATGGGAAATGAATTAACAAAACGCCACTGTCCGATTGATGGTGACAAAGTCAAATCTTGTATTCATTGTAAAAACTGTTCTATCATGAGTGGTTTTGGAGGCGCAGGTGCATTTTCTGATGGTAAATATAATATCACCAATGATTTTGGTGGGACGCTATACGAGTATATTGGTAAAAAATCTGCATTGGAATTAATGGAATATGTAGACAAGATCAATCTTGCGTTTGGTGGAGAAGGAACAAAACTGTATTCTACTGCAGGATCAAGTCTGAAGACACGCTGCATGCAAAATGGTTTACATTTATTGGATGCTTCTGTTCGTCATTTGGGAACAGATATTAACTATATTGTGTTGGAACATTTATATGATCATCTGAAAGAAAAGATTGATTTTCATTTCAATTGTTTCATTGATAAAGTAGAAAAACTGGATAACGGATATCGAATTTATCATGAAGATTCCTATTATGATGGTAAAGAATGCGTTATTTCCGCAGGGCGCAGTGGAAGTAAATGGATGGAAAATGTCTGTCAGGATTTGGGCATTAATACGAATTCGAATCGTGTGGATATCGGAGTTCGAGTGGAACTTCCGGCAGGAATCTTTGCACATCTGACGGATGAATTATATGAAAGCAAGATTGTGTACAGAACCTCAAAGTATGAAGATTTGGTGCGTACCTTCTGTATGAATCCAAAAGGAGAAGTCGTAAACGAAAATACAAATGGCATTGTTACTGTTAACGGCCACAGCTATGAGGATCCGGCAAAGCAGACAAATAATACAAACTTTGCGTTACTTGTTGCAAAGCATTTTTCAGAGCCTTTCAAAGATTCTAATGGATATGGAGAAAGTATTGCTCGATTAAGCAATATGCTGGGTGGCGGCGTGATTGTCCAGCGTTTTGGGGATTTGATCAGAGGCCGGAGAAGTACAGAAGAAAGAATCAGCGAATCCTTTACCGTTCCGACTTTAAACGCAGCGGCAGGTGATCTGAGTCTTGTCCTTCCGAAACGTTTATTAGACGGTATTATTGAAATGATCTATGCTCTGGACAAAATCGCACCGGGAACTGCCAGTGATGATACCTTACTGTATGGTGTAGAGGTAAAATTCTACAATATGGAAGTGGAGCTGGACCACAACCTGATGACTCGCCATGAAGGACTTTATATTATTGGTGATGGCAGCGGTATTACTCATTCTCTGTCCCACGCTTCAGCAAGTGGAGTATATGTTGCGAGACAAATTATTTCAAAAATGTAGAGGTGACTGGGACGGAGCAATAAAAATTTATGGAAAAATGAGATTAAAAAGGCAGTGATTTCCTGTATTTAGGGCTAGTCACAGCGTCAGCGGCTTGGTACTATAGGGATAATACAATATTTTTCGGTAGTTGCACCTTTGTTTTATTTCATTTCAATGCAAAAGGAGAAGCTGCTATGCAGAAAAACACAGAACATATCCCGAACCGAGACGATGTTAGTACGGCGATTTTGCAGCATTTGGACGGCCTCCGTGGAATCGATACCCATTGTCACCATTTACCGGATGACCAGTTTCAGAACATGGGGGTGAAATTCTTATACGATCACAGCTATTGCAACTGGATGGATGATCTCCTGGGACTTCTGCATAGCTATTCCAATGTCTATGCAGATTTCTGCTGGCTGCCCCTTATCAGCACATCGGCAGCGAAACGATTCCTGCGGGAAGCGCTGGAGATCGGTGGAAGCAATCGCATCCTCTGGGGCTGTGATACATGGACCTCTGAGGAAAGTTACGGTGCTGTTTTGGCGTTCCGTCGGGTGGTGTCGGAAGTGCTCTCGGAGATGTGTCAGGAAGGCTACCTCAGCTGTGAAGAGGCCTGCTATACGGCTGGACAGATCTGGCGCGGCAATGCGCTCAAGCTATTTGGCTTTGAAGACTGATGCAGGCAAGAGCAATCAGTTTGGCTGAATATCCTCATTTGTAAAATCAATATTGGTTCAGAGTTGGTGGAACCTGAGAAAACCGATGGTGTAGACGGATAACAGTCAAAGCCATCGGTTTTCTTTATCCAAATATCGTGGAGCAGATGCTGCTGTGAAAAAAATACACAATGTTGTGATAACAGAAATAGAAATCGGATTTCAGGGAAGTTATTTATGACAATTTATTATAGGTAAGGTATAATAAAGAACAAGAGGTTCTTTTTAATAGGCATTTAGAAATTTGAAATAAGAGGAAGAATTAGATCGGTGAATGCGAATGTGATCAATGAATTGAAAAGCGGCCTGAGCGCCGCTTATATAAATGGTTCCTCTGCGGCAAATCTGGCGTATAAGCCGGCATTTGTATCGAATAATCCGGAAGAGGGGAAGAAGGTTATTTCATCCGTGGAGGATGAGCTGTTGCGCTGCGAAGAGTTTCAGATCAGCGTTGCATTTATCACGATGGGCGGTGTGACACCACTTCTGCAGACGTTAAAAGAACTTGAAGAAAAGGGCGTTAAAGGGCAGATTCTTACGACAAATTACCTGAATTTCAGCGAACCGAGAGCACTTGAAAAACTCAATGGATTAAAGAATATTACATTGAAGATGTACGATGTGGAAGCAGCAGGAAATGGGTTTCATACGAAAGGATATATTTTCAAAAAAGAAGAAATTTACCGGATCATCATCGGAAGCTCCAATATGACAAGTGCGGCGTTGACGGTAAATAAAGAATGGAATACAAAACTGATTTCTACAGAAAGCGGAGAGATTGCAGAAGAAATTGTAGACGAGTTTCAGAATCTTTGGAACAGTGAGTATGCTTTACCCTATGATGATTTTTATGAAGTTTACAAAGAACGTTATAATATCGTAAAACACCAGAGAGAAATTGCCAAAAGCGAAGAAATCCTGTCGCTGGAGAAATATTCAATCAGCTGACCAGTGATGAGCGAGTAAGGCATATCATTGAGCAGTCAGAGTATTACGGATATAGCGGTGAGCGTGTAAAAGGACTTATTTTTTGCAGTCGTGTAAAAGAGTGCGAAGAATTGTCGAGAAAGTTTAATGCGCGCGGATATCGAACAGTTGCTCTTAGCGGTAAGGACAGTGAAGAAAAACGGCAGGAAGCATTTGAGAGACTGGCAATGGAGGAAACGGATGCAACGCAAAAGATGCAGCCTTTGGATTATATTTTTTCACGAGATATATTAAATGAAGGCGTGGATATCGTTGAGGTGAATCAGGTTATTATGCTTAGGCCGACCCAGTCTCCGATTGTATTCATTCAGCAGCTGGGACGAGGACTTAGAAAGGCGCCTGGAAAAGAATACGTTGTTATTTTGGATTTTATCGGAAATTACAATAATAACTTTATGATTCCGGTGGCTTTATCAGGAGACCGTACTTATAATGCGGATGTAATCCGCAAATATGTAATCAGTGGAAATAGTACAATACCCGGTGCATCAACAGTTCATTTTGATGAGATTTCCAAGGATAAGATATTTAAGTCTATCGACAAGATTAAAGGGATGAAAACACTGATCAAAGAAAGCTATGTTTCTTTGAAGAATCGGTTAGGACGGGTTCCGCTTCTGTATGATTTCTATGAAAATCAGGAAATTGATCCACTGGTAATTATTAGAGAATATAAAACATATGATGCCTTTATGGTGGCGATGGAACAGGATAAATACAAGAATGTGCTAAACGAACAGGAGAAATTAACGCTGGAGTATTTGTCCAAAACGGTTCTTTCTGGAGTGCGTCCTGATGAGCTTGTAATATTAAGTCAATTGCTCCATAGAGATCATATCGCGGTGGCAGATTTTATAAAAGAGTATCAAAATACCTATGGAATTGAAATCAGCACATCCCGGGTAAAGGAAGCAGTCCAGGTGCTGCAGGGACATTTTGTAAGTAAAGAAGCAGAATATCAGAAATATTGTCAGATTGATATTCTGGAAAACGATCCGGCAGGAATGATCAAAAGACTGCAAAGCTATACGGAGAGACTTACACATATTCCGTTCTATACACAGGTAGAAGATATTATAAAAGTCGGCATTGCCAGATATAAGGAAAAATATTTACCGGGGATAAAATCGGAGGATCCATTTGTATTATACGAAAAGTATTCCAGAAGAGATGTAAGCCTTCTTATGAATTGTGGTAAGGATTTATCTTCTATTATGTATGGTATGAAACGAATTGAAAATGATGTTTTTATTTTTATTACCTATCACAAAGAAGAAAGTCAGGATGAAAAAAACTATGTCGATGGAAAACCGGATTATGCAGATGCCTTTGAAGATAATCTGATTTTTAAATGGGATTCTCAGATTGGGAAAGGTCTGGACAGTTCCTATATGAAGGATGTACTTGGAGCAGATAGAAAGCATTTATTTGTAAAAAAATCAGATGCGGAGACCAGCTTCTACTATATGGGACAATTTGATGTATTAGAAGCCAGAAATGCCCAAAAGGAAGATAATCGTGGCCGCATGCAGCCAATTACGAAGGTCACTATGAAAATGCATCATGCAGTGCGTGAGGATTTATTAAGATATTTACAGTCACATATTACGGCATAATGGTTGGAGGAATAAAAGACATGAAAACAATCAAAGTAGTTGCAGCGGTTATTTGCGACAACATAAAGGAGAAGAATAAAATATTTGCGACGGCACGAGGTTACGGGGAATTAAAAGGGGGCTGGGAATTTCCGGGCGGAAAAGTAGAACCGGGAGAAACACCGCAACAGGCTCTTGTAAGAGAAATTATGGAAGAGCTGGATACAGAAATTAAGGTTGGTGAATGGATCGATACAATCGAATTTGATTATCCGACCTTTCATCTTTCAATGGATTGTTTTTGGGCGGAGGTTACAAAGGGCCATCTTGAGTTAAAAGAGGCAGAGGCGGCAAAATGGCTCACAAAGGATCAGTTAGACAGTGTTGCCTGGTTACCGGCAGATATTACATTGATAGATAAAATTCAAGGGTATATGAAATAAGCCAGTGCAATTTGACTGGCGATAGATTCAAGGGGAAGAGAATTTTTCTAAAAAATCCAGTAATTACTGATTGATTGTGTATAGACAGTGTCATATAATAAATATACAAGAAAGAGAGGTGCTTTTATGGAAAGTATGGGAATTGTTCAAGCGAGAACACCAGAGAGCGTAAAAGAAAACGCGACAAACATTTTAGAAAAGCTTGGCCTTAATATGTCTACGTATATCAATATGGCACTGAATCAGTTGATTATACAGGAAGGAATTCCTTTTGCTGTTAAGCTGGCAAAGTCATCCTATACGGATGAAGAGAAAATAAAGGAAGTAGCCGCAACCTTAAGGATGGAAGGTCTAAAGCTGAGTGACAGTGATCTTAGTATGCTGCAGAAGATTAAAAGTGGTAACATGAGCATTGATGATGCAAGAGAGAAAATATTAAGCGAGGTATAATATGCCGGATACAAAATATTGTTATCCTGATACAGATGTACTGATCAATAAGCTTGATATAAGGGATCTTGATAAGCTTCATATATTTGAACGGAAGTTGACAATGCTTAGATTGCTGGAACTGCTGGACAAACCAATAAATGGTAAATTTGATTTCAAGCATTTGCAGGCTATTCATGCTTATATTTTCCAGGATGTGTATGACTGGGCAGGAAAAGTAAGAACCGTAGACATTGCGAAAGGAAATATGTTTTGTAATGTCAGATTTATTTCAAGTCAGGCTGATGTGATTTTTTCCGGACTTAAGGAAGAGCATTATTTAGCAGGACTGGATGAGGATATGTTTATTAAGCGGCTTGCGTATTATTTTTCTGAAATAAATGCGCTGCATCCGTTTAGAGAAGGAAACGGACGCAGTCAGCGAGAATTTATTCGTTCTCTGGCATTGAAAAACGGATATTTAATCTATTTTGACAGAGTATCGGAAGAAGAAATGTTATTAGCCAGCCAGAAGTCTTTTCTGTGTGACTATGAGGATATGGAAAAGATTATAGCAAAATGTATCAAGAAAAAGTAAATATAGAACAGGGCATAAGGCCGACCGGTGAACTACTTACTGACCGGTCTTTTCTTATGCCAAAAACAACAAAATCCGACAAAAATGAACAGCCGGAAATCATGAAAGATCAGGAGGAATTTTATTATGTCATTTTTTCAGAGCGCAGTAGGAACTTTACAGACATTTGTGATCGCACTGGGAGCAGGTATTGGAATCTGGAGTTTAATCAAGGAAAGGGAGTGAAAGGAAATTCAGGCTTAATGCAACTTTTGATAGAAAATCTTGGAATTTCCAAGAGAATCTTGGGAAAAAGTGCCCTAATGTGCTATAATAAAAACTGTGTATGCGTCAAAAGAAACAGCCCGTTATGAGAGGTTAAATTACAACTATGGCAATGAATTACGATAAATTATGGAAACTGCTTATTGATAAAAAAATGAACAGAACTGATCTGCATGAACAAGCGCATGTGTCAACAAATGCCATAGCTACCATGGGCAAAGGTGGCGATGTATCGACAAAGGTTCTTGATAAGATTTGCAAGACGCTTGATTGTCAGATCCACGACATTGTTGATTACGTACCGGATGAAGACGACGTACAAGAAAACTAACTGCAAGGAGCTTTTTTGTGTGGTGTAAGAACTGTAATATAGAAACAAATGAAGAAAAGTGCCCTATCTGCGGGGAGGAGACAGTCGAAGATTACCCTACTGAAGTTTACTGGTGCGAGAAATGCAAAGTTCCGGTAATGCAGGCAGTGAATCAGGCAGACAAAGGAATCTGTCCTAGATGCGACAAGCCGATGAAATATCTTGCTGCTGATATTAGACCTGTCTTCCCGGAAGAGAGGCTACTAATTGAAATATTACTGGGAAAGAAACCTCATCAGTGGATAGATGAATCCGTATGGGCTTCCAACAACAGATATTACATAAATGGCAAGACTGTCGCTTTGCCTAGTAAGTTGTTTAAGGAAGCAAATGCAGATGAGTATATTGAGCAGCTTGAAAGAAATAAGGGAGATAATTCCTATGAAGCTTTTGATCGCTATATAGATGCTTTTGTTGAGGCAAACAGGACAAGGCTGGACTATCTGATTGATGAGTCTCATACCTTTGTTAAGAAAACAGCGGCTAAGTTTCCAGAGGAGAATATAGTCCTATCGTTTTCGGGTGGAAAAGACTCCACCGTAACTGCAGATTTGGCGATAAAAGCATTGAGTGATCCATCACTGGTGCATATTTTTGGAAATACAACACTTGAGTTTCCGCTCACCATTGAATACGCTCAGCGCTACAGAAAGAATCATCCACAGTCTATTTTTAAGACTGCCGAGAATCGTGAGCAGGTATTTAAGGATGTGTGTGAAGATATAGGACCGCCTGCCAGAATGATGAGATGGTGTTGTTCTATGTTCAAGACAGGACCAATTACTAGAGTAATTAATTCCTTGTATAGAGATCAGCGTATCCTGACCTTCTATGGAATTAGAAAATCGGAATCTGTAAGTAGAAGTAAGTATAATAGGGTTGAGGACGATGCAGAATCGGTAAAAATTCAGCAACAGACAGTAGCCTCTCCTATATTCTTCTGGAAGGATATGGATATTTGGCTGTATATCTTAGCTGAGAAGATTGATTTCAACGATGCTTACCGCTTGGGTTATGACAGAGTTGGGTGCTGGTGTTGTCCTAACAACAATCAGAGGGCACAGTTCCTCTCAAGGATATATATGCCAGAGCAGTCAAAGGCTTGGAGGGACTTCCTTATAGACTTTGCAAAAAAGATAGGAAAGCCTGATGCAGAAGAGTATGTAGACTCTGGTGCATGGAAGGCAAGACAGGGCGGTAATGGTCTCGCTGCAGCGGGAGATGTAAAGATCCGCTTTACCAGCTGTACGACAGAGGATTACGCAAAGATTTATCGCTTGGTACGCCCGATGGATGATGAGTTTTTGAATATGCTCACGCCATTTGGAAGAGTGGCTCCTGAGCTTGGTCAGAAGCTGTTGCATGAGGTGCTGATACTTGATATTAGGACAAATGTTCCGATTTTGTCTGTCCAGCCTTTTGAACAGGGCGGATATGAGTTTGCTGTGAAAGTTAGAACTATGAATGTGAAAGATCATGACGATTTGCAGCATATGGTTGGATACCAAGTCAGAAAATTTAATGCATGTAGAAAATGCTTAAAATGTGAATCTCTTTGCAAGGCTGGGGCAATTTCAATTTCAGTAGACAGATATTATATTGATCCGGAAAAATGTGTTCATTGCAAAATGTGCGTGACTGCCAAATATCTCAGGGGAGGTTGTATGATGGACAAATATTTGCGGACAAAGGATTAGGAGGAACAAAGGGATGGCTACGAAGTTTCGAGCCCATGAAACATTCTTTATTAGAAAGGGATGGCTCAGTAAAGGAATGCGGTATGTGTCACAGAAGCCGGATGTCTTTACCGACAAAGATGATAATCCGATGGATGTTCTTGGAATCGGTGCCAATATGGTTAAATCCCTTAGATATTGGCTTCAGGCAGTAGGATTGACGAAAGAACCCCCGACTGGAAAAAGGAATCAGTCTTTGACTGAGTTCGGGAAAATGGTGTATGAAAAGGATCCATACACAGAGGAGTTGGGAACACTTTATCTTCTTCACTATAAGCTGGTGACAGATGAGGAGATGGCTCCATCCTGGTATTACTTCTTCAATAAATTTGCAATGAAAGAGTTCAGCAAGGATGATTTCATTGCTCAGATACAGAATGAATTGAAAATGGATGGTACAGCGGTAGCCATCAGATCATTGACCGATGACTTTACCTGCATTGTTAATACGTATGTGCCAAGGTATAAGTCCGATCCCAATAAGGTTTCTCCGGAGAATAATATTAATTGTCCCTTTGGAGAACTTGGGCTTATTGATATTTTAAGCAAAGAACGAGGGAATTATACATATAAGAAATCCATACCAATGGCAAGGAGTTTTAATCCTTGGGTGATCATGGCTGTAATTGCAGATCAGGCAAATGGCAGGGAAGAGATTAGCTTAAATGAGCTTCTTTCTGCGGAGAAGAATATTGGTAAGGTGTTTAACCTGGATTCAATCTGTATGCTTTCCTTGCTTCATGAAGTAGAGAAACTTGGAGATATTAAGATTATCCGTACAGCAGGATTGGATGTTGTCCGGGTATTACATAAACGTAGCTTTATTGACTGTGTTAAAAAATATTATGCCGATATAGAGGGAACAAATTCATGAGCAAAATGATTTCTGTTGCGTCAGGCTTTCAGTATTCAGTAAACATAGGATACGACCTGAACAATGATGACAAATTAAAGAATTTCATACCGACAAAATCGGCATTGACGTTGTTAAAGGACATACTTAGCAGTACTGCTCCTGATGCAACGGAAAGAGCACGAGTTCTTGTAGGAGCATATGGAAAAGGTAAGTCTCACATTATACTTACTATTCTTTCTATGCTTATGCAGAGAAAACAATTTCTTTTTACACATTTGATGCCGAAAATCAATGAGGATCCAGAGCTGAAGCAGCTGGTTGATAATTACTATTCAGATAAGAACAATAGGATCCTGCCGGTTATCATTAATGGAACAAGCGGCAGCTTACCACAGGCTTTTCTTCTTGCATTGCAGAGAACGCTTGATGAGAATGGTCTGGATATCATGCCAGAGACCAATTACAGGGCTGCTATTAACACCATACAGAATTGGAAGGCTAATTATCCGAAGACTTACGACAAATTCAAGAAAGAAATAAGTCTTCCAGTAGATGCTTTTATTTCTGAATTAAGCGATTACAATGCTGCAATCTACAGCGAGTTTGAAGAGGTTTATCCTAAACTTACATCGGGAAGTATCTTCAATCCGTTCGTGGGATTTGATGTTGTAGAGTTGTATGAGAGCGTTGTAAAGAGTCTCAAGCAGCGTGGATATCTAGGAATATATGTTGTCTATGATGAATTCAGTAAGTTCCTGGAATCAAACATAACGGCGGCTTCTGTCAGCGACACAAAGATGTTGCAGGATTTCGCTGAGAAATGTAATCGAAGTGGTGAGAATGAGTTGCATTTATTGTTGATTTCTCACAAAGAGATATCCAACTATATTGATCAGCTGCCAAAGGCAAAGGTTGATGGTTGGCGTGGCGTTTCTGAAAGATTCCGTCACATTCATATGAACAACAACTTTGCTCAGACATATGAGATTATTTCTACTGTTATCATTAAGGACAGAGATAAATGGGAAGATTTCCAAGATAATAATAAAGCCAGATTTGACCAGTTGATGTCAAGATATGCTGAGCATGCAATATTCAGTGACACAGATCAGAAGGAATTGGAGACAACAATATATGAATGTTACCCGTTACATCCGGTTTCAACATTCATTCTTCCAAGACTTTCTGAACGTGTAGCACAGAATGAACGTACATTATTTACGTTCCTGTCTGCTGATGGAACATCGACTCTACCGGCATTCTTGAGGGGATTAAAGGATAAGGCCTTCAGAGTCATTACACCTGATCTTATTTTTGATTACTTTGATCCGGTTCTACAGAAGGAACCTTTTGCAGGAGAACTTCATAAGAACTATGTTTTGACAAAGACTATTCTCGATCAGATTGAAGATCAGATTCTTGAAAGCAAGATAGTAAAGACGATTTCTTTGATATATCTGTTGGGGCAGTTTGATAAGCTGAAGCCTATTAAAGAGGAGATTGTCGGAATCTACAGCATGGAATACAAGCCTGCTGAGATTGAGGCTGCAATTGATCATCTTATCAAGGATGAGTATGTGATTTATCTGAAGCGTAGTAATGACTATCTGAAATTGAAGCAGACATCTGGTGTGGATGTAGAGCAGAAGATATCAGATACTATCGCAGCTTTGGCACCTTCATTCTCATTGAAGAGTGCATTGAATGCTTCAAACATTGATAACTACCTCTATCCATCAAAATATAATGATGAGAAAGAGATGATTCGCTACTTTGAGTTTGAGTTCATTGAAGGGCAGGAACTTGAAGGTGATATTGACTGGGTGAAAAAGGCTGAGGATATCAAGGCAGATGGTGTGGTATATGCTATTGTCTGTGAGGATCCTGAGTCTATTAAGGGAATAAAGAATAAAATCCTAAAGACCACCCGGGGATGCGATAGATTTATTTTCATAATGCCGAAGAAAGCTACTGCTATTAGAAAAATCCTGCAGGAGTTTGAAGCGGTAAGCGCACTGAGGGATAAGGCAAAAGAGGATACAGTTCTTTTTGAAGAGTATGAAGTAATATATGAGGATTTAAGGGATGTAATCAGTGAATTTATCAGTGGTTACACCCATCCTGAAGATTACAAGTCTGCATATATTTACAACGGTGAAGAGAAGAGCATATTACGTAAGGCTGCCTTGACAGGGCTTGCATCGGAAATTTGTTTTAATACTTTCTCTGAGACACCAGTAATTAACAATGAGGCAATCAATAAGGATGAGATCACCTCAATTGCAAATAATAGCAGAAACAAGATTCTTTCTGGACTTCTTAGAAATGTTTTGGAGCCAAATCTAGGGCTTACCGGAACCGGTCAGGAAGTATCTATTATGAGAAGCACACTTGTAAGAAAAGAGGTTCTTCTCGATGATCTGGAGGGTACTAGAATCAATCTGGCTCCATCGGATAAGCTGATGAAGGGAGTGCTTGACGCAATTGTTTCCTTCGTCATGGATGCCAAAAGGAAGGGTACAGCATCTTTTGATCAACTGTACAATGTGCTTACAGCTCCAGAATATCATATGGGTATTAGGAGTGGAGTTATCCCAATCTATATTGCAGCTGTTTTTCATGAGTTTAGTGAGAAAATTATTCTGCAGAATGATTTGGGACAGTTGCCATTATCTGCCGATACCTTGCAGATGATTAACGCATGCCCTGAGGATTACACACTGGTATTCCTTGAATGGAATCCTGAAAAGCAGGAATTTGTAAGCAAACTTTCTGAGATATTCAGCAATTATGTTATTGAGGCGGAAAAGAATCTTAGTGCTTATGATTTTGCAGCATCTGCAATGAAGCGCTGGTATCTGTCATAGCCAAGATATGCTAAGGAATCCAAGGGAATTGGTGATAAGGAATCAAGCAAGAGATACCTTAAGATGGTTAAACTGCTTAAGTTGAATCTTAATGGTCATGAGCTGTTATTTGAGAAACTTCCGGAAGCCTTTGGATATAGAGATTTCAATGAAGGCCTTGCAGAAAATATTGAGAATGCTAAAAACTATTATGATGGCAAAATAGCTGAGCTCAAGGTTGAGCTGATAAAGCAGACCAAAGAGATCTTCTCAATCGCTGCAAACAGAGCTAAGTTGAAAAGGACATCCTTATCATCTGTAATTAAGGACTGGTGTGAAATACTGGATCCGCATGTATTTGAACAGCTTTTTGAAAATGGAACTAACAAGTGCCTAGGACTCTTCAGGGAAGTTACAAATGATGAAGAGACATTTGTTGCTAGATTAGCAAAGGCTGCAACAGATCTAAGAGTTGAAGACTGGGATGATGATACTGTAGATCGTTTCAAAGAGAATCTTGCAATGTACAAAAAGACTGCAGAGGAATTCCAAAACAGTGAGTCTGAAAGTGAAGACGGTGCTGCAAGTACTTATGAAATCAGATTCCGCAGTGATGATGGTTCATCAGAAGTAAAACGATTTGACAGAGTTGAAACAAGTAAGAGAGGAAAGCTTCTGTATAATTCCATTCTGTCTGAGATAGATTCCATGGGATATTCTATTTCAGAGCAGGAGAAGAGGCAGATCCTCATGGATATACTAAAGAAAATGTGCTAAGGGGAGGTGTTACAGGTGGCATATTTTGATAATGCTGCAACTACATACCCAAAGCCGGATTGCGTCTATGACTTCATGGATAGCTTTTATCGTTCCAGCGGAGCAAATGCTGGACGTGGAAACTATAAGCTTGCGCAGAGCGCAGGAGCTTTAATTGGAGATACACGAAAGAAGATCCAGGAGCTCCTGCATTGCCAGGCAAAGCAGGTTGTCTTTGAACCAACGGCAACAATAGCTTTGAATATTATTATTCAGGGCATTATTGAAAAAGGAGCTGTTAATATTTATATCAGCCCCTTTGAGCATAATGCAGTTACCAGAACACTTCATCATTTTGAAGAGCAGGGGAAAATCAAGGTCACACAGCTGACTGTTTCAAAGGATATGGTGTATGATCTGGAAAAAATCAGATATCAGTTTGATACGGTTAAACCTGATTTTGTTATAGTTAGTCATGCCAGCAATGTGTTTGGACTTATAGCGCCAGTAGAGGATATTTTTGCGCTGGCTAAAAAGTACGAAGCCATAACTCTTGTGGATATGGCACAGACTGCTGGGTTGGTAGATTTGAACGTAGGTCTTACCACTATAGATTTTGCTGTATTTGCAGGACATAAAACATTGTATGGCCCAACTGGAATATCTGGATTTGTGATGAATCCAGAGGTGAAGTTTCCGACAGTAATTTTTGGCGGTACGGGATATGAATCTGCTAATCAGTTTATGCCAGAAGACCTGCCTCAAAAATATGAGATGGGGACTTTGAATATAGTAGGTATAGCGGGGTTGAATGCTGCTCTTGGATGGTCAGCCCATGTTACTATTGATGCCATCAGAGAGAAAGAAGCAGAAAACCGAAAGAAACTGATTTATCTTTTAGATAGATATTCCTACATAAAGATAATTGGAAATTATGATTTCTGTGATTATGTAGGGATAGTTTCCTGCGTAATAGAGGGAATAAGTAGCGATAGCGCTGGACCTGTGTTCGATAGATGCGGAATTGCTGTTAGAACAGGGCTACAGTGTGCACCGCTAGCACATCAGTTCATAGGAACATTCCCTGCGGGAACCATTAGATTCAGTGTAAATTATTTTACAACAGATGAAGATTTTACGGAGTTGGAAGAAGCTTTGGATTATATAGATTCAGAGTTGTAGGGGGATTGCTATGAGTTTAAAGGACAAAAGAATAAAAAGCGAATACCGGACCTTGATTGACAATGTGGTGCAGGATTTTTATATTCCTCTGCTCCATGAGGCAACATCATATAAGCGGGCGGTGGGATTCTTTTCGTCTTCTTCCCTTGTTGAAATATCAAAGGGAATAGCTGATATGGCTAAAGACGGTGGAAGGATTGAAATAGTTGCATCACCGTATCTGTCAGATGAAGATATACAGGCTATCAAGGAAGGCTATGAGAACAGACAGAAGATCATAGAGGGAGCGCTTATACGTCAGTTGTCCGATGAGCATGAGGATTACTACTCGATGGAGCGTTTAAACCTTCTGGCGCATCTTATATCAGAAGGTATCCTAGACATTCGCATTGCCTATACAGATAAGGATAATGACATTGGAATGTATCATGAGAAGATGGGTATTCTGGAAGATAAAGACGGAAATCATGTTGCATTTTCTGGATCCATGAATGAATCAATGACAGCGATGTCCATTAATTATGAGACCATAGACGTATTCTGTGATTGGAAAGAGGCTGAGGCAGATAGAGTGAAGCTAAAGGAAAATGCCTTCTACTCTATGTGGAATAATGTCGAGCCAAGCCTTAAGGTTTTGGAATTCCCTAAGATTTCCGATGTACTCATTGAGAAATATCGGAAGAAAGCTCCTAATTTTGATATTGATTATGAACAGTTTAAAGAAAGAAAGCCTGCTTATGGAACCATGCTGTGTGAGAGCGGAGCCCTTTATGGGGGTCCGGTAGGAGCAAGAATACCGGATGATGTTGGACTGCATGAATATCAGAAGGAAGCTATTGCTAACTGGGTAGGCGAAAATTACAGGGGAATTTTTGATATGGCAACAGGTACAGGCAAAACCTATACTGGTCTTGGCGCCATCTCAAAGCTTTCAGAAGATATTAATGATGATCTTGCTGTCATTATTGTAGCTCCTTATAAGCATCTGGTAGAGCAGTGGGTTGAGGATATTGTCAAGTTCAACATGAAACCAATTATTGCCTATGGAGATCCAACCTACAAAGATTGGAGAAAGAGATTTTCCAAGGCAATAACAGATCAGAAAATCAGGAAAGATAAAAGATTCTTCTGTGTAGTGACAACGAATGTGACGTTTGCTAGTCCTGATTTTCAGGAGAAAATAGATAAAATCAAGAGTCCAATCTTACTTGTGGTAGATGAGGCCCATAATTTTGGAGCCAGAAGCTATGCCAAGCATTTGAATGAAAGGTTTACATACAGGCTTGCGTTATCAGCAACACTTGAAAGACACAGAGATGAAGAGGGAACAGCACTTCTATACAGCTTCTTTGGAAAGAAATGTATCGAATATCCTCTGGAAAGAGCTATTGATGAAGATAAGCTGACTCCTTATAAATACTATCCGGTTCTCGTTTACCTGAGTGAGCTTGAACTGGAATCTTATGAACAGCTTTCCTATGAGATGTCTAAGTGTATGATAAAGGACAAGCATGGAAAGTATAAACTAATAGGTAATTGCGAAACAAGTTCGCAATCCTAACTAAAAAGCGGTAAGAATCCTGC
>ERZ779885.2093-NODE-2093-length-18999-cov-6.274599_pt1 | contig 18999 bp, 18 predicted proteins | sample MGYA00511554_ERZ779885 | MGnify/ENA primary metagenome ERZ779885 (study PRJEB29588, sample SAMEA2160998) | human gut metagenome | biome: human gut; feature: human-associated habitat; material: faeces | place: Denmark | collected 2008/2010 ... | reverse complement strand
CCCGGCCTCTGCTGAACACGGACACCGTGCAGCTGGCAGAGGCGTGGCCCCCTACCCGCCGGGTGTGGGCGGCGGCCCCCTCCATTGCCGCCGAGCACATGCGCCGGGCGGTCCGGGCCAAGATCTGCCGCTTTACCGCGCCGCCTCCGGACCGCATCAGCTATCTCATCGCCCCGCGGGCGGTGCAGCTGCCGGAGGAGGCCGCCCTGTTTCTGGAGGATCTGCGGTGGGAGCTGCAGCAGCACCCGGACGTGGTCCTCTATTTTTGACGCGGCGGGGAAATTCCGAAAAAACGGTAGTCAGGGAAGAAAATCCGTGGTATAATTCCTACATTATCTATTGGAATCGAGGTCCCCGCGTATGAACCGGCAGTTCCCCCGTCTGGAGATCAGCCGCAGCCGTCTGCGGCACAATATGGAGGAGGTCATCTCCCGCTGCACCGCCCAGGGCATCCAGGTGTGCGGCGTTATCAAGGGATGCAGCGGCCTGCCGGAGGTCGGGCAGCTGTTCCGGGACTGCGGGGCCACCCAGCTGGCCAGCAGCCGGCTGGAGCAGATCATCCGCTGCCGCCAGGCAGGAGTGCCGGGGCCGTATATGCTGCTGCGGATCCCCATGCTGTGCGAGCTGGACGATGTGGCCCGGTGGTGTGACTATTCCCTGGAAAGCGAGCGGGCCACGCTGGACGCCCTGGAGGAGGCCTGCGCCCGACAGGGAGCTGTCCACAAGGCCGTGATCATGGCGGATCTGGGCGACCTGCGGGAGGGCTTCTGGGACCAGGACGAGATGCTGGACGTGTGCGTCCATGTGGAGCGGGACCTGCCCCATGTGGAGCTGGCAGGCGTGGGCGTGAACCTGGGGTGCTACGGCTCCATCCAGCCCACGCCGGAGAATCTGGGCCAGCTGGTACATATCGCCCGGCGGGTGGAGGATGCCATCGGCCGGAAGCTGGAGATCGTGTCCGGCGGGGCCACCAGCTCCTTCACTCTGGTCCACTGGGGCACCATGCCGGAGGGCATCAACCATCTGCGCATCGGCGAGGGCATCCTGGTATCCAAGGATTTACAGGTGGACTGGGGCATCCACGACATGGACTATCTGCGGATGGACTGCATGACCCTGCGGGCCCAGATCGTGGAGGTGAAGGACAAGCCCACCCACCCGGTGGGGCCCATCGTGGTGGACTGCTTCTGCAACCGGCCCACCTATGAGGACCGGGGCATCCGCCGCCGGGCCATTGCAGGCATTGGCCGGGCCGACGTGGGAGATGTGATGATGCTGCGGCCCCGGACGCCGGGCATGACGGTGGTAGGCGGCTCGTCGGACCACTGCATCCTGGACGTGGAGGACTGCCACCCCTGCCCCCGGGTAGGCGATGTGGTGGATTTCGACGTGATCTACCTGACCATGCTGTATGCCAGCGCCCGGGAGGACGTGGCCGTTGTATTCGTAGACTAATTAAAATCAGGAGGATAGATTTTTGAACAACGAAGGATTGATGATTTTCATTATTCAGGCCATTCTCGCGCTGTTTGCGTTTTTTGTGGTGGCCCCCTGCGTGCTGAACGCCGTGAGCCTGTTCACGGTGCAGAAGCGCTTCGCCCGGACCATGATCGACCTGGGCGTGGTGAAGGAGGACGTGGTGAAAAAGCTCCACCCCAAGAAGGAGATCGCCGGTGTGTTTATCTCGCTGCTGGTGGTGGCAGCCTTTGGCTTCGGCGTGTGGAAGCAGGCCCCCATCAGCTATCTGTCCGGCGGCCTGCCGCTGATCGTGGGCTTTTTGAAGTACCGCCAGGTCGTCCAGTTCAACAGTCTGACGGTGAAGCGGTTCCAGAATACCTACCGCGACCAGATGGACGTGAAAAAGTACAACGACTACGTCAACAAGACCTTTTGATGGCCTTAACGGACAAAGGCGGGGCTGCGGCCCCGCCTTTTGAGTTTGTCAAAAAAAGGCGTTGCCCCTTTTTTGACAAAAGAGATTTCGCTCCGACCCGCGCAAAGTATTTTTCGCGACGTACACGCCCAACGGAAGTCCCCTTGGGGGGCGCCGCCGCGAAAAATGGATCAAACCTTATTCGCGGTCTGCGGGCCGCGAACTCTGCGAGGCTTTTTTGACAGGCTGCAAAGGCGGGGCCGCATTGTTCACAATTTTCTGTTGATTTTCAGGAAAAGACATGCTATCATATCTCAAAATTTCCGGGGCCCGGCTCCGGGCGACGCAGGAGGATGCGCTATGAAAGAAGTAAAACCCCCGAGGAAACCGCTATTTTATTACTATGGCATCGCCCTGGTGGTGCTGCTGCTGATCAACTTTCTGTTGGTGCCCCTGGTAGCCCGCCACGCGGTGCAGGAGGTGGACTACGGCACCTTCATGACCATGACCGAAAACAAGGAGATCGGCAAGGTGGAGGTAGAGGACAACCAGATCATCTTCACCAACAAGGACGGCAGCAAGATCTATAAGACCGGCCCCATGAACGATCCGGACCTGACCCAGCGGCTGTACGACGCCGGGGCGGAGTTTACCCGGGACATTGTGGAGCAGACCTCGCCCCTGCTGAGCGTCGTGCTGACGTGGGTGCTGCCCATCGTCCTGTTCATCGCCGTCGGCCAGCTGATGGCCAAGAAGCTGACGGATCGGGCCGGAGGCCCCGGGTCCATGATGTTCGGCGCAGGGAAGTCCAATGCCAAGATCTATGTCCAGTCCTCCCAGGGCATCCGCTTTGCCGACGTGGCCGGCGAGGATGAGGCCAAGGAGAACCTGCAGGAGATCGTCAACTATCTCCACGACCCCAGTAAGTATCAGGAGATCGGTGCCTCCATGCCCAAGGGCATCCTGCTGGTGGGCCCTCCGGGCACCGGCAAGACCATGCTGGCCAAGGCCGTGGCAGGCGAATCCAACGTGCCGTTCTTCTCCATTTCCGGTTCTGAATTCGTGGAGATGTTCGTGGGCATGGGCGCGTCCAAGGTGCGCGACCTGTTCCGACAGGCCAAGGAAAAGGCCCCCTGCATCGTGTTCATCGACGAGATCGACGCCATCGGCCAAAAGCGCAGCGGCGGCCAGTACGGCGGCAACGATGAGCGGGAGCAGACTCTGAACCAGCTGCTGACGGAAATGGACGGCTTCGACGGCAAAAAGGGCGTTGTGATTCTGGCGGCGACCAACCGGCCGGAATCTCTGGACAAAGCACTTCTGCGTCCCGGCCGCTTCGATCGCCGGATCCCGGTGGAACTCCCCGATCTGCAGGGGCGTGAAGCTATTCTTCGCGTGCATGCTCAGGACGTGAAGCTTGGTCCTGATATTGATTTCAACGCCATTGCAAGAGCTACGGCCGGCGCTTCCGGCGCTGAGCTCGCCAATATCGTCAATGAAGCGGCTCTGCGCGCCGTCCGCCTCGGACGTTATGCCGTTACGCAGGAGGATCTCGAGGAAAGCGTAGAGGTTATTATTGCGGGTTACCAGAGAAAGAGCGCCGTCATCGCGCCAAAGGAAAAGCAGATTGTCGCTTACCACGAGATCGGCCACGCGCTTGTGGCTGCCAAGCAGACAGATTCCGCTCCTGTGCACAAGATTACGATTATCCCCCGCACTTCCGGTGCGCTCGGTTATACCATGCAGGTCTCTGAGGACGAAAGCGTCCTGATGAGCCGTGAGGAAATTTTCAATAAGATTGCTACTCTGACCGGCGGCCGCTCGGCGGAGGAACTGATTTTCGGCACCTACACCTCCGGCGCCTCAAACGATATCGAGCAGGCTACAAAGCTTGCACGCTCCATGATCACCCGTCTCGGCATGTCGGATCGATTCGGTATGATCGCACTCGAGACCGAGGGAAATAAATACCTTGGCGGCGAAAGCGCTCTCGCGTGCTCGGAAGGAACGGCCCGCGAGGTGGACGAGGAAGCTATTTCCCTGATTAACAAAGCGCATGAGAAAGCTATTTCCATCCTGAAAGAAAATCTCCCTGCTCTCCATGAGCTGGCTCATTACCTGTTGGAAAAGGAAACCATCACAGGCGAAGAATTTATGGATATTCTGAAAAAGTACGATACTCCCGCGGCTCTGGAAAGCTGAACGCAGGACAACAAAAACCGGTATCCCGCTCTTTTTGAGAGCAGGATACCGGTTTTTTTTGAACAGGACAGAATGTCTTCCAAGTTTCCGGTTCTCTGCGGAATCTCATTCAAGATTCAGACGCTTTTTCATCATCTGCCAAGTCAAAACATAGTAGCCTGTGCCGAGAACCACATTAAACACAAGAAGGCCGGTGAGAACAAGATTGAACAGCGAATATACCGCCTCCGGAGTCGACTGCTGATATCCAAACAGATAAAGCAGTGACATCGAAAAATCCGGCACGAGCGCCAAAATTGTCATCCCCGCCCCCATGAGGAACTGCTCCGCCATGGAAATGCCGATATAAATCACAATTCCCAGGAGAATGCGGTACTTCTTCGCCTGACAGCCAAGAATGATCGCCGCATAAATCTGCAGATACGAATGAAGGGCCCCTGTCAGCAAAACCGCCACTCCAAGCAGCAGAATCATCCAGAGCGATGTTCCTCCTCTGGACAGCAAATCAAACAGTTCTCTGAAGAAATCCCCCATGTACCAAAAGATGTTTTGATCCGCCAGAAGTACAATAAGAGACACAATCACGGCAGCAGCGCTTGCAGCCCCCCACACAAGAGCAGCCAGAAGCTTGCTCCAAAGGAGCTTAACCGGCGTGACAGGAAGCGTAAACATCAGGTACCCTTCTCTGCCCAGCAGATTGCTGTAAAAGCGCTGTACGACCAGCAGCAGCGTCACAAGTCCAATGGAGAGCAATCCCGCGCCGTAGGCAAACGCCATCAACACCGAAGGAAGATCCACCAAAAGATTTTTTAGAAGCTGATTGGATTCAATCGTGATGGACATGGTAAGCCTTGTCAGAAGTGCCAGAACGATAATCAACAGATACAGCGGCAAAAAATAGCGTGCTGTGGCCTGAAATTCATATTTAAGAAGCTTTTTCAGCATCGGAATACCTCCCGGAACAGCATGTCCACGCTCTTGTCCTGCTGCGCGCGAATGTTATCGACGGAATCGCACAGGACAATCGTTCCATTGTTGATGAAAATGACGTCGTCAAGAACCTGCTCCACATCGGCAATCAAGTGCGTGGAAATAAGGACGCTTCCCTCGGGATTATAATTGCCGATGATCGTATTCAGGATAAAATCACGAGCCGCCGGATCAACGCCGCCGATCGGCTCGTCAAGCAAATAAAGCTGAGCACGCCGGCTCATCACCAAAATCAGCTGCACCTTTTCTCTCGTGCCCTTGCTCATGGTCTTGATCCGTTGAGACGGATTGATGTTCAGCCTGGAAAGCATGTCGTATGCCCGTGCCGCCTCAAAGTCTTCATAAAAATCTTCAAAGAATCGGATCATTTGCCTGACGCTCATCCAATCGCTCAGATAAGTACGCTCCGGCAGATAGGATACTACCTTTTTTGTCTCCACCCCCGGAACCATTCCGCAAATCAAAAGTTGTCCGCTGTCCGGAACCAGCAGCCCGTTGCAAAGCTTCAGCAGTGTACTTTTTCCGCTCCCGTTCGGTCCAAGCAACCCGACAATTCGTCCGCTTGGGATTTGCAGGTTAATGCCGCGAAGCGCTTGACAGCCGGGAAAGCTTTTCACCAGATCATGACATTCGATTAAACTTTGCATTCCTCTTCCTCCTTCTGCCTTTTAATAAGCTCCACGGCCTGCTCTCTCGTGTAGCCCAATTTTTCCATATTTTCAATAAATTGGCGGATGAGCTCTCCCGCCATCGCTTCCTTTGCCTGCATAATTCTGTTCGTCTCCTCTGTCACATATCGGCCGCTCGTTCGCTGGGTGTACAGCAAACCGTCCTCCTCCAGCCTGGCCAATGCACGCTGCATCGTGTTGGGATTGACCGCCGCCTCCACCGCCAGCTCTCTTACCGAGGGAAGTCTGGAACCGGCCGGAAAAACGCCTGTGACAATCATGCGCTGTATCTGCTCCACCAGCTGTGCATAAATCGGACGATCTGACTGTAAATTCCACGCCATGCGATCACCTCGCTCTCTTTGTATTATTGTATTATGAACTTAATACAATAATACATCAGTTTTTCTATTTGTCAAGAGGAAAAACATGATTTTCCTTCTTTATGTACGCAATATACGCGGAGAGGCTCCTCTGCCGCTCCAACATTCCTGATGTTTATGCCCGACGCAAAGCAACGCACTGTGTTTAAACGCAAACCACACGTTACGGATGCTTTGCGTCAGGAATAATCGTTTTCCTTTTCTGAGCACACTTTTCATCCGGCGCCAAGCAGAAAGCGCACCGCCCATCCCGCGCTCAAACACGCAGCGAGATGACCGGCCAGAGCGGCGGGAAGAGCATGCGTCCGTTCGCGCTTTTTCACCGCGCCAAAATAGACGGCAATGCAGTACAGTGCCGTCTCCGTTGAACCAGCCAAAACGGAAGCCACACGCCCCGCAAAGCTATCAGGACCATTTGTCTCAAACAGCTGAGCCAACAGTGCAGTGGAGGCGCTCCCGGACACAGGCTTCATCAAGGCAAGCGGAAGCGCCTCCGCAGGAAGTCCCAGCGCCCTTGCGACGGGCGTTAAAGCCGCACATGCCAAGTCAAGAGCGCCGGAAGCCTGCAGCATGGTGACCGCCATAATCAGGCCAATTAATACAGGAAGCAGGGATACACAGGAGTGCAGTCCCTCCTTTGCTCCCTCTGTAAAAACATCAAGAACAGGAACACGGCGCACAAGGCAAATCACCACTACAGCAGCTGCAAATCCGGGAACAATCCACGAAGTCACATCAGGCATGTCGTCCCTCCAGAGCGAAACAAGCCGCCAAAGCTACCGCCAGCGAGAGAGCAGAAACCAGCCAAACCGCCGGAAGAATATCAAACGGATTGGCACATCCCGCCGCCGCCCGCAATGCGCCAAGCGAGGTTGGAAAGAGCTGCAGGGAGGCTGTATTGATCACGACAAAACGTACCATCGAACGGTTTCCCGAAGAAGAGCCGTTCTCGTCCTCCAATGCATGCATGGCAGCAATCCCCATCGGCGTTGCCGCATTTCCCATTCCAAACAGATTTGCCGTCAGATTCATACAGATTGCCTGTTCTGCTTTTCCTCCCGGTACACTGTCCGGAAAAAGGCGTCGAATGACCGGGCGAAGGAATTTTGCCACCGACTCCGTCAACCCAGCCGCTCCGGCTGCTTTGAGCATCCCTGTCCAGACTGCCATTGCCCCCGCCATAGCGAGGACAAGTTCAATAGCCTTTTGCGCGCCGGTAAAGACAGCCTCTGACAATTCTTCCAATCTTCCCGTCCAAACAGCGCAGGCCACGCTAATTAAAATCAGCATAGCCCAGACAATATTTAACATTTTTTTCGCTCCCTTCTTCCCTTTCGCAAGATTGTATGATATAATGACGAAAAATATGTAAGATGTCAAAAAAAGTTTACATTCCATGGGTTGACACGATTTCCATTTACTACTATTATATTGATAGAGAGTTTGAGAAATCGACAGAATCATGGAAGAAAGGAACGTGCCAGACAATGAAATCAACAGGAATCGTCCGTCCAATCGACAATCTCGGCCGTATCGTCATTCCGACGGAACTGCGCAAAACACTTCACATCAACGATAAGGATCCTCTCGAGATCTATGTTGACGGGAACCGTATCATTCTGAAGAAATATCAGCCCTCCTGTATCTTCTGCGATCGTATGGAAAATGTTACGACCTATCAAGGATACAATGTGTGCAAAAACTGCATGACGAAGCTTGGCAATGTTGCCAAAGAGCTGTTTGGAGACAAAGCAGACGAATAATGGATTCGTCCATGGTGGGGAGAAGAAGGTTTTCTTTCCGTTTGATCCGAAAACAAAAAGCTGGAACGAAGCAGAGACGCTCTGTTTCGTTCCAGCTTTTCTGTTTTTGAACGTAGAATTATGCGGTAAGCATCCGATACATGGCTTCCAGACAAATCTGCGCATGCTGCATAAAACGCGTAATCTCGAAATGTTCTCCCACATTATGAAGACGGCGATCAGGCTCATCCGCAAAGAAAGGACCAAACGCAACGCCGCGCGACTGAAGAGCCCGTGCATACGTCCCGCCTCCGGTGGCGTAAAGCTGCGCGGGAACGCCCATCACAGCCTCATAGGCATCGCTGAGCAGGCGAATAAACGGACTGTCCGCAGGCAGGAACAGCGGCGCTACCACATGACCATCCGCAAGAACAAGGCCGGCTTCCTCTACCCGTCGGCCAATCTGTGCAAGAATCTCATCCCCGTTTCCGGTAACCGGAAAACGAATATCAATAGTGAGAGAAGCTTTCCCATCCTCAGCGGAAACAAGGCCGAGGTTCAGCGTCAGCGGTCCGGACTCAGCATCCTCCTGCTTCACACCCATGGAAGTTCCATCGTACTCCAGGCCAATGCAGCGATCCAGGAATGTAAAGAAGCCGCCAAGCTCCTCAGGCGAGAAAACGGAAGCAAGCAGGCGAACCAGATGAGAAGCCGCGTTCACGCCCTCCTGGGGCTGCATGGCATGAGCCGCAACACCGCTGGCGCAGACACGGGCGCCCTCCGGCATGGCCTCCACCGTGAACCGCTCGCCTTGCTGCGCCGCAGCAGCACGCAGAGCTTCCAGCTGTCCGGCAGTACAGGCCACCACCGCCTCTGCACGGGCGGGAACCGCATTGGCAACCGTTCCGGCCGAGAAGAAACGAATTACGGAATCCGCGCAAGCTCCTGTAATCACCGCGCTTACTCGTCCCTTTTCACGGTTGCAAATCCCGTACTCCGCATCCGGCGTAAATCCCATGACCGGCAGAGGCTCTTTCTGGTAATAATAAGCCAGGTCTTCGCTCCCCGTCTCCTCTGCCGCACCAAACACAACGCGCAGACGGCGTTTTGCCGGAATCTTCTCATCCTTGAGCGCCTTCAGGCAGTAAAGCGCGACAATGGCCTCCCCCTTGTCGTCCGCTGTCCCGCGTCCATAGCAGCACCCGTCACGAATGACCATCGTGTAAGGATCCGTTTCCCATCCTTCTCCCGCAGGAACCACATCGACATGGGCCAGGACGGCAGCCGTCTCCTCCCCCTCGCCGTACTCTGCATGGCCTGCATAATTGTCAACATTTTTCACCTCAAGACCGAGACGCTCCGCCATGGACAGTACAGTCTCCAGCGCACGAGCAGACTCCCGCCCAAAGGGCATTCCCGGCTCCGGAGCAGAGCGAACGGAAGGAATCCGGATCAGTTCTTCCAGATCACGCAGAATATCATCCTGATAACGCAGTATTTTTTCACCGAAACTCATTTTTGCATACCTCATTTCTATCAAATGTATTCTTTTCACATTTTAAAATACAAAAAAGGGATTCCATCCCAGCAGCAAGGCTGCATTTTTCCAGATGAACTGAAGAAACAGCAGGCCGATTCCTCCATAAATACAGGGTAAGGCAGGAAACACCCTGCCCCCGATTCGACGCCGAACCGTTTCGTACAGCAGAAAACAGGGATAAAGCAATACAAAATAAAGGACTGCCGGATGATAACACGCGCTTTTCAGCAATTCCAGCCTTGCCAGCGCGGCAACCGCTCGAGTCATGCCGCAGCCGGGACAATAAAAGCCCGTAAGCGCATAAAACGGACAGGGCGGAAACCATGTGAGAATCTTTTCCCCAAAAAGAAAAGCTGCTGCACCGCCTAAAAAGAATACCGGCAGAAGCAGAAGCCCCAGCCGGTATAATATATCTTCCGCCGAAGAAGGTCTTTTCATAGGAGCAAACTGCCGTAGGAATAGACGGAATCCATTAACTCCAGGCTTCCCGTCGTCATCCAAAGCACCAGAAAACCAATAAACAACAGGAGGCCGAACGCACCCGTCACAATACCGGCAATCGCCATCCCCTTCCCCTCGCGATCCGAAGAGAGAGAAATGATTCCCAGCACAATAGCGACAATCGCCTCAATCCAGGACACCCAAATAACGCAGCAAAGAACCACGGAAAGAATTCCGCAAACCAAGGACCCCACAGCCATTCCGCTGCTCTTTTTCTGCACCGGCTGGGCATAATAAGGCTCCGCCTGATATTGAGGGGCCTGATACTGCGGAGCTTGATAGGACTGCCCGTATGGCTGCTGTGTCTGCTGATATGGCTGGCCATACGGCTGCTGAGGCTGCTGGCCTGTCTGCTGAAAAGGAGTTTGCTGATAAGACTGACCATACGGAGACTGGCTGGTCTGCTGATAAGAGGACGGCTGTCCATATGGCTGCTGTGTCTGCTGGTGAGCCTGCTGCGCGGATGGATCGTACGAAGAGTGATAGGGATAGTTTGCCCCATACGAACCGCCCTGATACGAGGAAGACGTGTCATTCTGTGCAGACGGCTGTGCATTCTCCGTACCGCCGGAACCGGCGTCCTTCCAACCGGCATCCTGTCCGGATGTATCATTTTCCGGATTCAAGTTGTTATGATCATTGGGATCAAGCATGTCGTTTCCCTCCATCCCATCCAGTCGATGGAACTTTTTCTGCGGCACAGACCCCTGGGGAAAAGACATCCCGATCGGCTTCTGTTTCCAATCCATCGAGAGAATTTCTTCTCTCATTATATCGATGGAACTCTTCTTTGTCAACGAAAAAGTCCCCGGTCCAGGCTCTCACTGCCTGAACCGGGGAGCGTTCTCGTTTCAGATTTCGAAACTCTTACTTGCCAAGCGTTTTCTTGACAACCTCCTGAATGTGGGAGGCACACAGACCAAATTCCTTGAGCAGCTCGGTGGCGGGACCGGAATAACCGAACTCGTCGTTGACGCCAATCTTGACAAGGGGCGTCGGAAGCTCCTCAGCCAGAACGCTGGCGACCGCGTCGCCCAAGCCGCCAATCACATTGTGCTCCTCAGCGGTGATGATCTTGCCGGTCTCCTTTGCCGCCTTCAGGATAAGCTCCTTATCCAGCGGTTTGATGGTGTGCATATCGATCACACGAACGCTGATGCCCTCAGCTTTCAGAGCATCGGCAGCTTTGACCGCCTCGCCAACGAGCAGACCGGTGGCAATCACGGTAATATCGCTGCCGTCGCGCAGGGTAATTCCCTTGCCGATCTCAAATTTATAGTCATCATTGTTGTTGACGCTCTCCACAGCAAGACGGCCGAGACGCAGGTAAACAGGTCCCTGGTACTCAATAGCAGCCTTGACAGCAGCAAGCATTTCATAGTGGTCAGCCGGGTTCAGGATAACCATGCCCGGGATTGTGCGCATGAGTCCGATATCCTCGCAGCACTGATGCGTTGCGCCGTCCTCACCAACGGAAATACCGGCGTGGGAACCGACGATCTTAACGTTCAGATGAGGATATCCCACGGAATTGCGAACCTGCTCGAAGGCTCTGCCCGCAGAGAACATGGCAAAGGATGCCGCAAACGGAATCTTGCCGCAGGCGGCCAGACCGGCGGCAATGCCGATCATGTTGCACTCAGCGATACCGCAGTCAATGAAGCGCTCCGGATGCGCTTTCTTGAAAATACCCGTCTTGGTGGCAGCCGCCAGGTCAGCGTCAAGAACCACAACGTCGGGATACTGATCCGCCAGCTCGGCAATCGCCTTGCCGAAGCTCTCGCGGGTTGCGAGTTTCACCATCTCAGCCATTATTCTGCCTCCAATCCGGCGAGCACCTTGTTCAGGTCGTTCATTGCCGTTTCATACTGTTCCGCATTCGGAGCGGTACCGTGCCAGCCGACTTGATTCTCCATGAAGGAAACATCCTTGCCCTTGATCGTTTTCGCGATAATGGCACTGGGCTTTCCCTTCACGCTGCGGGCATGGGCAAACGCGGCCTCAATGGCATCGAAATCATGGCCGTCGATAACCTGCACATCGAAACCAAAGGCGCGGAATTTCTCGTCAATCGGACCGGGGCCGCCAACCTCCTCAACAGGGCCGTCAATCTGCAGGCCGTTGTTGTCCACAATCAGGCAGAGGTTGTCCAGCTTCTTGTGAGCCGCAAACATTGCAGCCTCCCACACCTGGCCTTCCTCAATCTCGCCGTCGCCGAGGATGGCATAGACACGATAATCCTTCTGGTCCAGCTTGGCTGCCAGCGCCATTCCGCAGGCAGCGGAAATTCCCTGGCCCAGAGAGCCGGTACTCATATCCACGCCGGGCGTGTCATTCATATTCGGGTGACCCTGCAGCATCGAGCCGATGTGACGCAGCGTCTTCATCTCTTCCGGAGAGAAATAGCCTCTCTCGGCGAGAGCGCCATACAGACCAGGGCAGCAATGGCCCTTGGAAAGTACAAAACGATCGCGGTCGGGATCCGACGGATTCTTCGGATCCACCTTCATCTCTTTGAAATACAGGTACGCAAGCAGATCCGCCGCGGAGAGCGATCCGCCGGGATGGCCTGACTTTGCGTGATAGACGCCGGTTACGGCATCCATTCTGATCCTGCAGGCGCTGATCTGCAGGCTCTTTTTCTCGCTGCTGTTCATGGTTGGCCTCCTAATCTTTTTCTGAAATACGGGGCATTTTTTATTTATTATACCATGTACCCCCCTGTTTTTCAAGACGTCCCCTCTGCCTTTCGAAAAAATCCGAAAGGTTTCGTTTTCTCCCAAACCTCCTCTCCTTGGAAGAGGCTGGGCGCTTGACAGACATGCGCCCGGGTGCTACGATCAAAAAGCGCAGAAAGTCTTTGCTTCTGCCAACTCACACAGAGGAGGCTATTTCTATGAGAATTGCGATTTATGGCGCCGGTTCGCTCGGCACTGTTCTGGGGGCCTACCTGGCAAAGGCCGGGATTGCCGCCGATCTGATTGCACGCAACCGTGCGCATGTTGATGCGCTGAACCGCGACGGAGCACACATCACCGGCACCGTCGATTTCATTCAGCCTGTACGCGCTTTCACGCCTGATCAGCTGGAAGGGTGCTATGATCTCGTCTTCTTCCTGGTCAAACAGACCGGAACACAAGAGGCTCTTACACAATTAAAGCCTCATCTCTCTCCCGATTCTATCGTCTGCACCCTGCAGAACGGCCTTCCGGAGGCAGTGCTCGAGGATGCACTGGGAGCAGATCATGTCGTCGGCTGCACGGTGGAATGGGGCGCAGAATGGAAGGGACCCGGCGTATCGGAGCTGACTTCGGAACCTACTGCGCTGACTTTCAGCATTGGGAAAAGCGCCGGCGTCATTGACAACGATGTTCTCAAAGTGCGCGATACGCTCTCTGCAATGGGCCCCACCACCGCTACGGTAAATCTCATGGGGATCCGCTGGTCCAAACTCCTGATCAACTCGATGCTCAGCGGAATGTCGGCGGTGACGGGCGCTACCTTCGGAGAGGTTGCCGCTCATCCGCAGGCTCTCTCCTGTGCGCAGGAGGTCGCCAACGAATGTATCCGCACCGCAAAGGCGGCAGGCGTTGTCATGGAGAAATTTCACGGCGTTTCTCTGTCCGGGCTGCTCGCTTATCGCAGCTCCCTGAAAAAGCGCCTGCTCCGTCCCGTCGTACGTGCCATGGTCAAACCTCACCGCCTGCTGCGCGCAAGCATGCTGCAGGATCTCGAAAAAGGAAAGCCCTGCGAGATCGACGCCATCAATGGGGCCGTCTGCCGAACGGCCGCCCGCTGCGGCATTGCAACACCGTACAACGACGCCATTGTTGCCATCATCCGTGAAATTGAAAACGGCAAAGCAAAACCGGGTTTTGAAAATCTTTCCCGCTTCCCGCACGCATAATGCTTCATATTGAAAAGCAGCAGACCGTTTCGCTGCTGTATGGGAAAGCTGCCGCATTACGGAGTTAAACTATTTTCCCCACAAAAAACCGGCTCTCTTCCGGGCGGGAACGCTCAGAAAGGAGCCGGTTTTCTTATATAAGATTCTCAAACAGGTGTTTTCGGCCGAGTGAATCTATCCTCCGTACAGAATCAATCCGCCTTATCCTCGAGATCGTTGGAGATACGAAGCTTGTCAAAGATGTAGAACAGCAGACCCATGAGCATTCCGACGATGCAGGCAAGCACCATACCCTTGAGCTCGATGCCGCCGAGATTCACGGTGACGCCGGAGAGGCCCGTCACAAACACGACGGCCGTAAGCGCCTGGTTACGAGCACGGTCAAAGTTCACCTTGGAGTCAACAAGGATACGCAGTCCGGACACGCCAATCATGCCGTAGAGCAGGAAAGAAATGCCTCCGATAACCGGGCCGGGAATCGACGAAATCAGCGCAGAGAACTTGCCGATGAAGGCGCACACGATGGAGAGGACGGCCGCACCGCCGATTACCCACACACTGTACACTTTCGTCATTGCCATAACACCGATGTTCTCACCGTACGTCGTCGTCGGTACAGCGCCAATCAGGCCGGACACGGCGGTGGAAATGTTATCGCCGAGCAGCGAACGGTGCAGACCCGGATCCTTGAGCAAATCACGGCCCACAATTTTGCTGGTAACAATCTGATGGCCGATATGTTCGGATGCAATAATGAGAAGCACGGGGACCATGGTCAGAATGGAATTCAAGTCAAACTTTGCAAGCTGGAAATGCGGCAGCGACACAATGCCGGCCTGTCCCACGGCGGTAAAATCGACAATCCCGAGAATTGCCGCAAGCACGTAGCCGGCAACGATCGCAATCAGCACCGGAATCACGCTGAAGAATTTGCGGAACAGAATGGAACCAAGCACGGCAATGCCGAGCGTTACAAGGAAAACAGCAAGTCCGCGCGGGTCGACGCTTTCTCCCGAGCCGGGCAGCAAACCGGCGGTATCCGCAGCGTTGCTGGCAAGCTCCAGGCCAATCAGAGCAACAATCGGACCCATCGCAGCGGGAGGAAGCACAATGTCAATCCAGCGGGAACCAAACTTGTAGATAATAAGCGCCAGCACACAGCCCAGAAGGCCAACGACCACAAAACCGCCCTGCGCATAGGAGAAAGCTTCCATGTGCCGGGCCGTATCCTCCGCCGTCGGGTTCGAAAACAGCGGATCAGCGTACGGGGAGCCATGCTGAGCCATGACGAGCAGGGCAGGCGCAATAAACGCAAAGCTTGAGCCAAGATAGGCAGGAGACTTCGCCTTCGTAATGAAGATGAAGAACAGAGTGCCAAGACCGTTCATGAGCAGAACAACGGCAGGATCGATGTGGAACAGCGTGGGGACGAGAACGGACGCGCCGAACATGGCAAACATATGCTGAATGCTCAGCGGGATTGCCTGCCCGAGCGGCGGCCGTTCATTGACCTGGATGATTTTTTTCATGTACTCTCCTCTTTTCCTTTTGTTTTACACTTCAGCGGGGATCACTCCCGCAAAATTGCCGCTGTTTTCGCAAAAACTCAAAAAAAAAGCCCATCCGCTGCGGAACCCCGCAGCGAAGTGAGCTTTCTTATGCGATTTTACTTTCTTTTGAACGCTGATTTCGGCATTCCGCAAATCGGACACACCCAATCAGGCGGAAGCTCTTCAAAGGGAACGTCGGGATCGTTATAGACATACCCGCAAACGGTGCAAACCCACTCTTCCCCATCGCTTCCGCCGTCCACGGCGGGAGCGGAGCGGTAGGTAGGAGCATTACGCGGAGCAGAACCCTTAATCACCTTATGATAATAGTCATATGTCATGGGAACGCCCCGAGTCTTGTCACTGCCGGCAATCACTTTGCCGATAAAAACGGTATGCGTCGGTGTCTCCACACTGGTAACCACCTCGCAGAGGAACCAGCAGCAAGCGTTCTCCTTAATGACGGGAACTCCTTCAGCCAGCACCCGATGACGAACGTTCGCCAATTTATCCGTGTCCCGGCCCGAATTGAAACCGAGCGCCCCGATCACCGTCCCGGGCGTATCCTCGGAAAGAACGGACACTGTAAACAGTCCTGTCTTTCTGATGCACTCGTGACTGTAATTGTTGTGATTCATACTGACGGCTACCATGTTCGGCGTGTTTGTCACCTGAAATACCGTGTTGACAATACATGCGGAGGGCCTTTTCTCGTCCTTCACTCCAATCGCATACATCCCGTAGGACAGACTGAAAAGCACTTCATCTTTCATGGATCCTTCACCTCCACAGAATAGTATTCGCTGCATTCTTTCATCATGATACCATTTCCAGAGAAAACTTACAAGAGATTTTTGACAGAATCACCGCAAAATTGCTCTGCTTCCCCCAAAGGCAAACAAATGCGACCCTTTTCCGCTCTTTTTTCAGCGCTTAATCTTTTCCCAGTAGCCGCGGAAGCTTTGCTCCGTCTTATTGTCTCCCCACTCGTAGTAATGCGTTCCGGCCACAAGATCCGGCAGATACTGCTGCGCCACCCAATGATTCGGATACTCGTGCGGATACAGATAGAATTGCCCTTTTTTCGGATTATCTTCCCCGTCAAAGTGCTTATTTTGCAGCTGGCGCGGAATTCTTCCGACCTTTCCCGCTTCCACATCCGCCATAGCGCGGTTAATGGCGTCGTGCGCCGAATTCGACTTCGGGCTGACAGCGACGAGAATCACTGCATCGGCCAGCGGCAGGCGCGCTTCCGGAAGGCCAATCTGCAGCGCCGCGTCAACGGCTGCCTTCACAATCGGAATAATCTGCGGGTAAGCAAGGCCCACATCCTCACAGGCACAGACCATCAAACGGCGGCAGACAGAAGGAAGATCCCCCGCAGCGAGCAGCCGTGCAAGGTAATAGATCGCTGCATCCGGGTCGGAGCCTCGCATGGATTTCTGAAACGCGGAAACAAGATCGTAATGCTCGTCCCCATCCTTGTCATACCGGACAGCGCTGCGCTGCGTCAGCTCCCGTGCGCTTTCAGGCAAGACGCGCCGCACTCCCTCCGGCGTTGTCTCCGCCGCAAGGACGCTGAGCTCGACGGCGTTCATTGCCTTGCGCACGTCGCCTCCGCAGGCCGAGGCAATAAGTTCCGGTACGCTTTCATCCACCTCGAGCGGCGTTTCACTTTCCTCCGAAAGGATCGCAAAAGCACGGCGCACGGCGCGCACGACTTCCTCCGGTTCAACAGAGCGGAACTCAAAGACCGTGGAACGGCTCAGAATCGCGTTATAGACATAGAAGTACGGGTTTTCCGTCGTGGAGGCGATCAGCGTGATGCTCCCGTTTTCCAAAAATTCAAGAAGCGTCTGCTGCTGTTTCTTGTTAAAATATTGAATTTCATCAAGGTAGAGCAGAACGCCGTTCATCGCGTCGAAGCCTCCAAGCCCCGACACCACTTCACGGATATCAGCGGTCGAAGCTGTTGTTCCGTTCAGTTTAACCAGCTTTTTGTTCGTCTGCCGGGCAATCAAAGCCGCGAGCGTCGTCTTGCCGACGCCGGGCGGTCCGTAAAACACCATATTCGGAATTTCCCCGGACTCAATAATACGCCGAAGCGCCTTGCCCGGGGCAAGCAGATGACGCTGGCCGACGATATCGTCGATAGTCTGCGGACGAATGCGGTCCGCAAGCGGAGAACCCATCCTTCATCCTCCCTCATTGTGGTATCGCGCTGCCCCTGCCGGGCAGGAAATCATTTTGCGGCGGACCATGTCGATTGCTTCGCCGCAGCCAAATACCGTTCCGATCAACATATTCTGCTCTGGCAAAAACAGAAAGAAAAAACAGAAAACGCATTTTGTCTGAACAGTATATTTGCTTTACAGCATAATCCTTGCTCTCCAGCGGCTCTTTCCGCGTGTAAAGCTATATAACTTTTCATATACTGAAACAAACGCCACTATAGGAAACAGACAAACATGAAGAACGGGCCGGGAAGAGTTCCTCTCCCCGGCCCGCCGTTTCGTTGTATGCTTATTCGTACAGCGGATGCTTCTTGCAGATGGCCGTCACCATCGCGCGGATCTTCTCCTCGCTGTTCTCAAAGTCATGGATTGCCAGAGCAATGCACTCGGCCACCTGATCCATGTCGCCCTCATCAAGGCCGCGCGTCGTAACGGCGGGAGTGCCGAGACGCAGGCCGCTCGTAACGAACGGGCTTCTCTGCTCGTTCGGGACGGTATTCTTGTTCGCCGTGATATAAACAGCGTCAAGACGGTGCTCGAGTTCCTTACCGGTCAGTTCAAGCCCGGTGAGGTCAACAAGCATGAGGTGGTTGTCCGTACCGCCGGAAACAAGCTTGACATCGCGGGAAAGCAGGCCTTTCGCAAGCGCCTGAGCGTTCGCTGCGACGCGATGGCCATACTCCTTAAACTCGGGCTTGAGAGCCTCGCCGAAGCAAACAGCCTTGCCGGCAATAATGTGCATGAGCGGGCCGCCCTGCGTGCCGGGGAAAATCGCCTTGTCAATCGCCTTGGCGTACTGCTCCTTGCAGAGAATGAGACCGCCGCGGGGACCACGCAGCGTCTTATGGGTCGTCGTGGTAACAATATCCGCCCACTCTACCGGGTTCGCGTGATCACCGGAAGCGACCAGACCGGCAATGTGAGCCATATCAACCATAAGAAGCGCGCCGCAGTCGTCGCAGATCTCACGGAACTTCTTGAAGTCAATGGCACGCGGATAAGCGCTCGCGCCGGCAACAATCAGCTTCGGCTTCACCTGCATGGCCTGATCGTGCAGCTTCTCATAATCGATGAAGCCCTCACTGTTGACGCCGTAAGGAACAAAATTAAAATATTTGCCGGACAGGTTAACCGGAGAACCGTGCGTAAGATGGCCGCCTTCGGAAAGGCTCATACCCATCACTGTATCGCCGGGCTCGAGCAGCGCAAAGTAAACCGCTGTGTTCGCCTGCGCACCGGAGTGAGGCTGCACATTCGCATGCTCTGCACCGAAGAGACGGCAGGCACGCTCGCGGGCAATGTTCTCCACAACGTCGACATACTCACAGCCGCCGTAGTAGCGCTTTCCCGGATAACCCTCGGCATACTTGTTCGTCAGAATGCTGCCCATCGCAGCCATAACGGCGGGG
>ERZ779885.2084-NODE-2084-length-19040-cov-3.848565_pt1 | contig 19040 bp, 20 predicted proteins | sample MGYA00511554_ERZ779885 | MGnify/ENA primary metagenome ERZ779885 (study PRJEB29588, sample SAMEA2160998) | human gut metagenome | biome: human gut; feature: human-associated habitat; material: faeces | place: Denmark | collected 2008/2010 ... | reverse complement strand
CAAGGTCGCAAATGCGGAGGGCCTGAGCGAATGCCGCAAGCTGATGATGATGGCGAAGGCCGGCAAGTACAACGGCTATCTGCTCGAGGGCATGGCGTGCCCGGGCGGCTGCGTCGCAGGCGCGGGGACGATCATTCCGGCGGAGGCGGCAAAGAAGCAGCTGGACGCGCATGCGAAGCAGGCGACTGTTTTCTCGTGTGCCGAAAGCCCGTACCGGGCATTTGCCGGGCTGCTGGAAGAACCGGCGGCACGCGAAGAAGAAACGAAACGATGAAAGGAGCTCCCTGACACGATGCTAAGTCTGAACGACGCGATGCTGAAAAAGAGACAGGAGCCGGCGTTCGCAACGCCGTGGGATGCCCTGGAGCCGGAGGAACAGATCGTCCGTGCCATCATTGAAGGGCGCGAGGAAAACCATCTGACGCAGGAGCAGCTGGCGGATGTCACGGGCATTCACCAGACAAACATCAGCAAGCTCGAAAGCGGAACCGCAAATCCGTCGCTTCGCACGCTCAAGCGCCTTGCCGCGGGGATGGGGATGAAGCTCAAACTGGAATTTGTTCCCGCGCAGCCCGATTCCAGCGTAAGATAACCGCATTGTTTCCGCGTCACCGGACGTCCGTGTCTTTCTCCGGACGTCCGGCGCTTTTTCTGTAATTTAGACGAAAAACAGCTCCCGGCTAAGAAGACTCAGCTGGGAGCTATGATCTCCGCTTTTTCAGCTTGCAGTTTCAGCGCCACCTGTAAGTGCTGCTCGTGTAATGCTAAGCTGATACGCTTGCATAGAATTGCAAATTTACAAACTTGCCATGGTATCCAAATACAATACAGTTGACCACGGGCATGACACACAGAAAAGCGGCAGAAAAGCGCCATGCGGATGCAATCCTTTTCTTAAACTTTCTAATGCATAAAACAAAATGCAAAAGAAAATAGCCAGTAATTGAAACAATTACTGGCTATCTGCTGGCAGGGGCACAAGGACTTGAACTGCCAACGGGGATTGATACTCATAGCTAAAGTTTGCATTTTGCAGCATTTTTCTATGTATATGCGAACTTTTTAAGGGCGTTTTAACCACCCCTAACCGCGGTTAACCAATCTCATAAGGGAAAAAATAAGGGAAAATTTTAAGGCAATTTTCCGCATAGCAGGTACGCTTATCATCGCCCTTCCCTTCACAGGATTTGGTTTCCGCACTCCCCTTTTATAAGATAATTATAATTCTATTTTTCGTCACTTGCAAGACCATTTCCATCGTCTCATTCAGAAAGGATTTTGCCCTATGACCGATTACAAACTTGAAATCAAGCAAATCGTAGATTACCCCAAATGCCGCATCTACCGACAATTCATACAGAGTCTGATTGCAGACCGGAGCATCCGTACAAACGGGTGCTCCGGGCTTTTTCATTATGCGGTGCTTTGCTGCTATGCAAACTTCCGCACGTCCTATCATCGGTACGACGGCATCAGTTACATCGTGCATCCCGGTCAGTGGATCTGCCCGCTGCGGGAACTGCGGACGTGGTTCCGTGCGCGCACAAACCATCAGCTTTTGCGGCAGCTTGATTCTCTCCAGCGGCATCACTTCATCGAATACGACCTGATCGGCCGCGGACAGCTTGTACAGTACCGTATCCTCGACTGGCCGCGCTATAACACCGTGCTGGATTATAACTGCCCGTGCCAGAAGGATTCCGGATTCTTCTTCCTGCCCATGAGCGCAGCGTCGCGGCTGCTCAGCCTTGGGAAATGCTCCGAGATGGACGCGCTGCTCGATCTCTGGCTGAACGCGATCTACAATGACCATCAGGTCGCTGGTTCTGAGGCTGGTCCTGTCGTCTATCTGCGAAACGGCACCGGCAGCCCGCTCGTTTCCTATGCAGAACTGGGCAAGCGCTGGGGCGTGTCCAAGGCGACCGCCGGACGTATCCTCGGCAAATTCGCGCGGCTGGAATACATCAAGACATTCTCGTTCCCCGGCCGCAGCGGAACGGCGATCTATTTGCAGAACTATCTGTCCACCATGTTCCAGATTTCCGATGTCATGGTTGACAAAGCAGAAGTTGCAATGGCACTGAACCTCTGCATCCGCGTACAGGACTGTGCACAGGATATGGCGCAGCCGGACTGCGCATCAGATTACTCGATCAGCGTTTCAAAATCGCACACGGAGATTCTGATTGCCGAAGTCCTGAAGCTCTTGAAAACACAGGGCGTTTGCTGCACGACCTGCCCCCGATTCCAGTATAGGTTATATCCCTTATCCGATTGCGTCGGAGTCTTATGGGAGCACGAAGCAGAGGATCTTCGGCTGGGGCTGATGCTCTCCTGCGGCAGCACGCAGACACGGTATTTTGAACTTACGATCTGGCGGAAAGGAGCGAACGACAATGGCGAAGAATAAACTGCCCACGGCAGACGTGACCGAAGATCCGCACTATCACGATACCTGGACGCTGCTGCGGAAATACCGCGATGTTGTCTGGAGTCTGGAGGTCTCCGTGCGGCAGGTTCGGAATCGGTTCCGGATCGACTATGGCAAAACAATCGAGGATTTTCTGGAATCCGTCTATCTGGCCGGCGCGGATCTCTCCGGCACGGAGCTGGAACATCAGGCGAAGTGTATCGAGCAGAGCCATAAAATGCTCTGCCTTGTGGACAGCGCCGTGGACCTCATGCGCGCCAAACATAAGAACGGCGAGGAATTTTACTGGCTGCTCTATTACGCCTACCTCTCCCCGCAGGAGCTGCAGAACGTCGAGGAGATCATCGACCAGCTCCGCCCGCATATCCGCGACATCAGCACTAGGACGTATTACCGGAAGCGCAAAGAGGCCGTCGAGGTGCTCAGTTCAGTGCTGTGGGGATATACGGCGCAGGATAGCGCGGGTATCGTGAGGGAGTTTTTGCAGTGAATTGAATATTTGCGGGCAGTGCACCCGAAAATGTGCCTTGCCCGTAAATCGTTTATTGAGAGACTATTGCTGATGCTCATTCCCAATCGACAAATGGAAAGTACTGTGGATAACGCTAACCAAGTCGAGTGCAACGTCATATTTAGAAGTGAAAAATGTGCATTGTTGCAAAAACCGCTTCTGTATCTATGATAGTGCTTGCATTCGACACGGGGAATCGCTATAATAGAAGCGAAAAATGTGCATAGTTGCAAAAATCGCTTCTATATTGGAGGATGTTATGGAAATTAAACGTGATTTATATCTCGACAAGCTCATCGCACGAAAACACAATGGTCTAATAAAAGTGGTTACTGGTATTCGGCGGTGCGGCAAGTCCTATTTGCTCAATACGCTCTTTTACAACCACCTCAAAGCATACGGCGTATCGGATGACCACATCGTCAAGTTTGCATTCGACTCGGCGGACGATCTGCTGATGATTGGAGAGAACCTAATCAAGCTGGAAAAGAGCAAAAAGCGCGTTGACCCAGAAAAATTCATGGCATATATTCGTTCAAAAGTAGTGGACAACCAGATGTACTATCTTCTGCTGGACGAAGTTCAACTGCTGGACTGCTTTGAAGCTGTCTTAAACGGGTACTTGCGCAAAGAAAACATGGATGTCTATGTGACCGGCAGCAACGCTAAATTTCTATCCAAAGACATTATTACGGAATTTGCTGGCCGTGGAGACGAAATCCGTATGTACCCCTTGAGTTTTGCGGAATTTATGACCGCCTATTCTGGGGACAAATACACTGGCCTGTCGGAATATATGCTGTATGGTGGTATCCCGCTGGTTGTCCTGCGCAATGGAGCAAATGAGAAAAGCGCAGCGCTGCAGAGCCTTTTCGATGAAATCTACATCCGTGACATTGAAAAAAGAAATATAATCCGCAACATTGGTGAACTGGAGGATTTACTCAATATCTTGTCATCCTCCATCGGCTCGCTGACCAACCCGGAAAAGCTCAGCAACACATTCAAGACTGTTAAAAAGTCTAAAATCACGGCGACTACTATCCGCAAATACCTGGGTTATTTGGAAGATTCGTTCTTAATTGAATCTACGCAGCGATATGACATCAAGGGGCGTAATTATATTGAAACACCGCGAAAATACTACTTTTCCGATTTAGGGCTGCGCAATGCGCGTATCAATTTCCGGCAATTTGAGCAGACACATTCGATGGAGAACGTGATTTATAACGAGCTTCGGATGCGGGGATACAATGTCGATGTGGGCGTGGTTCCGGTTGCTGAAAGGGATGCGAACGGTAAGATTGTCAGGAAACAGCTTGAAGTCGATTTCGTATGCAACATGGGCTCACTGCGCTACTATATCCAGTCTGCATATTCGCTGCCTGACGAAGCCAAACGAGCGCAGGAGGTCAGACCGTTCCGAAAAATTGACGATTCGTTCAAGAAAATCATTGTAACGAAGGACATTGTGCCCGCGTTTTACGATGAAAACGGCATCCTGACAATGAATATCTACGATTTTCTGTTAGATGTTGATAGTCTCGAAAAAACGCAATAATTGGTTCAAGATATATGAAATATACGCCTGTCTGGGCGTGATTTACCACGCCCCGCAGGAGTTGCAGAACGTTGAGGAGATCATCGACCATTTCCGCCCGCACATCCGCGACATCAGCACCCGGATGTATCACCGGAAGCGCAAAGAAGCCGTCGAGGTACTCAGTTCGGTGCTGTGGAGATATACCGCGCAGAATAGCGCGGGGATCGTGCGGGAGTTTTGCGGTCAATAGTGCAACGCGCCGAGTAGGAATAATCTTCCCGCTCGGCGCAATCAAACATTTTTCCGGCCCTCAATTCATTCAATATCTACGTCACCAACTGTGTCCAGGTCATCCTGCGTGATGCCAAGTTCTTCGTAGAGGCGCTCTGCTGGGACAAATTGACTGGAATCCGCCATTGCCATGCGTTCAGATGCCAACGCCAATAGTTTGGCATCATTCACCTCATCAACAAAACCCATATATTCTTCTGCAATATTGACCATACCGTTCACCCCCACCTTCACTGTATCACCAGCAAGATGAATTATCAAGAAAGTCACCGTGAAATTCGCTGTGCTTTAGCAGTGAAGTCGTTCCACGCTATAAAGGCATTTGTAGAATCGCCGTCCTTGTATTGAAATTAGAATAAAAAAATCAATTATTTTGATTTTTTCTGTTGTATATCATTTTATCGCGTGGTATACTACAATCAGTTATTACTAGAGGTGATTTTATGCTGATAGAATTTCGTTTTAAGAATTATCGTTCTTTCCGCGATGAAGCGGTATTGTCTATGGCGGCAACCGGCCTGGGGTCTTTCAAGAAGAGTCTGATTCCGTGGTCTTCTACGACCAAGCTGCTCCCAGCTATTGCGATTTACGGGAAAAATGGCGGTGGCAAAAGCAATGTAATCCGGGCTTTTTGGTTGGCCGTACAATTTATCCGCAATGCTCAGCGGACGCAGCATGAAAGCTCCACGATTCCTGTGAATCCCTTTGCGTTGAACGACTACTCAAAGGATGAACCCACTTCGTTTGATTTTGAATATACCATCAATGGCATTAAATATTGGTATGGTTTTTCTGCTACGCGGAAGAAAATTATTTCCGAATATCTCTATCATGCTCCGAAGAAGCAGCGCGCACTGATTTTCAACAGAACTGGGCAAGAGTTTTCGTTTACAGAGGATCAATCCAAACGTAAAATGATTGGTGAAATGGTTGCTGAAAATCAGCTGTTCTTTTCGGTAGCCTGTACGATGAATGACGCCCCCTGCATCGCAGCTATGCGCTGGTTCCGCGATCAGATATTCTTCTCCCGTGACTATTCAGACATTCCGAAGCAGCTCTTGGAGTATTCTGAGGACAAAAATATGCTGAAGGCAATTTCAGATTATGCCAAGGCAGCTGATTTCGGAATTCAGGATATGCAATTTGAATTTGACAGTAAAGAACTCAAAGATGATACCGCGCTCCCCTCAAATCTGCCAATTGGAATAAAGGCGGCGTTGGTGCAGTTTATGCACGCCTTGTCGGAAAACTCCGCTGCAGGAGAAGCGCGCTTGAAAATGGGTGCCGTCAGTGCAAAGGCAAGCCATCAGGGTGAGAACCGCGACGGGCAAACCGCCTCCTATCTGCTGGAGCTCTCGGACGAATCCGATGGAACCAGGAAACTGATGGCTTTGGCTCCGGCCATTGAGTCTGCTTTACAGACTGGCGGCATTCTTCTTGTAGATGAGCTGGAACGTGAGCTTCATCCTATGCTGATGAATTATATCATCGCAAAATTCCAGAGTAGCACATCAAATCCCAATGGCGCTCAGATTGTTTTTACAACGCACAATACAGAGTTGATGAATTTGGAACTGCTCCGCAAAGATCAGCTTTACTTTGCGGATAAGCGCGATAAAGATGGAACCTCCGAATTATATAGCATCAGCGAATTTTCCACGCGGACGACCGAAAATATTCGTAAAGGTTATCTGGTTGGAAAATATGGCGCTACGCCAGACATTGAAATCGAGGAGGTGGAGTGATGTCCCGCTCAACAAAGCCTGCAAAGCCGTATATTGTCGTTTTTTGTGAGGGCGAAAGCGAACAGGCTTACACAGACTTTCTCAGGAAAGAATTCAAGGACGTTGCATCGATCCATCGCCCAAAAGCCACCGGCCTTTTTGATGTTGCAGACAGTAAATACAAGAAGGATACAAAATATCGGGACTATGCAGAAGTCACAGACGAAGTCTGGTTTTTCTTTGATGTAGAAACCAAAGACATTGGTGCATGGGAATCCAGACTGAAAATTATCAACCGCTTACGATCCTTGCGCAAGGATCCCAATATTAAGGTTCGCTTGCTGATGACAACTGGCTGTATTGAATACTGGCTCATGTTGCATTATGAGATGTACGCCCCGCCAATTCAGACTGTTGCCGACAAAACTCGTGTTATAAATCGGCTACTCTCCAAGGAACCGCTCTATAAAAAGGGTGACACTGCTATAACCGCTAAAATCGCCCGCGCCTATCTCACGGCAGTCACGAACGCCAAAAGAACTGTATCAAACTTGCTGCAGGACGGACTTTCCGGTATAGAGGACACAGATGAACGTAACCGCTGGCTCTGCCAAAAGTGTTTGACATTTTCAACTGTATATGAGGCAATCGACTATTTAGGCAGCTTAGAAGTATAGCTTTTGCTGTTTTGATATTAGCCTATATCAATACAAATTAAATAAGTTGCTTTTTCAAAGTGTAGCACTGATATAGTGCTCGTAACGGCAAAAATGAGGGCATATCCTTTTTCGAAATGCCCTCACTTGTCATCGGTCAAAAATTTTGCACATCATTATACATGATTCATGTATTCTTTCTTGTCGCAGGACACAGTGAATATGATTTCAATAACATACCTTCCACCTTTGGTGTAATCTCCCCAGTTCGTCGCGTAGCCAAACGCGAGTTTCTTCTCTCGATGTCACTTTTCAAACGTTTCTTCTGATTCGACTCTCATCAACATTCCTGTGCTGAATCTTACCGTCAGTTTATTAGATTTGCTGTCCACTTTCATTTGTATTCCTCCGTTTTATTTTGCGGTGAATCATCTCATTTTTTGTATCTACCATTATCATACTATCTGCGCCACATTTTGGCGGCTGAATATCTCAATCCTCTGAACAATACAACTTGATAGGGCGACATAACAAAGTAGTTTTGACCGGCATCGGTCTGTTCCCCACACTCTCTTTGTTCTCTCATCCATGATGTATTGTTCTATGCAATCTTCTTCTCCGAATGAAGCAGATACGACTTGCGGCATATCGTAATCTATGTTATATTTAATAAAATAAGGTGATAATGAGTATAATTTTGACTACACAAAGCGCTTCACAAATGTGCATAAAAATGTAGTTCTGTATGTTTAAACCATTTCGCTTTAAATCCCCGGTTCGCCGATTAATAGTATAGCGCAAATGTCAAAGGTACATATCTCCAGATGATATAAACCTCTATCGGAACATTGATTTACGGAGGTCTCTTTAGCTGTGACTAATTTAATAATACAACGCAAAGAAAATGGAAAATGGTGGATTTCTCGATGATATATACTACAAATCTAGGAAGAATGTACACAGGTAACTGCCAAGAAATTTTGGCAAATGACCTTGAGATATTAAAAGGGAAAGTTAACCTAATTTTTACATCTCCTCCTTTTCCATTAAACAGGGCAAAAAAATACGGGAATATGACAGGTGATGAATATCTTGAATGGTTTGCCAATTTAGGTCCATTTTTTAAAGATTATTTGACTCCGGATGGTTCTATCGTTATGGAGTTAGGAAATGCATGGAATAGCGGAACTCCCACTCATTCGACATTACCATTGGAGGCACTTTTGGAATTTAAAAAACGCGGTGAATTCTTCTTATGTCAAGAATTCATTTATTTTAACCCAGCAAAATTGCCTGCCCCTGTTGAGTGGGTAAATAAAAAGCGAATCCGCGTTAAGGATTCGTTTACAAGGCTTTGGTGGTTATCATCGACACCAAACCCAAAAGCAGACAATCGTAATGTGCTGGAAGCATACAGTTTGCAAATGAAGAAGCTAATAAAAAGTGGAAAATACAACGCTGGTAAACGCCCCTCAGAATATAACATCGGGAACTCCTCTTTTTTAAATGATAATGGAGGTGCTATTCCATCTAATGTTATTATTGCCTCTAACACAACAGCAAAAGATAGATATATTGAATACTGCAAAGAGCATGAACTAGAAATACACCCTGCTAGGATGCCAAAAGAAATCCCACTTTTTTTTATTAAATTCTTAACTGATGCAAACGATTTAGTTCTTGACCCATTCGCAGGGAGCAACACAACAGGGTACGTTGCTGAATCCACGCTACGCAGATGGTTAAGTATTGAAATCAATCAAAGCTATGTCCAATCATCTATCGGTAGATTTGATACAGCGGCAGTTCTTTAGAGATATAGCGAGAGTGTTAAGGAGAGAGAATATGGATGTTCAAAATATACTTAGTACAATCGATTTAGCCGAACTGAGGAATCATATTATTCAGACATCCATTGTTGCATGGAAGAATTATATTACGGAATCTTCGTTAGACCGATGGCTTAAGAATTTCGACGGTGCCGCTCTAGGAAATGCAGTGGTCGAACAAACTATTGCTGCTTGGCTATTATTGAACTTCACATATTACACAGATACCGAGGTCCGAGAACTCTGTAAGATTATTTATCGCAAGTTCATACATAGAAAACTCCAAGAAGAATATTACCAGAGATCAAGTGAAGACGTCCAGACTAAAATTCAAAGGATTTTGACACGTACGATTTTCCTTCCATTAGGGAATCCAAGTGAAAGCGGGGCATTAATTTTATATAATTTCCGTACGGCCAATGCTTTGCCAAAAAGAGTTTTCAACCAGCCCATAGACTGGAGTACAAAACTCTCAGATGGAAATATTGACGATATTGTATTAATCGACGATGTTACACTCTCTGGCTCCCAAGCAATTGACTATGTCGGGCGTCTACCCGTAAACAATATTCAGACAACATTGATGACTTTCTTTGCCACTCCTATAGCTATCAACAACTTAAAGAAAGCGGCCTCACAGATTGTCCCTTTGTATGTTAGTCTTTTAGACTCAAGAACAAATCTTTTTTCGGACAGGTCTTCTGTTTTTTCAAATCCTGATTGTCTGCAACTGAAGGATCTTGCATTTAAGCTATGTAATTATTACGGCACAGAAATAGTAAGTCATGAACTTTCAGCTGCGGAAGCGTACATGAAAAGCCATCCACTTGGATTTGCAGACGGGCAACATCTATTTGGATTCTACTATAACACGCCTGATAATACATTGCCGATTTTCTGGTGTAAATCGCCAAACTGGAGTCCTGCGTTTGTTCGATATGGAAAAGTATATGGTATTGAGGGGGTTTGTATTTCAGATGAGCAATATTGGTAATCCTTTCGTTGAGTGTACTTCTCGAGATATGAGTTTTAAAGAGGTGTTTCAGTACTGGTGCAATCCGTTTGATTGCTATGCAATCGACTACCATACACTAACTACGAGTGCGACCCCTATTATTATCGAAGGTCCTCGTGGCTCCGGAAAAACAATGATCTTGAAGTATATTTCATATTTTTGCCAAAAAGAACTTTTGCATTCATCTCAGAGTAGCCCAAGCCGTGTTAGAATTCTAGATGCCCTAAAACAATCAGGAAGCCTGGGGATATACTTTAGATATAAAGATGATTTTGGAACTTTATTCAGATTCTTAAACTGCTCTAAAAACGGGCGAGAACAGCTTTTTTTATATTATTTTGAAATGTATGTATTGGATGAACTGCTTAGAATCTTTTTAGATTTTGAAAAAGAAAAAGCTCTTGATAGCAAGACTATAGGGAGTATCATTGCGGCTATAAATAGCATTTTATGCACAGGTGCAGAAAACTTACAAACATTGAGTTCTGCTATTAAATTAAAAATTCAAAAAGTAGATGCGTGGGTTCGCAAGTCAAGATATATGAATAGTGCAGAAGAAGCACTTCAGGAACTTATTGATGGAAAGAACTACATTTCTCAGATATGTAAATGCATCGGTCAAATTGTCCCTGAGTTGGCTAATGTTCGATTCTTAGTAATTATTGATGAATACGAAAATGCAGGAGAATATCAGCAAATACTCAACACGCTGTTAAAACAAGTAGATCACACCTCTAACGTCACATACAGAATTGGTGTGCGCCCTAGAGGAATTCAAACGCTAGAAACAAATATTGGAGCAGAATTTCTCCAAATAGACCGTGATTTTTTGCTTTATGTTCTTCAGTCACAGAAAATGACAAACTATAAATCTTTTATCCGCGAAATTGCAAATCGAAGATTAATGAGCATAGACTATTTTGCAAACAATGGGCTAACAGATATTCAAGTTCTGTTAGGAACCAAGGAAAATTTAGACGAAGAAGCTCGTGCGCTTACAAAGAATAATTCAAAAAGACATTTTGAAATTCTCAAAAAAAGAGTCTCCCCAAGCGAATATACACAGATTATAGACACGATTAGTTGTGCATCATCGCCCCTAATGGAAATGCTGAACATTGTTTGGGTATTGCGTGGAATTTCAGCTGAAAAAGTGCGTCTTGCAATGCAAGGGTACATTGACGGGCGCTATAAAGAAAGTGGGGATTCGGAAGCAATAGAACTTGCCCGAAAGTATAAGTTGGATTACTCCGATAAGTATAGATCACAGATGATGTATATTCTTCTTGGGCTATATGCGCAAAACAAAAAATACTATAGTTTTAACACCTTTGCATATTTATCGTCTGGAGCCGTCAATGACTTTATCAGTCTATGCCGCAATGTATTTTACCTTTTAGATGAAACTTATTATGCGAACGCAGCTTTAATACCTGTAATCCCAATTGTTTTACAGGCACGAGGCGCAGAGAATACTGCAATTGAGCAAATGGATAAGATTCGGCTCTGCAGCGAGTATGGTACAGAAATGTATAGTTTCGCAATGAATATTGGTGGCCTTTTTAAACTGTTGCACAGAGATATTTATGCTAAATATCCAGAGACAAATCAATTTGCGTTTGAAAATGAAATTGAAATTGAAAGCCGACCTCTACTAAAAGAAGTTCGTAACAGTTTAATTAAATGGGGAGTAATCATAAAACGCCCCCGCATTCAAAGCATTAGTATTGGTCGTCGTAAAGGAACATTATATTATTTGAATCGAATGTTCTCCCCAATATTTGGAATATCTTTCCGTACTCGCGGCGGCTATAATTTTGTTATGCCAACTGCACTATTTGAGAGTCTTTTGAAAGAATCTTGGGAGCCTGAAAAAATCAAAAATTGGAAGGAGAAAACGCAAAAAAACGCCCACCTCCCTAGCGTTAAAAGTATCAGCAGCGAGAACTGCGTCGATCCGAATCAAATGTCAATGTTCGAGGTATAAAATGAGAGATCAAGACAACCTAATTATTATGGAAAAACTAGATTCTCTTCCAAGCGAAACACATATTGATGTTCTCATCATGGCAGCCTCTGTGGATAAGCGATGCTATGCTGTTTTTGAGAAATTTCTTACCAATTGTATTACAATTGATAGAATTGTCATTCTTGACTATGCAAAGACTCGTCCCATGCCAAAGTCTTCAGAGTATTCCGAATATTACAAGTTGAATAGTTATCCAAATGTAGAATATATACCATGTAATACCGATGGTTATGACTGTGAATATATTAGTAAGGCAGATTTCTCGTCCAGTTCAAAAGTCTTCATTGATATTACGAGCATTAGTGTTCCAGATATTTTTAGGATTTTTTATGTATTCAAGGAGTTCCTAAAAATTGAAACGATTAATGTAGTTTATGCAGAACCAGGGTATTACAACTACTTTAATGGACTGTATTTTGCATATGAAGAAGATGTCGTCGAGCGAGAATATACCCCCCTTTCAGAGTATTTCACATCAGCAGTTTCGCGTGATGTAGTGTTGGTCTGCTTTTTGGGATTTGAACGGTTAATTTCAAAATATATCCACGAACGCAAAGAACATTCTGATGTAATTGCTATAAATGGTTTCCCTGCCTACTACCCAAAACTAAAGGATATTAGCTTAGCACATAATTACGAATTAATAAGTACAATTGGATTGAATTGCGTACGTTATGCTCAGGCTAATAATCCTTTTTCGGCATATAATACCCTAGTAGAAATCAAAGACAGCAATACTGATAAATTATTAGATATATGTGTTTTGGGTAGCAAACCCATGGCATTAGGTGCATGCATGTTTGCGTTACGGAATCCTCAGATAGTAAAGGTCTCGTATCCATTCCCTAAAGCAAGTCGAGTTCATACATCGATAGAAGTCTCCAATTTGTGGCTCTACACAATTACTCTCTGATTTTTTTGAAAAAGCTACTTTTTGCCTGAAAATCTTTGGGAACAAAGATTTTCAGGCATTGCTTATACTATATTGGGCCGTTAAGGACAATGTACAACTTAATGCGCATTATCTTTTTTCTTTTTGTTAAATTCAAAATTGATAGTCCGAATTAGTGGCTCACTTGTCGTCACACCTAACAACGGATTTTCAGGCGCATTTTGAATTTCTTTTAGTGGTTTATTTTCTAATGTTTTTTCTTGCGTTTCATGCGGCTTAATTTTAACTACAGGTACTCTTTTAGGGCATCGTCTGTTATTCATCTCTAACCACCTTTTCTAACAATCAGTACTACTATTGCCGCAACAAACCAGCAAACACATAAGCCTAGTGCTACATAAAAAGAAATCATGGAGACTTTAATCCACTTGACTCGGCTTTCATTAACGTTGCAAAGCGATTCATGAATTTCTGAGTATGTCTTTACAACATATTTATGTCGCTGTGCATCTGAGCAAAAGTTCCCATGCTGGTTTTCAATGAGTCTTTGAAGCTGTCGTGCGTTGGGAAATGATGTTCGCTTATAGCGTTTTTGTGCTTGTGTCGCGCAAAATAGACTACTGAGGAGTACGGCAGATATTGATGAAAATGCTACTAAGAGAAATTCTAAGCTGATTCTACCGCGATTATCAATTATAATTGCCGCAACCATAAACAGCGCAGCAGAAACAAATGAAAATGCTGTCTGCATATGTGCTGCTTGTTGAATTAGCGAATCCTCCCTTCGTTCTTCATTGGCATATATTTTTTCATCAAAGTCAGCAATAAATGAATATATTTGTGTAGCTGTTTCATTTTTGTCATTTTCCCATGTCATAATGTTCCTCCAATCAAATAGGATCCAGCTGGTTATTGGCTATAATTTTAGTATACTCGACTTTAAGCGAATAGTAAATACACAAGAATATTCTTTAAAAAAATGTGCAGAGGCCTAGAGTTGATGTAATCGATTTATACAAAATTATCATAATATTAGTCTCAGTTAGCAAACCAATTACTGAATAATCTTCTTTGCGCAATCTAGCTTGGCACAGTATCAGCCTAGTACTGGCACACTTTTGCTCTTTCGGCGCAAATCCAGATATGCTATACTGAAGATGCTCAAAAGCATATAAAACTGAATCTTGTTGCGAGCAGACGCCTGTACCGGGCGTCTGCTTTTTGCATCAGGAAAAGAAAAGGAGGAGCATCTTTGAACACATCCAACAACTTGCCGCAGCTTCCGCCGCCGAGGAAAAGTTCCGGGCGCTGGCTCTACGCCGCATGGCTCGGCGTCAGTATCTTACCGCTTCTGACCCAGCCGGCTTCGGCCACGACGATCTGGGAAAAGGCGACGGAGATCATGAAGGACGTTTACCAGCAAATTCTTCTCATCTCCACCATCGCTGCCATCGTCACCGCGTCTGTCGCGCTTCTGATGATGAACTTTTCCCGCAGCGGCCGGACCGTCGAGGAATCGCGTGCATGGCTCAAACGCATTGCAATCACCTGGGCGATCCTGAACGGGCTTGGCTTCATCATGGCCTATGTCACGCCGTTCTTCTCCGGCGGTCAGTGGACGGCATAAAACATGGGGATTCTTGACGGCGTTGTCGAATGGATCTCCGAACAGATCATGCACGGTCTGGACCTCATCAACACGTCGGTACTCGGTGCGCTCGGCTGCGGGATGGATACGTTTCTGCGCTACTTCCCGGCAGCCGAGACGATGTACGATATTTTCACCGCCATCGGTATCGGCCTGATTTTATTGATGTGGGTCTGGAACCTGTTTAAGAATTACTGGCTGGGCGCCGGCTTTGAAGCAGAGCACCCGGTCAAGCTGACCTTTCGCGCGATCATCTTCATCACGCTCACATACTGCGCGAAAAGCATCGTTGAGATCGTCCTGAAGATCGGCGGCACGCCGTATGACTGGATCTTATCATCCGAGCTGCCGCCGCTCAGCTTTGCGGATTTCAATTCCGTCATGCTGGTCATCATCGGCGCCTGCGCAAACGGTGCGGTTACGCTGATCGTGCTCATCATCGTTGTGCTGCTGGCGTGGAACTATCTGAAGCTGCTCTTTGAAGCCGCTGAGCGGTATATCCTGCTCGGCGTTCTTGTTTACACCGCGCCGGTCGCGTTCTCGATGGGCGGCTCGCAGTCCACAGCAAACATCTTCAAGGCGTGGTGCCGGATGCTGGGCGGGCAGGTGTTTCTGCTGCTCATGAACGCATGGTGCCTACGGCTGTTTACCAGCATGGTCGGCACGTTTATTGCAAATCCGCTTTCCCTTTAGAACGCAGCGCAAAAGCTTGTTACTCACGGAGCAGCCAATCGATGAGGTTTTCGGATTTGATCCCGTCATAGGAGGCATCGAGCCCAGGCTCAAGAGACAGCACGATTTTTTCGTAGTTGTCGCGGATACTCTGCAGCGGTGCAAGCTCCCGCTTGCGCACATCCTCACTCATCATGGACTCCGTTACCTGGATATACTTTTTCTCGTCGGCAGTCGTTGCGATGAAATCCACCTCCGCATTGCCAATCTTGCCAATCGCTACATCATAGCCCCGGCGAAGCAGTTCAAAGTAAACAACATTCTCGATGGCGTGACCGCTGTCCCGATTACGAAAGCCCAGCAGATAATTGCGAAGGCCGATGTCAACGATATAGTATTTTCCGAGTGTACGGAGGTAGGCCTTGCCTTTGATGTCAAATCGCTTGATCTCATAGAAAAAGTAGCTCTCCAGAAGCGCGTTCACATATGCCTGCACCGTATGGGCGCTGGGTGCGCCTTTGCGCTTGCCGTCATCCAAGAGTCCTTCGTTGACCAACGTATTGCCGATGGAGGCGATAGAAACACTGGAGCCGATATTATCGGCAAGGAACAGGATGATCTTCCGCAGCAGCGTAGGGTCTGTGATCTGCTTTTGCCCTCTGCGTTTTTCTCTCTCCAGAATATCACGAATGACCACCGTAGAATAGATGCCATCGAAGAGCGACAGCGTCTTTTCCTGTTCCAGCCCAACATCAGCAATGCCGGGCATTCCTCCGAAACGCATATAAGCGTCAAAAACCTCGCGCAGCTCGTAGCGTTCACCGTTCTTATCAAATACCTGCTTGCGGAGCCCACCGAGGGCGCTTTGCGTTTCCCGAACCTCGAAGTCGTGGAAAGCAAGGAACTCTCGGAAAGAAAGCGGCAGCATTTTGATTTCCACGCACCGCCCGGAGAGATAGGTAGAATACTCCGAAGAAAGAAGGTAAGCGTTTGACCCGGTGACATAGATATCGCAGTCAAAATCTACACGGAAGGCGTTGACCGCATCCTCCCATGCTTCGATCCGCTGAAGCTCATCAAAGAAAAGATACATCCGCTTTCCAGGGACAATGCGCTCTTTCACATACCGATAGATATCGTCGGCGCTCATCCCTCGAAAATCAAAGGATTCAAAATTCATCTCAATGATCTGCTCCGGCAGAACACCGGTATCTTTCAAGTGCTGTACCATCAGTTTCAGCAGACTGGACTTGCCGCAGCGCCGAATGCCGGTTATCACCTTGACCGGCTCGGTATCCCGGAAGCCAATCAGCTTCTTCAGATAAATATCGCGCTTTTTTAGTTCGTGGGAATCTATCATGCCAAACACCTCCTGTGGCATTAGTATAGCACCGCCTAAACAAATAATCAAGTTTTTGCACTCAAATGCAAAAACTTATAGCATTCGACAATTTATGCAGTATTGCCGCGTCCGAAATGCCATGTCTCATTTCTCCTTGGTATCTTGTAATGCGGCAGAAAGGAATGTCCTTTCCTATGAGAAAACGATTCTTTTTGAACTGCCTGCTGATCCTCACCCTCGTTGTAGTTATGTCAACCAGTGCGTTCGCCATTTCGGAAAGTGACGTAGAATCCGCAGTCAGTGCTTCCGGGAAGGAAGCTGTTTCTGGCAACGTGCTGGTTTGGTTCCTGTGTGCCATTGCGTTCTTAAAGGTGTCACAGAAGATCGACAGCTTCTTGTCCAGTCTCGGTCTGAACGTTGGGCATACCGGCGGCTCCATGCTCTCAGAAGCAATGATCGCCATGCGCGCCATCAACACCGCGACCAGCGCGGTCGGCAGCGCATTGGGCAGCCGCAGCCGTCACGGTTCTGCTCCTGCATCCGGGAAATCCGGCAGTGGAAGCGCGGCTGCGGCAGGCTTTTTCAGCGGCGGACTCGTCGGCATGGCAAGCCGCAAAATCGCGAGCGATGCTGTGCGCACGGCAACGACGGAGAAAAATATCGTCCAGCCGCAGCAGGCCGAGGCGACCGTCAGCCGGACACACGCGAGCAGCGACACCCATTCCGGTTCGCAGATGGCTTCTGAGCAGCAGCGGCAGAATACCAGCCAGCTTGACCAGAATCAGCAGACGGTTTCTTCTCGCGCTGTAAACTCGGAACAGCGAGAAAACTCCCAGCAGGCGCTTCACGAATCGCAGCATTCCGTAGACACCAGCCAGATCCATCAGGATACACAGACTGCGCAGGAGCAGCAGTTCCACGCGGCGCTGCATACGGAGGATCAGCAGGCATCGCATCTGGCGTTCCAGTCAGAACAGGGCGAGTTTGTCGGCTCTGTGGTGCAGTCGGATGAATTTGATGCAAGCAGTGAAGAAGCCAGAACGGAACAGTCGCAGGTCATGCAGTCTGCCTTGCAGCAGGAGCAGATCGGTGTTACCCAGCGCGAGGTGCAGTCCGAGGAAAGCCGTCATGTACAGTATGATACGATGGCTGGTTTCCACACGGAACAGTCTGGAATCACACAGTGTGAGCAGGCGCAGTATACCCAGCAGGAGACGCAAAGCTCCACTTTCGGACAGGTGGAATCGCAATCCCGGCAGCATACTGCGCAATCCGACAAACAGTTTTTCTCCGTCCGCAATGGACTTTCCAAAACCACCATTGCGGAGCGGACGGTTCAAGCGCAGGAGCGCCCCGGCAGATTTCTGCATAGCAGAACAATGTCGGCAGCGCCCGCTTCTGCCCCAGTCAGCGAAGCACCCGCCGCCCGGCCTGCGCCGATCCCGTCCGCACCGACGCAGTTCCACAGTTTCGGCGGAACTCTTTTTGCAAAATCACTCTATCAGGGCGGCGCGTTTGCCAACGACGTGATCGGCGCGGTTGCCCAGGGTGATTACCGCACGACCGGCTCCATCACCGGCGAGACCGCGACACGCTCTCTGCTGTCCTATATGGGCCTCACCGCGTTGGGAGAACACGCAACCAACATTCCGCGCTATCAGGACGTGGAGATCGGCGGCGGCCGCATCACAGGACGTGAGTTCACGCCGGAGCATCCGGACGGCATTGATTTCTGTATGTATCATGCCGACCAGTACGCCCAACCGAAGGGCGATTACAGCAAGGTCTACTCCGCGGACGATGCTGCATGGTATAAGCAGTACGCAGCGGACACCGTAGAACGAAAGCCCTATCAGGCGGAGGACGGCAAGATCGCCTATCATGAAAAGATCGTGCAGAAGCTGCCGAACCCGCCGCAAAGAAAAGATCGGATGTGAGAACCTATGAGTCAGGAACAGCGGGACAGCTATGTGATCCCGCCAAACTTTATTGAGGGCGGTTCGTTCTTCGGCGGCTTATTCAAGGCGCGAAACGTGGTCGAGGCGGTCATCCTTGCCGCCGGCACCGGGCTCCCGATTTTGACGCTCTCGCTGACGCTGACCGTCCGGATCATTCTGCTCTGCCTGACCTCGCTGCCGCTGGCACTTCTGGCGCTCATCGGGATCGCGGGGATGCCGCTTTCCTCCTATATCATTCTCTTTTTTCGTTTCCTGCGCAACCGCAGAACCCTGAGCAAAAGCGGCGGCAAAAGCAGCCGAAAGCAGTCCATTCTCCCGACATGGGATAAAAAGTCCGGCCCCAGCACGGCTGTGCAGCCTGCCGCCTATAAAAAGGACGGCAGCCACATCCGCTTTGCGAAGGACACGCGCCGTCTGATGCTGGACACCGCCTATCGGCAAAAGAAGCAGGCAGCGCGACCCGGCAATTCGCTTGCGGCGTATGTGCCCATCCAGAAAA
>ERZ779885.2077-NODE-2077-length-19081-cov-6.512299_pt1 | contig 19081 bp, 19 predicted proteins | sample MGYA00511554_ERZ779885 | MGnify/ENA primary metagenome ERZ779885 (study PRJEB29588, sample SAMEA2160998) | human gut metagenome | biome: human gut; feature: human-associated habitat; material: faeces | place: Denmark | collected 2008/2010 ... | reverse complement strand
AACCAACGGGCACCTAATTGTCTTTTCCATCGTCAAAGCTTTCCACCACCTTCATAAAATTTTTTAATATGGCGACTTAGCTTTCCAGAATTTTAATCTCGCTTTTTCTTCATCAGTTAAATCTTTATAATTTGCTGTTTCATCAAATATTTTGTCAGACTTATCTAAAACATATTGCGCTTTTTCTACCAATTCTTTTGGCCAATTTTCTTTTATATCGTGACTACCAAATTTCAAAAAACTTTCTGCAAAATACGCTATGTTTACGCTACCTTCCGGCGCAATTTCATCTGGAAAAAGAATGCAAGTAAAATTATCATTATCCAATTTTGCTACAACGCTATCATCGTTTCCGGCAATAATTTTTTTAATTTTATAGCTCATTTCAAATATCACTTCAACTTGTTATTTACTCCATTTTTCTCTTATTTCTTGTATCCTTCACCTTTATAATAATTTCGTTATATAAAATAACGTCCGATAATATACGTTATGTAAAATTCACTATAATATTATAGCGTTAGCATAAATAAATTATTCTTCTTTTGTATACTCCATAATATCGCCCGGCTGAACCTCGAGCGTGGAGCAGATGCGGTTAATAATTTCAGTGTTGATATTTGCGCCTGCCGAAAGTTTTGCCATTGTTGGAGATGATATATCTGCCAGTTTGCAAAATTCCATTTTCTTAATACCGCGGCGCTGGAGCAGGTCAAATAATTTATAATATCTGATTGCCATAGCGTTACACCTCTTTTGCTTATTTATTTAAGCATACACTAAAAAATATTAAATTACAAGGGGGATTTTATGGAAATACAGGAATTGAAAAGACTTTTGCAGTCTGTAAGCATAAAACAAAGTCAGATAAACGAATTAGCGGCACGCCGTGACGAACTACTGGCAAGTGCTGCTGCTCCCGGCTGTGGTTGTTATGAGAATATAGCAGGCAGCGGAAAAGCATACCGTAGTGACAAAATAGGCAGCGCAGTGGTTAAGGCTGGAGAATTAGAGGAACAGGCGCAGGCTGCTTATATGGAGTATTTGGAAGCCTACAAAAAGGCGCGCAGCTTAATTGATAAGGCGGATATATCACCGCTTTGCAGGCTTGTACTGCATTACCGTTATTTGATTGGCGAAAACTGGGAAAATGTGGCGGCGGTGCTTAAAATTACGAGAAGCCACGCGATGCGCATCCACAAAAAGGCTTTAGAGAGTTTGGCAGCTGTCAGCTAATCGTGATAAATCAAAAAAATTTTTCATTTTTATTCATAGACAAGAGGAAAGTTACCGTGTTATACTATGTAAATGGCGAGGAAAGTTTTCTTTTTGCGTCAGTAGAATTAAAATTACAGATGGCTTTATGTTGTACTTATTAACGTAAACATTGCTTGTATGATATGAGGTTAAAATGCTGGAAACGCAGACAGCAAGCCCACATTTTAACCCTTGACTAATTACAGGCTTTGTGCTAAAGTACTGACAGTATGAGTGTGAAAAGCAATCGCTGACGGCTTTGCCGTAAGAGGAAAGTCCGGGCTCCACAGGGCAGAATGCCGGATAACGTCCGGCGAGGGTGACCTCAGGGATAGTGCCACAGAAATGTGTACCGCCTGCTTCGGCAGGTAAGGGTGGAACGGTGCGGTAAGAGCGCACCAGCGGACGGGTAACCGGCCGGCTAGGTAAACCCCATTCGGAGCAAGACCAAATAGGGAAGGGATGAAGCGGCCCGCTGATCCTTCCGGGTTGTGTCGCTTGAGCCTGCAAGTAATTGCCGGCCTAGATAAATGATTGCTGCCGCTTTGCGGAACAGAACCCGGCTTATTGAGCACTCGTATTAAGAAATTAAAAGGCTGGCAGAAATGCCGGCCTTATTTTTTGTAAATTTTCAGCAGAAATTCAAAATAAGATGTTATAATATATAAGAAATTAAAATTAATGTAAAAATACTATTGGCTAAAGGTTGGGTCTTGACAGTGAAACGGATTTCATTTGTTGTTCCTGTATATAATGAAGAAGAAAATTTACATGAGTTTCATAAAAGGCTGGGCAAAGTTATGGAAGCCCTGCCCTATGATTACGATTTAATTTTTGTTGATGATGGCTCAAGCGACAGCAGCCATTTAATATTAGCCGAACTGGCTGAAAAAGATGAACATGTGCAGGTGTATTTCCTTTCGCGCAATTACGGGCACCAGCTTGCGCTGACCTGCGGGCTTGATAATGCCTGCGGCGACGCTGTTATTACCATGGACGGTGATTTGCAGCATCCGCCCGAACTTGTGCCGGAACTTTTAAAGCTGTGGGAGGACGGTTTTCAGATTGTGCAGACGGTGCGCACGGCAACGGAAGACGCTTCTTTTTTTAAAAACATTACGTCAAAGGCTTATTATAAAATTATTAATTCTATGTCCAAAGTGGAAATTACACCCGGCGGCAGCGATTTCCGCCTGATGGACAAAGTTGCGGTGGAAGCGTTCAGGCGTTACCGCGAACGTGCCCGTTTTATCCGCGGCCTTGTTAACACGCTGGGCTTTAAAGTGGCAACTTTTGAGTTTACTGCTCCGCCGCGTTTTGCGGGCCATTCCAAATACAATCTGCGCAAAATGCTGCATTTTGCTCTGGACGGCATTACTTCATTTTCCAATCTGCCGCTGCGCTGGGCATTTTATATCGGCATAGTGTTCGGTTTAATGAGTTTTCTGGTAATTTTACACGTTCTTTATGTAAAATATGTTGCAGATGATGCAGTGCCCGGCTGGGCAACAATGACGGCCAGCGTACTCTTTCTTGGCGGTATTCAGCTTGTAGGCATCGGTATTTTGGGCGAGTATATAGGCCGCATTTTTGAGGAAGTAAAGCAAAGACCACTGTATATAGTAGGCAGACACCTTGGCAAACGGTAGTTCTGGTTTACAAAAGCGGCATTTTGTGCTATAATTTATTTGTTTATAAAAGCACAAGGAAGTGATGCGGGTGATAAAAAAAGGGTTCCTTTGTTTGGCATTGACATGTGTATTCTGTTTAGCAAACATGGCAACCGCATTAGCCTCGTTTGAATACGGGGATAATGGTCCGGAAGTCCTGGCTATTCAAAAACGCTTGGTTGAATTGAAGTATGAAATCAAATTGCTTGACGGTGATTTCGGTTCTGAAACGGAAGCCGCTGTCAAACGCTTCCAGGCGGATCAACAGTTAGAAGTTGACGGAATAATCGGTGAAGCTACCTATACGGCTTTGATGCAGAAACCTATGCCTCCTAACCGTTCCGGCAGGAGTGCTACTGTAAGAAACGTTATTCGTGCTGCCTATGGTGTAATCGGTACACCATATGTTTTTGGCGGAACGAGTGTATATGGCTTCGACTGTTCCGGTTTTACCCAGTATGCTTTCGCGCGTGCAGGCATCAGCCTTCCGCGTACTGCTGATGTGCAGATGTACAGCGGACGCCAGATTAGTGCCAGCCAGCTGCGCCCGGGCGATTTAATCTTCTTCAGCACTTATGAGCCTGGTCCGTCGCACTGCGGTATTTATCTTGGCAATGGTCAATTCATCCATGCTGGTTCCAGCACCGGCGTAACGGTGTCTTCCGCATTTACCGGCTATTGGGGCGCACGTTATTACGGCGCATGCCGCGTTATTTAAAAACATTAATAAACTATCAATAAAGCAGTGCTTTGTTGGTAGTTTATTTTTTTATAAGCGTTATTATATTTCTGTTTTGTAATATTTTTGTGAAAGCATATTGCAAAAATACCCAAACAGCGCGATTTATTGTATAATAATGCTAATAACAGTTAATGGCGGTGGTAAAGATGGATAAACAAAAAGTTTTGATTGCTGATGACGAAGCGCCGATTAGGGAAATATTAAAAATTTACTGCGAAAAAGAAGGCTTTGATGTAATAGAAGCTGCCGATGGTGCAGAAGCTATTTTAAAGGTTCAGTCGGAAAAACCGGATATTATCATTCTTGATATTATGATGCCTGTGCTGGACGGACTGGAAGTTTGCAAACAGGTACGCAAAATGAGCGATATTCCTATTATTATGCTGACTGCTAAAGATGATGATGACGACCGCATTTTAGGCCTTGAAATAGGCGCGGACGATTATATTACCAAACCGTTTAATAACCGCGAAGTTATTGCAAGGGTTAAGGCAGTTTTACGCAGAAGCTCTGCCGTAAAGAAAGACGAAGCAGGCGGGCGTTCGCACATTGAATACCGCGGGCTCAGCATTGACATGGAAAAATACCAGGTTATTGCTTTCGGCAAAAAAATGACCTTTACCGCGAAAGAAATGGAACTTTTGTGGTGCCTGGCTTCCAATCCCGGCAAGGCTTTTTCGCGCAACCAGCTTTTGGAAACAATTTGGGGCTATTCCTATTACGGCGATACACGTACGGTTGATACGCACATTAAACGTATCAGGCAAAAACTTAATATTCCTTCCGATTCCGATTGGGATATTACAACCATTTGGGGCGTAGGTTACAAATTTGAGGTTAAAGATAAAAAATGAATAAATCTCTGAGTACAAGGCTGATGTACAGCTTCATGGCTCTGATAATGGTTATAGTAGTCGGCGTTACGGCAGGTATTTCCTATCTTATCGCCGATTATTTTTTTAAAACCAACGAGCAGGAGCTGGCAGAAAAAGGCAATGAAATGGCTGCTACGGTAGAATATTTTATGGGCTTTTCCAACAGCATGGAAATGCTGAACCGTTATGTGTTTGCCGTAGACAGGCTTGTTGGCGCCAGAATATGGCTGTTTGACGATAAGTTTGAGCTTTTGGCCGCGTCCAACATCAATACAGATTATAAACAGGACGGAACACGCCCAGGTATTAAGGATTTAACCATGCTGGAAGGTTCTGTTGCCGAAATTGCCAGGGAAATAAAAAGCGGCAAGCTGGATACCAAAGTAATAACCATTTTGAAGGATGTATACAGCGGTAAATCCGTTCAGTCGCAAATCTACCATCCGTATTACAAAGAACAGGTAATGCTGGTAGGCGTTCCTTACGGCAAGCCCGGGCAGGCGCGCGGTGCAATTTTGCTGGCGCAGCCTTTAAGCGGGTTCGACAGCTTTTTGCGAGACATTTACATATACACTTCTATCGTTGCTATTTTGGCACTTATTTTAAGTATGTTCATGGTGCGCAGCCTGGCCAGAACCATCATCAAGCCGCTGGTTTCTATGAAAGACAGCGCCATGGCCATTGCTGCCGGTGACTATACACGCAAGGTTAACGTGCACGGGCAGGATGAAGTGGCGCAGCTCGGCAAGGCGCTTAATGCCCTCGGCAACGATTTGAGTGCGTTTGTTGCCAAAACGGAACGCGCCGAAAAAATCCGCCGCGACTTTGTTGCCAATGTATCGCACGAACTGCGCACGCCGCTGACCATCATCCGCGGCTATAACGAGGCGATAAGCGACGGCACTGTTACCGACAAGGATATGATTCAGCGTTACCGCCTTTTGATTAACGAAGAAACAATGCGTCTGGAGCGCATGATAAGGGAACTGCTGGATATAAGCCGCATGCAGGCTGCCGATGAACTTGCGCCTGCCAAAATGCAGCCGCTGCCTTTGGGTGCTATTGTGCGCAATGTAGCTGAAAAACTCATGGTGAACGCTGTTGAAAGAAACGTTAAGCTGCTGGTGCATGTTGATGAAAAAATACAAATTATGGGCCAGGGCGACCAGATGGTGCAGCTTGTGCTGATTATTGGCGACAACGCATTAAAATATACACCGGAAAACGGCACTGTTACGTTTGTAACCGAACTGCAGCAGGATGGCAGCGTGAAAATGACCATTTCCGACCAGGGACCGGGCATACCGGAAGAAGATTTGCCGTTTATCTGGGAACGCTTTTACAAAGTTGATAAATCACATTCTCGCAACGTGCCTGGTACAGGGCTTGGCCTTGCCATTGCCAGGGAAATTATCCGTATGCACGGCGCCAAAGTGCAGGTATTCAGCAAACTTGGCGAAGGCACACGTTTTGAAATTACATTCCCTAAAGATAAAGTTATTTCGGAGTGATTGGAGGGGTAAACTTGAAACTTGCATTATTGCAGATGGAAATTCTGGAGAAAAATAAAGCAGGCAATGTGGAAAAAGCCTGCCATTTGTTAAAGCAGGCCGCGCCGCAGGCTGATATTGCCGTGCTGCCGGAAATATGGACAACGGGTTATTCGCTGGGGCATTTAAGCAAAGAAGCGGAATATCTTAACGGGCCGGTAATTGAAGAAATCAGGAGTATTGCCGCCGCAAACAGCTGCGCCGTTGTGGCAGGTTCAATTCCTCTGCGCAAGGGTGACGGCAATGTTTATAACACTACCGTTGTTATAGATAAAAACGGAGAGATTGTTTTCTGTTACAGCAAACTGCATTTGTTCAGCATGTTTAATGAACAGCATTTCTTTAAGCCGGGCAGTGATTTTAGCGCGTATGAACTGGAAGGCGTAACCTGCGCTTCAACAATTTGCTATGATTTGCGCTTCCCGGAATTATACCGCCACATGGCCAGGCAGGGCGCAAAAATAATTTTTGTTCCGGCAGAATGGCCTAAAATCCGCGGCGCTATCTGGGATTTGTTCCTGCGTGCACGCGCACTGGAGAACCATACCTTTATTGTCGGCGTAAATTGCGCCGGTAAATTTCATGACCAGAAATTTTACGGACATTCTTCGGTAATAGACCCGTTCGGCAAAGTGCTTGCCGTTGGCGGCGAAGAAGAAGAAATTATTTACTGCGATATTGACCTGGCGCAGGTAGATAAAGCCAATGAATATATGAATGTTTTGAAAGATGTTAGGCCGGAGCTGATAAAATGAAGTACAGAATTTTGAGCATGCTGCTGTGCCTGTGCTTTTTTGCGGCCGGGCATGGCTGGGCAGCGCCTGCTTTTGAACCTAAAGACTGCCCGAAAGATTTAAAATATATTTTGGGTATGTATTACGGCAACGGTGAAATGTTTTTGCTGCGCGAAAATAACGGAGAAGTTGAGCTGGTTTACCGTTTCGGGCAGAATGATTACACTTTTGCCGGCAGTAATGTTTATCTGCTTTATAAGGAACATTTCGATTCGTATACCATAAATGAAAGCGGGCCGCTCAATCATTTGGATGCCGCAGTACGTATTGAACGCAGCCGCGAAGGATACGGCGTAAGCTGCAGTGTTGGCGGCAACCGTTACAGCCGCCGCTTTTTTGCCGGTGAAAACGGCAGGCCGTTCCGCTTTGCACCTGCAAGTGACTGGCAGGCATTAAAAACTGCGGCAGACGCTGCCGCAATGCCGGCGCAGCTTGGCAACGGGCAGCAGGCACAGCTTGTTGATTTGGCACAGGCAGTACCGGAACTTAAATTTGACTTGCGTTATGCGCAGGCAGATAACTGCTTCGGCCAGGCGCTTACCGATGACCAGCGTGCGTTTTTGGATGCAGACGCTGCACAGGCACTGGCGCAGGCACAGCAATATTTAAAACCCTATGGTTACGGTATTCTTGTATGGGAGGCTTACCGTCCGTGGTCTGTTTCCAAACTTGCCTATGACGCCCTGCCGGCAGATAAAAAATCCATGCTGCCTGCGCCGGAGGTTGGTTTCAGCCATAATACCGGGCGCAGCATTGATGTAAGCCTGTATTTGCTTGCAACCGGCGAAAATGCAGGCATGATCAGCGGATTTGATGAACCCTCCGTGCGTCAGTACGCATCTTTTGCAGGCGGCACAACACTTGAACGCTACCGCCGTGATTTGCTGCGCAGCGCCATGCAGATGGCAGGCTTTACGGCAAGCGAAACGGAATGGTGGCACTTTGATTACGGCGATATCAAAGGATTTGCACATTTGAATGTAAAACCGCAGTAACAGGCATTTACAGTATCTGTAAATGTGTTATAATATTTACGAAAAAACATAATTAATTATGAGGTGACATATAATGAACGTTTATGATTGCGCTAACGAACTGGCTAAAGCATTAAAGGAAAGCCATGAATTTAAAAAATTACAGGAAGCAAGAGTTGTTCTTAAAAAAGATGCTCAGGCTGAAGAGCTTGCCAATGATTTTATTAAATTAAGCTCTGAAATTGAACTTGCCAAATATCAGAAACAGGAAGTAGATAAAGAAAAAGAAGAAAAGCTGCAAAAACTTTCCTCTTTATTAAGCCTGAATCCGACAGCCATGGAATATCTGCATGCGTTTATGCGCTTCCAGATGATGATGGCCGATATTACCAAAACGATTAATGACGTTGTAAAGGAAGCTGTCGGTGAATAATTCCGTTAATCTGTTAGCAGAAGTTTTAAAAGAAAAAATGCCCGGCAGGGTTTATTGCTGCGAACCAATGAGCAGGCATACTTCGTTTAAAATCGGCGGCCCGGCAGATGTGCTTGTACAGCCGGAAAATTCGGAGGTGCTTGCCTTTGCCCTTGCAGTTGCCAAAGATTACGAAGTGCCGGTAACCATTCTCGGCAACGGCTCCAATGTGCTTGTGCGCGATAAAGGCATCCGCGGGCTGGTTATTCAGCTTGGCAATGCACTTAAAAGTTTCCGCCGTGAAGGCAACAGGCTGTTCTTTGGTTCCGGTTATTCGCTGGCTTTGGCGTCACGCAAAGCGTGGGAATGCGGTTTAAGCGGCATGGAATTTGCCGTGGGCATTCCGGGAAGCATTGGCGGCGCCGTTTACATGAATGCCGGTGCGTATAACGGTGAAATGAAAGGCGTTGTGGAAAACGTAGCCGTTATGGATATGAACGGCAGAGAGTTTGTGCTTACTGCTGCTGATTTGCAGTTTGGATACCGCAAAACAAGCTTGCAGCAAAGCGGCTATATTATTACCGAAGTTTGCCTTAATATGCAGCCCGGCGACAAAGACGCCATTAAAGCCATGATGGACGATTTCAGCAGCAGGCGCATCAGCAAGCAGCCGCTGGAAATGCCAAGTGCCGGCAGTATGTTTAAGCGCCCGCCGGGATATTTTGCCGGAACGCTTATTGAAGAAGCCGGATTGAAAGGCTATAAGGTTGGCGGCGCGCAGGTTTCGCCCAAGCATGCAGGTTTTGTTGTAAACTGCGGCAACGCCACGGCGGCAGATGTTTTGCAGCTGATAGCGGACGTGCGCAGAGTAATTATGGAAAAAGCCGGTGTGGAACTTCATCCGGAAGTGCTGGTTATCGGCGAAGAATAAAAAATTTTTCAAAGAGCGGCTGCAAAGCCGTTCTTTTTTATACAGGGCAGTGTTATTGTAGTTGCCCGCTTGTATATGTTATAATAAGCTATCACAGAAAGAGGTATTTTATAAAGAATGGATAATGTTTACGATTTAGTGGAAGATTTTTACGGGCATGACCCGGGCTGGAATTTTCTGCTCCGTCGGGAATACGCCGAGGGCTTTCTGCGTATAGAAGCATGGCATGGAAAAACGCCGGAAGAATTGTATGATATATGGGACCAGCTGACAATGCTGTGCCTTTACCTTGGTAATACGGAACTTATGCTTGGCGATATGAGCGCGGATGATTTTGTGGACTGCATTGCCTGGTGCGGCCGCAACGTATCCGAATTTGACGCCGATTATGAGCATACAAAATATTTTCTGGATACCTGCGTGAGGCTGTACGCCTATTTGCAGAAGAAAAATGTAATTTCTGACGCCGGTGCTCCGCTTGAAGCGGAAGAAAAACTGCTGGCAGGCGGAAAAATGAATATTGTGAATCCGGACGGCAGTTTTACTGATGAAAATAAAGACCGCCGCCTGTTTACGGTGCCGGATGCTTCCAATAAAATCTTTTTAAACGTAAATGAACGGATGCAGGAAATTTATGCGGCAATGCATGAATTTTTTACTGAAAGCAGGTTCAGCGTTGATTTGGAACGCGCTTCCGTGCTGTATCATGGAATTTTTGGCAATGCCATTAACGAGTCGGCAAAAAGCAGGCAGGAAGCCTTTAATTCATTTTGGGATTATTTTCTGCTTGATTACCGTTTGATGCTGCGTGATATGCACCCGCTGGAATATTTTTACGAAACTGTATGCAGCAGTGACAGCCGTTATTACGATGCAGGCTTTGCCAAGCGCAACAGCGATATTTTAAAGGAAATTATTTCCGCGCGCCTGGTGCTGTTTACCGTGGAAGGTTTTGGCGAAGAAGGCATGTATTTATGCCGCGATTTTCTTACAAACGAAACGTATCAGCTTAATTTGCCGTTAACCGAAGATATTGATACAACTGATATGCTGTTTATCGGGCATTTGTTTTACAACGATAATATGCTTACTGAAAATATGCGCGGCTACAAGATAGACAATATAAACGCTTTATGCCTGCGCGATACTTTAAAACGCGCTTATAAATGGGTAAGCGTACAGCAGAAAGAACCGGACTGGCAGTGGTTCAGCGAGTATTATCCAATGGTGCTGCGCAATATGCTGTTTTTATATGCGGCAGGCATTGCGCATAAAAACTTTAACAACTATACTGAACATACCGCATTTGCGGCAGCGCCTTACAATGATGAAACGCTGCTTGCCGGTATTTTAAAAAATATTATGCTGAAAAATTACTTTGCACTTGCAGATGTGCGGCTGGCAACGCAGATGTGGTGCGATTTACAGGCTGCGGGTGCAAATTTGGCTGCTTACAGCGAAACGGTATGGGCAGCAGGCATAATTTATACATTTGTAAAACTTAACGGTGCCTATACTTTCTTCGATGAACGCATTGCCGGTTTTTGCGGAACGGAAGTGGCTGCTATGCAAAAAGCTTCCGAAACGATATGCGAAGTGCTGCAAATAGAGAAGCATGACCCGCGTTACAGCAACGAAGAAGGCATTTTGGCAATGCTCATGAGTGCTTACATGTAAAGGAGAACTTTATGAAATGTAATTTTTGCGGCAGGGAAGTGCCTAAAGGCACAGAAGAATGCCCATATTGCCATTACCGATTCGAGCAGGAAGCAACGATACTTAATCCGCGCGAGCGTGATGAGTTTGAAGGCGTAACCATTGACGAAAGCGGTTATGAAGAAAACGCTGCCGGAAATAATGGCACAAGAAGCCCCGAATACAGGCAGACTTATGAATACCGCAGCGAAGAATACAGCGGTGCACGCAGCGGCAGAGGCCCTAAAATTTACGTTAAAAACCTTGGCTGCGGTGGTGGGCTGCTTACCGCTTTGCTGGTTATCTGCGTACTGATCGGTTTGTTTATTTTCTTTATGCCGCTGTTTGTTATAATAGCAGGCATTGGCCTGATTTATTATTTCATCAGCAGCTTTTTAGGATGATAACAAAAAAACTGCGCTTCAATCCGTATAAAACGGAAAGAAGTGCAGTTTTTATTTTGCGCGTAAGTTTTATAAAATCTCGTCGCGGACAAGCTGGTTAATCATTTTTTGTTTGCCAAGAACCCATAATAAATCGCCTTTTTCGAACACAAGCGAAATATTGGGGTTTACTATGGTGTAGCTGCCGCGTTCAAGCCCAATTACAAGGCAGTGCCATTTATTGCGGATATTGGTAGATTTTATGGACTTGCCAAGCAGCGGTGAATGTTTGTCAACCGTAATGGCACAGGGCATAAAAGCAATATCGTGGCGGCCTTCAGCTTCGTTAACAAGCATAAACTGGCGCATGCTTACGGGAGAATCGAGCATGGTAAGGCCAAGATTTTTATTTTTTATGGCGGCATTTAAAAGTTTAAAATGCGCTTTAGTGCCGATAATTAAAAGTTTTGTTCCGGCAGTGATTGTAAAGCTGCCGCCCGGCATATCGTGAATCTGCCTGCCGGTATCGGCCTGCAAAACATTACAGCCGTAAGATTCGCGCAGGGCGAGGTTCAGCAGGGTTTGCCCGGCAGTAACGGAACCTTCTTCCACTTTGTAGTGGGCTAACTGCAAATCTTCGTCAAACCAGCCGTAAGGTGTGTGCTCGCCCGATTCTTTTAAAGCCTGGCGGTGTTTTAACATATGGCGCTCGTTAAGGTTAACCAAAAAGCGCGATTCCATACGCAGGTATTCGCCCATCAGCCAGTCGGAAGAAGAAATAAAGTAAGCCGTAATTAAAGTTGCGGCGGCGGCAAAAAATTCAGACAGGTTTAAAATCCAGGCAAATACAAAGAAGATAAAGCCTGCGGCGGCAATAATTTTTAATAGAATGAGCACCATAAGCGGAATATGGTTACTGCGTTTTTCAAACCACAGTACGGAAAATAGTTCCGAGCGTCTGGTGCGGTTAACAAGGATAGCACGCAAAAACGGCGCCGCTATAATAAAGGTAAGCACTGCGGTAATAATATCTGCGTAAGGCAGCTTTAAACTATCGCGCAGGTAACCGCTTAAATAATATTCCGCAAACAGCGCTATCGCCGTCAGCAGTGTTGTAAAAATCAGCATGCGCGTAAAATATTCCCGCAAAAAATTGCTCCAGTCCGTGGTGGCTCTGGTGCTGATATTTTTTTCAGTGTAACGGTCAAGCCAGTCGTTAACACGCTGCGGCAGCAGGCGGCGGATAATTTTATAAGCCGGGTCGGCAGCCATAATGCAGAACGGCGTGGTAAAAGTCGTCATAACGGATACGGCAACGATGATAGGGTAAATAAAATCGCTGATAACGCCGAGGCTCATGCCCAAAGAAGCAATAATGAAGGAAAATTCACCAATCTGCGCCAGGCTGAAACCGCATAAAATTGAAGTTTGCAGGTTTTGCCCGGAAAGCAGCACGCCGCCGGCGGAAAAAATAAGTTTGCCGGCAATGGTAACGATAATAAGAACGATAATGGGCAGCCAGTATTCCACAAGCAGTGCCGGGTCTACCAGCATGCCGACGGAAACGAAGAACACTGCGCCGAAAATATCTTTTACAGGGGTGAAAAGATGCTCGATTTTTTCGGAGTTCGGCGCTTCGGCAATAAGCGAACCCATTATAAAAGCCCCAAGCGCGGCGGAAAAACCGAGATGCGTTGCCAGAACAACCATGCCGAGGCAAAGGCCGATGGAGGTAACGAGCATCGTTTCGTTATTCATCAGTTTTAGCGAGCGTTTATAAAAGGTAGGCACAAGGTAAATGCCAAGCACAAACCACAATACCAGAAAGAACAGCAGGCGCATAACGCTGGCCAAAAGCTCCGTGCCGGAAATGCCTGCTGATGCAGCAAGTGTGGAAAGCAGAACCATCATGATAATACCGGCAATGTCTTCTACAATTAATATGCCAAAAACCATTTCGGTAAAGCGTTTGCCCTTCATTTTTAAATCTTCAAAGGCTTTTATAATGATGGTTGTGGATGACATGGAAAGCATGCCGCCCAAAAACAGGCTGTTCATGTGGCTCCAGCCCATAAGCGTGCCCGCGCCGTAGCCAAGTGAAAGCAGACCGGCAATTTCCACTATAGTTGCAATAAAGGCGGTATTGCCAACTTGTTTCAGCTTGTTGAAGCTGAATTCCAGCCCAAGTGAAAACATTAAAAAGATAATGCCTATTTCAGACCATGTATGGATGTTGTTAAAATCCGTAACCGTCGGGAAAAAGGAAAAATGCGGGCCGGTAATGAAACCGGCAACGATGTATCCGAGTACAAGCGGTTGATTGAGCTTTTTAAAAAGAATGGTAGTAATGCCTGCTACCAGCAAAATCATAGCGAGGTCGGAAACGATTGGTGGTAAATGCGCCATCTAAGGTTCCTCCTTACTTTTGTAAAATAAGATAAGCGACAAATAAAAAGAAATGTTGTATAATAAAATAGGTTTAATGTTTATAAGCGGCAGTAAAAAACGCCGCTATATTATTATACAATGACACAGTGCTTTTTAACAAGGCATACTGTTTGCAAAATATTTGAAAATACGGAGGCAAAGCATGAATACAGATTTGATTTTGATTAACGGCGATATAGTTGACCGTAAAGAAGGGCTTATTGAATACTGCGACCGCGGGCATCAGTTTGGCGACGGTGTTTTTGAAATTGTGCCGGTTTATAACGGCAAGGTTTTTGGCATGATTCCGCACATGGAAAATCTTTTTACTTCCGTAACGCGTTTAAAGATACCTGCCGTTTATATGGTGGAAGAACTGGTTGAGTTTCATGAAGCGTTAATAAAAGCCACCGGTATGGAAAACGGCGAAATTTATACACAGATTACACGCGGCAGTGCGCCGTTCGGGCTGGCTTTTCCGGAAATGAGCGTGCCGCAGCTTGTAATGCAGCCTGTTTTTACAGACCGCTCTCAGCTTGCTGAAGCGCAGCAGAAAGGTGTAAAGCTCATTACCGAAAAAGACCTGCGCTGGCAGCATTGCGACGTTAATACCTTAAACCGACTGCCGGAAGTAATGGCACGCCAGAAAGCAGCCATCAGCGGCGCGTTTGACTCTTTGTTTGTGCGCGACGGAAAAATTACCGAAACCACCGAAAGCAGCTTTATGCTTGTAAAGGATGAAGTTTTGTGGACGGCTCCCGAAAACGAAAACATTCATAAAAATATTACGCGCAAAGTAATTAAAGAACGCCTGGCGCTGGATTTGGGCATGCCGGTTGTAGAGAAAAATTTTGACGTGGATTTTGCGTTAAAAGCAGAAGAAGCCTTTATCTGCGGGCCGCGCTGCGAAATTGTGCCCGTAGTTAAAATAGACCGCAAGCTGCTGAACGGCGGCGAAGTTGGCAAAGTAGTGCCGCAGCTTTTAGAGGCTTATAAAAATTTTGTTGCCAAAGAATGCCCGGCAAGGTAATAAATTATGGATAAAACTTTAGTGCGCGGGGCAATGCTTATTGCGCTGACGGTTGTTTTGCAGTCGCTGCGCCTTTTTATACCGCTGCCGCCAATGGCAAGCATGTTTTTTATAGGAACGCTTGTTAATATGATGCTTGCCGTTACAGTGCGCCTTGCGGGTTTAAAACCGGCGCTGCTGGCGGTTGCGCTGCTTCCGTTTTTTGCATATTTGCAGGGGCAGCTGCCAATACCGCTTTTAATACCGGTAGTTATCGGCGGCAACGCCGTGTTTGTGCTTATCTGCCATTGGGCGTGGCACCGCGGGCTTATGCTGGCGCCGCTTGCCAAAACAATCTGCATGTTTATGTCGAGCCTTGTGCTTTTAAAAGTACTGGCGCTGCCTGAAAAAATGGTATTTGCCATTGGCTTTATGATGGGCTGGCCGCAGATGGTAACAGGTATTTGCGGCATATTGCTGGCACGGTTAATTACAAAACGCACCGCAAATTTTTAATATGGGGGCATTGTTATGGATACAAGAGTGGTACTTTTGGGCATTATTGTAGAAAACACTGCCGCTGTTGAAGAACTGAATGCTATTTTGCATAATTACGGCAGTTATATTATCGGGCGCATGGGGCTGCCCTACCGCGAAAAAAATCTGCATATTATCAGCATAGTTCTTGATGCGCCGCAGAACATTATCAGCGCGCTTGCAGGAAAAATCGGCATGCTGCCGGGAGTTACGGCCAAAGCGCTTTATGCCGGAAAACAGGCTTAGTCCTTAATGCCTTAGGGCTTTTTTATAGGAGAAATACTGACAGGGAAGGTTCGTCCTGACCTTTAAGGAGGAAAATCAAATGTATGATGCAAAATCAATGAAGGCCGAAGAATTTATTGACCATAACGAGATTATGGCAACATTGGAATATGCCGCAGCCAATAAAAACAATGCTGCCCTTATTTCCGAGATTATTGAAAAGGCAAAACTGCGCAAAGGCTTAAGCCACCGCGAAGCAGCGGTACTGCTGGACTGCGAACTGGAGGACAAAAACGCGGAAATTTTTGCGCTGGCAGAACAGATAAAAAAAGATTTTTACGGTAACCGCATTGTTATGTTTGCACCGCTCTATCTTTCCAATTACTGCATTAACGGCTGTGTGTACTGCCCGTATCACAGCGTGAATAAACACATTGCCCGAAAAAAACTCACGCAGGATGAAATCCGTGCCGAAGTTATTGCCTTGCAGGATATGGGGCATAAACGCCTGGCACTGGAAGCCGGAGAAGACCCGGTTAATAACCCTATTGAATATATTCTTGAATCAATTAAAACAATTTACAGCATTAAACATAAAAACGGCGCAATCCGCAGGGTGAACGTTAATATTGCCGCAACTACGGTTGAAAATTACCGCAAATTAAAAGAAGCCGGTATCGGCACCTATATTCTTTTTCAGGAAACCTATCATAAAGAAAGTTATGAAAAACTTCATCCCTACGGGCCGAAAAGCAATTATGCCTACCATACCGAAGCAATGGACAGGGCAATGGAAGGCGGCATAGACGATGTTGGCCTCGGCGTATTGTTCGGGCTTGAACTTTACCGTTACGAATTTGCAGGGCTTTTAATGCACGCAGAACATCTGGAAGCAGTTCACGGTGTTGGACCGCATACTATTAGCGTTCCGCGCATCTGCCCGGCAGATGATATTGACCCGTCTGCTTTCGATAACAGCATCAGCGACGATATTTTTGAAAAACTTGTTGCCTGCATCCGTATCAGCGTGCCTTACACCGGCATGATTGTATCAACCCGTGAAAGCCAGCGCGCCCGCGAAAGAGTGCTGCACCTCGGCATTTCGCAAATCAGCGGCGGTTCCCGTACCAGCGTTGGCGGCTATGCCGAACCGGAAAAAGAAAATGATTCTGCCCAGTTTGATGTAAGCGACAACCGTACACTGGATGAAGTTGTAGGCTGGCTGATGGAACTTGGCTATATTCCGAGCTTCTGCACTGCCTGCTACCGTGCAGGGCGTACCGGCGACCGCTTTATGAGCCTCTGCAAGAGCGGGCAGATTCAAAACTGCTGCCACCCCAATGCGCTGATGACCTTAAAAGAATATCTGGTAGATTACGCTTCTCCGCATGTAAAAGAGCTGGGTGACGAACTTATTGCCAAGGAAATTCATAATATTCCTAACGAAAAAGTGCGCGAACTTGTGGAACGCCATTTGAAGGATATTGAAGAAGGCGAACGCGACTTCAGAATTTAAAATTGACATTTATAATCATATCGAATAAAATTTATATGTGTATTTAATGTTTAAGCCGCTTTTTACAAGCGGCTCATTATTTTTGAAAGGCGTTGATATTTTGCTGGAAAATCTGTTCAAACTTAAAGAAAACGGTACCAATGCCAAAACGGAAATGATGGCCGGGATTACAACTTTTATGACTATGGCTTATATTCTGGCTGTAAACCCTGCTATTTTATCCGCATCCGGTATGGATTCCGGCGCCGTATTTACGGCAACTGCCATTGCCTCCTGCATCGGCACGCTGTTTATGGCGTTTTTTGCCAATTATCCGTTTGCGCTGGCGCCCGGCATGGGCCTGAACGCATTTTTTGCCTATACCGTCGTAGGGCAAATGGGGTATTCGTGGCAGGTTGCACTGGCGGCCGTATTTGTTGAAGGCATTTTGTTTTTTATTCTGTCGCTTACAAAAGTGCGTGAAGCAATTTTTAACTGTATACCGTTTTCGCTTAAATATGGCGTTACCGGCGGCATCGGTTTGTTCATTGCTTTTATCGGCCTGCAAAACTCGCACCTCGTTGTGGATGGCGCAACGCTGGTAAGCATTTATCCGTTTAAAGCGTCGCTTGCAAGCGGAGAGTTTTATACAACCGGTATCGGCGCGCTTCTGGCGCTGATAGGCGTAATTTTAACGGCGGTTTTAATGATAAAAAATGTGCGCGGCGCAATTTTGCTCGGCATACTTATTACCTGGGGCCTTGGCATAATAGCGGAAGTAACAGGCATTTATATTCCCGACCCCGCCAAAGGCGCATTTTCGGTAATGCCGGATTTTTCTAACGGCTTATATATACCGAGCCTGATGCCGAGCTTTATGCAGATGGATTTCAGCTATATTTTTACCTTTAATTTTGTTACCATAATGCTGTCATTTATGTTTGTAGATTTGTTTGACACACTGGGTACTTTAATCGGTGTTGCTTCCAAAGCCAATATGCTCGACAGACAGGGACGCCTGCCCAGAATCAGAGGCGCGCTGCTGGCTGACTCTGTTGCAACATCTGCAGGTGCTGTGCTCGGTACTTCTACGGTAACAACTTTTGTCGAAAGTTCTTCCGGTGTTATGGCTGGCGGCCGTACAGGCCTTACTGCTGTTACCGTGGCAATACTCTTTTTGGCCTCTTTGCTGTTTGCACCGGTATTTCTGGCAATACCGGCATTTGCAACGGCACCGGCGCTTATTATTGTAGGCTTTTTAATGCTGGCTACCGTTTTGAACATTGATTTTAACGATATGGGCGAAGCAGTGCCCGGTTTTATTGCCATTATAGCCATGCCGTTTATGTATTCAATTTCCGAAGGCATTGCGCTTGGCATAATTTCTTATGTAGTTATCAATGTTCTTTCCGGTGCGGCCGGTAAAAAGAATATCAGCGGTATTATGTATATACTGGCATTCTTGTTTGTTTTGAAATATATTTTCGTTTAAAGCTTAAAATTGTTATGGCAGGGCCGGATAACTTCCGGCTCTTTTTTTATTGCCAAAATTGCTGGCAGAGCGGAACAAAGCCTTGTCAGATTAGTTAAAAACGCAGGAGCGTAGTGTAAAATTTCGGTTAAGCAGCGCTTTGAAAAAATGCGTATTGAAACCTTTTATAAGTTTCTACCTTAGCGCGGCGGGTGTTCGGGGTATTGCTGCGCAGACGGTGAAAAAGCGAAAAATTCAGATTTATCTTTAAAAGTGGTCTTTACAGGGGGGGCAAACGTGTTATAATGAGGCTGTATAAAAGACTGGGTAGTCAAAAAACCTTCTCCTCAGGAACGTTTTTCAGGTTTACTCAATACTTTATACAATAAGGCTTGCCGTTTCCTCAGGGGCAGGCCTTCACTGGGGTTTATAAACCGCAGCAGGAAGAAAAATGTAATTAAGCGTTTGCAACGGTAGAGGAAACCAGGAGACTCGCACTCAGGGCAGATGCCGAAAGCAGAAATTTCTTCCCCAAGCGTTTTATAAAAATAAAATGTGTTTTTCTAAAGGGAGGAAAACAAAATGAAAAAATCTTTAGTACTTGCAATGGCTATGGCTCTCGGCGTAACTGCAT
>ERZ779885.2073-NODE-2073-length-19105-cov-6.487139_pt1 | contig 19105 bp, 12 predicted proteins | sample MGYA00511554_ERZ779885 | MGnify/ENA primary metagenome ERZ779885 (study PRJEB29588, sample SAMEA2160998) | human gut metagenome | biome: human gut; feature: human-associated habitat; material: faeces | place: Denmark | collected 2008/2010 ... | reverse complement strand
GGAAATTCAAGGTAAAGCCAAAACCACCAAGGAAAAAGCCAAACCCATCACCGAAAAATAAGCGAAACGAGCAGGGCAAACACCCTGCTCGTTTCACTTATTCAGAAATCGTTCATTTTACCTTTGCAGTTTTTTTCGTTTTGGTTCGCAACAATCCCGGACGCCCGTCGCGCAGCGCGATGCGCCCCATGCGGTCCGGCCCAGCGCGAAGGTTCCCCCTGACCCCCTCCGATGAACGCCACACGAACGCATACGGGTGCCATAACAGCCCATTCGAACCGTCAATCGACTCCTTGATACATAGACAAGAAGCCAAGGAACGTCCGTCGGTCGGATGGGTCCGAGGAGAAACCGGCAAACCCTACCGCCGGCACCCTCCCCCGGGTATTCGCCAGCGAACGGCACCGGCTCCACCATGACCGCCAAGGAGAAGACATGAGCCCAGAACCCATCCGCCGCAAAGGCAGGAAAACACTCGCCAAGATATACGATTCCCTATCCGACCCGGAAGAAACCGCGGACAGGTCGCGCATCATCGGGCTGCCCACCAAGAAGGAGGCGCGCGACATCCGGGACGAATTGACGGCGGCGGCGTGGGCCGGCGGCAAATCGGTGTCGCGCATACGGACGGCCAAGGAATACATCAGCATCGTCGAATCATTCTTCCGCAAGCTGCGGGCCATCAAAAACACGGAGACGCGAACCCCGCAGACGGGTATTCCATCCCTGCGGGAACTGCTGAGGGACACCCGCGTAACCAACCTCGACGAGCGTGAAGGAATGATCGAGACCGCAAGAGCGGACACGGCGATCCTGCTTGTCGGCAGGAAAGACCTCCGAGGCAAGGGAGCCCGGATACTGCTGGCCCTGAACGAGACGCGACTCAGCATGGGAAAGACGACGATCCTCCTGGCCCACGGAACGGAAAAAGACTACAAAGCCGTCCTGCCCGCATACAAGCCCAAGTTCTACCGGCGATAAGCAATAGGCGATAGGCAAAGGCGCGAAGCGGCATTCCGGCGGCCCACCCCTTCGCCCCGGTCACGCATGCGCCCGGCCGGCCGCCGCTCCCCCTCTCGCCCTGCCCTTGAAGCGTTTGTGTCTCCATCGCGCACCCACGGGCCGGATTCGGCTCGATTCAGCCCGTACCGCACCCCCACCCCGGCCACCCACGGGTATTCGCCACCGGCCGACCTAATCTGGTTGAGATAATTATTGATGCCGGCATCGGTCGGATCGCCGTTGTAGGGGATGTTCTTGAGGATCGCGTCCTTCGAACCGGTGAAGTAATACCCCTTCGCCGTCACGCTCGTGCCGTTGATCCAGTGGTCACCCGACTTCACGCCGACCGTCACCCTGTCGGTGATGGGCTGACCCTCCTGAATGATGTGAGGGGCCTCGGTGGAGATGGTGGGGGTGAAGGCCATTGGGGGCTCGGTTTCGTTGACGGCGATGCACACCACGGAGTTGGTGGTGGAACCCGGAGTCATGCGGTCATGCTGCTCGCTGAACAGCTGGCGGCCGAACTTCTCGATCTCGGCATCAGTCCAATCGCCAAGATAGTTCTTGATCACAGGCTTGACGGCGTCCCAATGCTTCGTGAACAGATCCCACCAATTATCCCGATTGGTTCCATACCAATTCGAGTTCATGAACGGCGCGGCCAGACCGACCACACGCGCTTTCGTCGCCTTGCCATTGGCACGGGCGATGGCGCTGTTCACGGCCTGATTGCAGGCATCCTGTACCTGAGTCCTGCTGATTCCGCTCATATCAATCCCCGCCGCCGCAAGCTGCTTGGTCAACAGCTTGTCGATGTCGGCGGTCGCATTCGGATACGTGCCAGAATTCCAACCCGTCGGCGGATTACCCGCCGCAGTGCTGGTCTTATCGTCGGCCAGCCACAACAGGAACTCGGACGGCAGGGCACCGCCACCACCGGAATTACCCGAATTGACCAGACCGCCGCCGCCCCAGCCGATGTCGGCTGCACTGGCTGTGGAAGCCATCACGCCTCCCGTGGCGAGGGTCGCCACAGCCGCGAGAAGGGCAATACCCTTCCTCAACCATTTCGGCTTGCGCTTGGGCGGAGTCTTGGAATTATGCTTCTTCAACTGCATAACGCTCCTTAATCTTGACTGCATAAGCACGGCCACACGAGTAGCCTGCTCGCCGTCAAACAAGGAATCAAGGAGCAGACATCACACAGGAAATATGAGGCATGGAGCGGAGCCTCGTTATCGGCAATGCTGTGGGGCATATGAAAACCCCATCTCGATGAGGAGACGGGGCTTGAGGAAGAGAAATGGAATGGAGGAACGTCAGCCGAGGGGGTTGCAATGAGCCTGAGAGCAGTCCAAACCATCGCTAACACCGCCACCAATAATGTGGAGACCTCCTCCGTTATTGCTGGAGCTGGAGGAACCGCCGTTGGTGGATGGCGTATAGGACTGCTGCGGGGCGGAATACCCACGGTTGGAGGAATACCCACGGCTGGAGCCGCCGTAACGGTTGTAGGACTGGGAGTAGGAGCGCTGCGACTGCGCGGCGGCTTGCGCTGCCTGCGCTTGGGCTTGGGCTGCGGCCTCGGCGTCGGCCTGCTCCTTCGCGGCCTTCGAATCGGTCACCCGCTTGACGGCGGCGTCGAGCTTCGCCTTGGCGTCGGTGTACGTCTTCGGGTCGGTGACGCCCTTCTTGGAAAGGGTGTTGTTCGCCTCGTCGATGGCCTTCGTGAGGCTGTCGCGGGTGGCGTTGTCCGCCACCTTCCCGTCCGTGTCCTTGAGGGTCTGGCTCGCGCTGTCAATACCCTGCTTGAGCTGGTCCTTTGCGCCGTCCAGCTCCTTCGCCAGCTTGCTGTCCCTGACGGCCTTGAGCGCGGCGTTGAGCGCCTTCGCTTGGGCATCGGCCTCGTCCGCGTCCGTGGCATTGGCCTTCTTCGCGGAGGCGAGCTGCCATGCCAGCCACTCGCCCGGCTGGTCCTCGGGGACACCCTTGAGCGCCTTGGCCTTACTGATGGCGGCGTCGAGCTTGTCCAGCAGCTTCGGCTCCTTGAGCTGATCCGCCTTGTATGTGGTGGCGGTGGCCTCTTTAATGGCCTTCACAAGATTCCCGTCGGCGTTCTCGGCTTGGGCTACCGCCTCATGGTAGGCGTTGCCCTCGTGGTGCGTCCAGTAGGCGTAGCCGCCGCCGATACCCGCCAGCGCCACGACCACCGCCGCGACGATGACGGCAGTGAGCTTGGCGCGCTGAATACCCTTGGGCTTGCTCCCCTCTGGGGTGGCGTCATCCATGGTTTCCACTTCCTCTGATGGCTTCGTCATTGCTCTTCCCTATGTCCTTATGCGCTGACACGTCGATTCGCCCATCGACATGGATATAACGGCGCGGAGGCCGTCAGGCCGAAGCTCCTTATCCCGTGGAGACGTCAGAGACAACCGCGCTTCCATGTCAAACGGATTCAACACTACAGTATAGCGAAAGCCACAACTTTGTGGCCTAGTGAGATGCGGACGCCACATATTTTTGGCGCGTGGCCGTTAAAGACGATTCGAAGGAATGGGCGAGGTACGCCAAGGAGCTGGGCGTCAACCTCCAGCGCCTCCGCGTCGAGCGCGGCCTCACCCAAGAGCGCGTGGCCTATGACGCAGGCCTGTCGAGATACCAATACCAGCGAATGGAATGGGGCAGGATAGGCAAGGACCCCCCCGCCAATCCCACGTTGAAGACCATCATGGCCGTGGCCCAAGTGCTCGGCGTCACCCTCGACGAACTCCTGCCCCAGCCATGGCCCGACCTGCACGCCAAGTAGGCCCTCCGCCGTCGCGGCCCCGGCCCGTTGGGGAGGCGGTGGCAGGAATCTTGGGTAGCCCGCCTGCCCCGTTTTTCCGCCCTACGCCCTTTTGACGCCCGATATGCGTTCCGCCGCCCGGGTTTTCCTTCGGGGTCGGATACGACGTCCCGTTTCTTTGGGTGGCTCGGCGCGGGGCGCCTCCGCCTCCGCCTCTGCCGCCGCCTCGACCGCTTTCGCGAATCCGCCATCCCCTTGTTCAATATAAGGGAATTTCAACCCGCCTCTTCACTACACCCACTTTCATTTCAACCGGTCTTCCTATATTTATAAGAACCTGTAATCCCAGTGATTCAGGAAAACGAAGTTTTCTTCAACTGCCCTCTTGGCCACAAGAAGAAGGGGGCACAGTGCGGATGGTTCGGTTCCCGCACTGTGCCGCAATACTTACTCGCAGCGGATTTCGACACCGCCAGCGTCGACCTTTATCCGCAGAGTGATCTCGACAGGGCCGTTATCGGCATTCAAATCGAGCCGAATGCACCGGCCTCCTCCCTCGGCGCCGATATCATCGGACCCGCTTCCCGCCGTCGGTCGGGGGACGGTCTCGGCCTCAGGGGCCGATTCGTTATCCTGCGCACCCCTGTCCGGGGTCGCATCATTGCTCGCTTCGGCGAAACGGTCCCGACGTTCCTTCTTGAGCCCGGTCATGGTCAGCTCGCACCAGTTACGCGAGCTGCCCCACAATCGTGTTCCGAGACCGTAATTCCGTTTGTGTCTTCTGGCGACTTTCGGCCGGATTCGCTCGCATCTGCAACGTTCGCTCCACACCACCGCGCCACGTTCCCATGCCTTCCCCTGATGGGCGACGGTTCGCGGCTCCGGCTTGGCGGATCCATCGGCGTTCCTGCCACATGAGGAGTTGGCCATCATCAGTCTCAGACAAGCCACTCGCCTCATCCGTTCCCTCTTGCGCTGCCGTTCTTTTTCGGAAGGCCGGAACACCTCGAAGGGTTCGACAAACCGCACATTGGCAATTGCGCCATGAACCGGGCAGCATTCCGAGGGATTGACCTCGTCGAAGAGCGGGAGCCCGTCAACCGTGCGCTGCACCCACATCCGGTACAGTCCGACCGTCTTTCGTTCGCTTTCGGTCAGACCGTCGATGTCCGAGACATCCTGCACCAAGCCATCGCGGATGCTTTTGGTCATGTAGTGCAGCAGCCGTTCGCCATCGCCGAGCGGGGCGACCTTGTTGGTCGGCAGGTCGACGATCTGCCTGTTCATATCGTCGCCGACCTGTTGGATATCGATGACCGGGCCCCATTGTACACACGAGCCCTTCAGACGAGTGCCGCCGATGAGCTTGACGAGACCGTCGGTGTTGACGTAGGTCTTTTCGCCGGGGAATCGCAGCAGCAGATGCACATGCGCAGCCATCCGGGATTGCAACTCGATGGTATAGAAATACGCCAAGCGCGGGTATTTCTTCCTCAGCTTGGTCATGGTCGCGTTCAGCAGACCCCCCAATTGCACATTGAACGTCGCCATCGCGGCGAAGTTCACATCACGGTCGAAGTTCCGGGGCACACCGCTCAGGGGATACCCTCCCCCATGCTCCCTGCCGCACAACGGGCAACCCTTCCCCACCCTATGCACGGGCACACCGGGTCGGCTGAATGAGGGTGCCGTCAGGGTCACGAACACGAACGTGCCGGATTTTTCCAGACCCGCCTTGCCTATGCTCAGAACGTCGAGCTGTCTGCGCAATCGGCAGCCGCCGCAATGACCGCAGCGCACCTTCATGCCATTGGAACAGCGGTGGGGATGCAGGCACCGGGTCGGGTATTCCGCATCCGAGGATGCCGCCACTTTCGTCGTATCAGGCTCAGGATCGCCGAATAGCGGCACATCGACGTACGCGCCCCTCTTCGGCTCGGCGGCCTCGGTTTGATGTTTCGGGAAAACTGCCACCATCACCGATCACCGCCCCTCGCCCATCTCGGCGTCGATGCCGTCGTAAGCCCCGCAAAGGAACCGCCGTGAAGGATTTCGCGGAAAATCGCCATTGTGATTCCGATGAGGCCGATTCGTCGCCGGCGCGGCCGCAGACCTACCGGCACCGGCCAAAGCGCCAGCACCCCATTCCGTCTTGGAATTGAAACCGATCGCCGCCTCATACGCGCCCATTTGTGGCTCATCGAAATCCGGGTTCTCGAATTTCCGCGAGATTCCCAGCCCCGCCCGCATCAACAGGTCGCGTCGCGGCCAGCGGCTGGCGATCTCCTCGCGCCGCACCAGTAAAGTTCGCCGGATTCGTATGGAGCTCAAGCCACCCAGCTCGAAACCGCCGAGAGCGGTTTTCTTGCTGAGCGTCCTCGCGCTGGCCAGGTACTCGCGTCCGGCATCAGCGACTTTAATCCACGTAGGTTGTCCGGACACGGCCCGCCGTAATTCCCCGGCGTCGGTTAGGAATTGCGGTGCGAACGCTCGGAAGAACATCCGCACATCCGTGTAGCCGCGTCCTGCTGGATGCCGAAGCCGCGCCCTGTATTCAGCGCATTCCTTGTGCCAATCCAAACCGGCTTCCTGCGCATTGCACCGCACAAGTTGAAGGAGTAAGTTTTCATCCTTCAAAATACGCCGGATTCCATCTGCGGTCAGTCCCAAGTAGGCAGCAAGGCAGACATAGGTTGTAAGCCATTTCCCCATGGCAAGTCTCACAATCCGAGCCACCGCGCGTTCCACGGTGGAACGTCGTGCGCTCGGTGTCCTACCGATCAGTTCATGCAAGACCGGTTATCGAAAAGCCCCCGCTTCGGACTGGTTTTCAACCGATTTTGACGTTTCTCGGCACTTTCAGCGACGACTATTGAAGGGAAGCAAATGTGCAAATTCTGTGAAGAGCAGGGTTTTGGGAACTGCCCCACTATCCGAGAACCGGAAATGCTCGTTTAAACATGAAAAAGCCCCGTACAGCCCATCACGCCATACGGGGTAAATCGTCCTTTTCCCGCTACTTGTCCTGTGCGCCGTAGCTTTCCGTGAGGAATCGGATCAGCTCGGTATTCTTCCTGTTGGATTCCTCGAGCTGCCTGCGCAGCGATTCAAGCTCGCTTGCGGCTCCGGCGCTGTTGTCGCTTCCGGTCCCATGGACGGTATTCGCGGCGCTCATCTCCTCGGTCAGCTGCCTCAACCGGTCTTGGGAGCTGTGCATGTAGTGGGCGGCCATCGAGGAGGTGGACCAGCCGCCGCGCGCTTGCAGGTCGGCGATGGTGGCATTGGTGTTCTGCGCGAAGTAGGTGTTGCCGCTGTGCCTCAGGCCATGCAGCACCACGTCTTCGCAGCCGGCTTTCCTGCGCGCCTTGATGAACGCCTTCTCGATCTCCGAATGATGGACGAAGTTGCCGGTGGCGGTGTGGAACAGCTTGCCGTCATCGCCGGGGTCGGCGTATTCGTCGATGTGTTTTCTGATTTCGGCCACGAGGTCGTCCGGAATGGGTATTGAGCGTATGCCGGCCTCGGTTTTGGGATCGCCGTCGACGAAACCGTAGTCCTTGGAGTAGGTCACGGCGTGCGTGATGCGGACCACCCTGCCGTCAAGGTCTATGTCCTTGCGCCGCAGGGCGAGGATCTCGCCCATACGCAACGACAGCCAGAACCCCAGAAGCACCACCAGCCGGTATTTGCCCGGCATGTTGTCGGCGATCTCCCGCACCTTCTCCGGCCCTATGACCGCGCGCTCCTTGCCCTTGTGGGCGGAACCGCCCTTGATCTGGCAGGGATTGAAGTCCAGTATCGCGTTGGGCGCGGTGCAGGCCGACTGCATGATCTGCCTGAGCAGACCGTAGGCGTTGCCACGGGTGCTCAGACGCGGCCTCTCCTTGGTCGACGGCCTGCCGTCCACCTTGCGCGGCCGGCCCATCTCCTCATACCAGCGCTCGACGTCCTCCACGGTGATGTCACGCATGGCCTTGTCACCGAACGCCGGATACAGCACACTGTCCAACCGCTGCCGGTACGTGCGCACCGTGGAGGGACGGATCTCCCCACGGGCGATCTTGCCGCCGAACCAGCGTTCGGCATAATCACGGAAGGACTCCGAACGCCGCTCCTCGGCCTTTCTTGCGGAAGCCGAATCCTCATACTCATCGCGGGGGTCGACCCAGATGCCGCCGTCGATGCGGTTCCTCTGCTGGGCGAGCCATCCCTCGGCGGCCTGCCTGCTGCTGAATGCGAAGGGCGCACGGATGCGCTTGCGCCTTCCGTCATCGCCCTTCCTGTCGGGTCTGGGATCGGGATATTCGGCGTAATAGGAGGTGCCGCCACGCACCTTCTTCACCCTGATCTTGCCCCAGCTCCTGCGCGATCCACTCGTTCCACTCATCGCCTGCGACCTTTCATGAAATTCCGGACGGCCGTCCGTTCTCCGACTCCCGCCGTTGTTGACGACAGCATATCGCGGTTCCCCCCTAGTACCCTCCGCTGGGTACGCTCCGGCAGGAAAACTACGCAGCATCCGCTTTCGCACAACGCCCGGAACCGTTGGAATCACACTGTTTTCCCCGGCGTGTCACCGTTTCTCCCGATCTGTCGGAAAACCGGTACTATGTAATTCGAATCTCGTATCCTCCGCCATCAGGGTTTTGGCTTTTGTCAAAACCCTTTTGTTATCCGCACCCACATGCATATACGCAGCGGTCCAAATATGTGCACAATCGTGCACATTCACTGTTTTTGCAGTGGCGTGGCATGGCACATATTCCGAGACGACCGAATTCCCACAATTTTCGTGCCACAACAGCGCATAAAAACACGAAAATGCGATTACGTGGCACATCCGAATGCCACATGAGCGCAAAATAGCCAATATTGCGCTCATGTGTACAACTTAGAGCACCCGAATACTTCCTCGCACACCCGTCGATTTGCGTAATACGCGATTGCGTGTATTGTTGTGCAAGCCGTTCAACGGCCCTAAGCCGTGCGCACATTATCGCCCCGATAGCTCAGTGGTAGAGCACTTCCTTGGTAAGGAAGAGGTCGTGAGTCCAATTCTCACTCGGGGCTCTCAATCACCACTCGATGCCGTACTCGGCATACATATACATATCGTACTGGTACTCACTGCTGTAGTTCAGGTCGTTCTGATGTGCTTCATGATGGCTGTTATCTGACTGCATAATCATTCCTTTTCCTAGCCTCATCGGTATTACGACCAGATATAGCGAAATCGCGTTACCGAACTATGCGCGTTCAGCGAATCGCAGGTGAACTCATAGCGAACTGTTGCACGCACTCCGCATGCGAGCGCAGACTCATTGACATATACCGTCCGGCACACACTTCATAATGTGCAAGGCCGCGCGCCAGCTATTGAATACCGCCAAACAGCAAAGGAAAGCCTCTCCCACCATGACCTCACACCTTGCCGAAGCAGGACGCACACTGATTCCCCGCAAGGATGATCGGTACGGTCTGCTTTCCCCAGCTCTGGTTATTCTCACGTTTGTCGCCGGACTGGTGGATGCGTTAAGTTACTTGGCACTCGGTCATGTATTTGTGGCCAATGTGACCGGCAACATTGTGTTCCTTGGTTTTGCATTCGCCCACGCGCAGGGCTTCGTCTGGTGGACTTCGGCGCTCACGCTGGCCACGTTCATGATTGGTGCGTTCATCGGCGGACGCATTATTCATTACTTTGGCGCCAACCGCGCGCGCCATCTGCTGGTGTCCACGTCAATCCAGCTGGCTTTTGTGGCAGCTGCGCTCGTCGGCATTTATCTGCTCAATCAGTTTGCGCCTGAACCGTCGATGGGTGGCACTGATGCTTCAGCCATCGCCCGCACGGCACAGCCCAGTCTGAACTTCCCAACTGCTCGGCATATTGATTTGCATATTATTCTGCTGATTGTGCTGCTCGCACCGGCTATGGGCATTCAGAATTCCACTGCTCGTAAGCTTTCGGTGCCAGATTTGCCCACGACTGTGTTGACGATGACGTTAACTGGGATTATCGCTGACACTTCGGCGCATGGTCATGAGCAGTCCAAACTTGGCCGGCGCGCGATTGTAATGCTGGCTTTGGCGCTCGGTGCTTTGACTGGAGCCACGCTGCAGACGCGCGGTCATGAGGACGTTATTTTGATGGTGATGATCGTCTGTCTGATTGCGGTCATTGTGATGATGATCCCCCATGTGCATTCCGATGCCCGCTGGGTGACCGGAAAACACTGATTCATACAAAAACGGCCGGCGCTGGGCATTGCTGACCGGCACCGGCCGAGATAATAAGGAGTGCTCCTTATGTGGTCGCGAACCTTACGGTTTCATGATCACATCTGCTCGCGATTGCGGCGGTAGGCGATTGCGGCGCCGGCACCGGCCAGCAGCAATCCGGCCACAGCAATCGTGACGACATTGGCACCCGTGTTGGAGACGACATTGCCATCACCCTTGGCAGCGGTACGCTTCACCAAGCCGGCAATTGCCTTCTCGAGAGCCTCACGAGCTGCGTCGACCTGCTTCTGCGTGGCGTTGCTGTTGTCGGAGACCTCACGGGCCTTCTTCAGCGCGGCGCGCAGAGCGTTGGCGGAGTCGTCGGTGTAGAGACCCAGGTTGATGGCGGCGGCCTTGTTGATGGTCGCGTTCAGAGCAGCCTTGTCCACCACGCCCGGTTCCGGATTCGGCTTCGGCTCGGTGGCAGCTTCCAGCTTGGAGATGGCGTCCTGAAGAGCGCTCAGTGCGGTATCCACATCCTGCTGGGTGGCGTTCTTGTTGTCGAGCACCTGCTGTGCAGCCTTCAGTGCCTCGGCGAAAGCTTCCCACGAGTTGGTCGTGTAATCGGCCTTCTCGAGCTTGCTTGCCTTGTTCACTGCAGTCTGCAGGTCGGTCTTGTTCACCTCAACCGGGCCTGGGCCAGGCTCCTCACCGGTCTTCTCGAGACCAGCGATAGCGGATTCGAGGTTCGTCAGCGCCAGAGCCACATCGTAAGCGGTGGCCTTATCGTTATCCGCCACGGCCTGTGCAGCTTCGCGGGCCTTGACCAGAGCAGTCCAGCTTTCAGCCGTGTAGTCGGATTCCTTAAGACCGTTAGCCTTGGCGATGGTGTCGTTGAGGTCGGTCTTGTCCGGAGCGACAGTCTCTTCCTCAACCTCGCGGTCCGTGGTCAAACGCAGTTCGGCAGCGGATGCGAACTTGTTGGCCTGGGAGACGCTCTGGCCTGCGGAAGACAGGACGGTCAAGCGTACGGCGGTCACATTCTCGACGGCGTCGAAGCTGGCCTTCTGCCACATGGTGGTGGTGGAGAACTCAGCATCGGTGACGACATCCTTGGTGGTGCCATCCGCCAGAGTGAGCGTGATCTTGTAGCCCTTGATCTTGCCGTTGGCGTTCATACCTCCGGAGCGCGGCAGGTAGCGCAGGCCGTTGATGGTGGTCGGTTCGCTGAGGTTGAACTGATACCATGCGGTGCCGTTGCCGACTGCGTTCTCGCTCCAGCTGGTGTGCCAGTGGGTGCTGTCGTTGCCATCCTGTGCCAGATCGGCCGGGCCTTCGCTCGGCAGGCCTGCGGTAGGCTCTTCGCTGCCCGTGGCCACGGTGTAGCCACCCAGCTCATCGGAGTCGTCAGCTGCCACGTCGTACTTGTCGCTGCTCTCGTTGCCGGGAGCGGTCTTCATGTACTCGTCGAGGGCCACGAGAATGTCGTATGCCTTGGTGAAGTCCTCAGCGGTTGCGCCATTCTTGTTGATGAGCACGCGAGCCTTGACCAAGGTGTCCTGATACTGCTGCCATGCGGCATCGGAGAGCTCAGCACGCTTGGAATCGTACTTGCCGCGGATTTCCTTGACCTTGTCCTGCGCTTCGGCCTTGGTGCGGGTCTGGGACTCGATGCGCTCGATCTTCAGGTTGTCGAGCACGAAGTCCTTGTATCCGCCGAAGTCCTGTGCATTGCCGGTGGAACCCTGCAGATCAGGTGCGGTTGCGGTCGAGTAAATACCGAACCAGGAATCGCCGTTGACGCCACCGGTCAGCTCGAACTCGGCCTTGCCGGTCTCACCCAGAGCCTTCTTCAGGTTGGTCAGCTTCACGCTGCCGGCAGAGTATTCACCCTGGCCCACAGCGATGGCGTAGATGTCATCGGAACCGGACTGGTAGTCGAAGCTCACCTTGTACTTGGCACCCGCCTCGAACTTCACGTTCTGCGGGATCGTCTGGTAGACCAGCGTGCCCTTCTGGGTCAGGCCGTTAACCTTCACAGACCAAGTGCCATCGAGCACATCGTCCATCTTCTTGACATCCCAACCGGCCTGCGTGAACGGAGCATGCAGCTCGGAGAGGTGGATGCGGTTGTCCTCAACGCCTTCGGAACCGGAGACCACGAACGGCCAGATGCCCTGGGCGTTGTTTTCGAATCCGTTGGTGAGGGACTTCAGCGTGCCGTCCTTCTCATAGGTGATGCCGGAGTACTGGTTCTCCACGATGCGCACATCGTCGAAGTAGGTGTGTGCTCCGTCGGTGCTCTTGTGAGACAGGGTTACCGTGGCATCGCCGTTCTCAGGCGCGGTGAAGAACACGTACATGTTCTGGAAGTAGCTGGAGCCATTTTCCGTATCGCTGTTCGTGTTGTGACCGTATGCCTTGATGTAGTTCTTGGCGATGGACTTGCCGGTGGAGTTGGTGGCCAGCACCTTACCGCCGCTGGTTACGGTGACGGATGCATCGCCGGTGGAGCGGTTGTCGACGCCAACATACAGCGCGTACTTCTGGCCGGCCTTAAGGTCGGCCAGGCGCTGGGAGACGTCAACCTTGCCGGTCAGGCGCAGCATGGCGTTGTTATCGCCTTCGACTTCAGCCTTGCCGGAGCCGCTGACGGTCCAGTTGTCGGTGAGGGTGTTGGAGCCGCCGTTGAAGCCAGCATCCACAACGTGCATGCCTTCGCTCCAGTTGACCTGAATCTGCTTGGCCTCGCCCTTGTACACCACGTACGGGGTTTCGGCATCAGCGGTGAGCGTCACCTTGCCGCCGGAGACGGCAACGGTCTGCTCGTTGGTCTTACCCTGATCGGTGAGCTGGTACACCTTTACGCTGGAGAGGTTCTTCCAGCTGTCCGGCAGGGTCCAAGTGGTGGTGCCACCCTTGGTATTCCAGTGGTAGAGCTTCTGTTCGGAATCCTTGACCAGCTTGCCGGTGGAGGAATCCCACAGCCACGGCAGCAGGTAGGACTCGTCACCAGTGGAGGAACCATCGCCTGCGGAGACAGCACCGGAAGCCACCATCACGCCGTTGAAGGTGATGGTGCGCTGGCGGTAGGCTGCGCTAGAGGTGTCGTTGGAACCACGGGAGACTACTACAACGTTGCCGTTGGAATCCTTCAGGGTAATCTGCTCGTTGCCGTTGTTCGTGTTCGGGTCGGACACGGCAGCGGCATTGCCATTGTCGGCGGTCAGCAGCGGGTTGTTGACCCAGCGGGTCACCTTGAAGTGCTGGATGAACTTAGTGGACACATCATGGGTGTACAGGTTCTTGATGTAGGCGGCATAGTCGTTGCGGCCCTGCCAGCCTTCGAAGTCCTTCATGTTGTAGCCGCCGAGCAGCGGGGCGTTGGCAGCGCCGCCGTATTGCGGGTAGTCGCCAACCCAGCTGTCCTTCTGGTGGTTGCGCAGGAAGCGCATCACTTCGGAGTTCTCGCCCTTGGAGGTGTAGCCGCCGTAGGTCAGATCAGCTGCCCAGTGCTGGAAGGTGGAGTCGTACTCGTTGCCGGAACCCCATTCGGTGGTCATACGCCAGCCGTTGTCGTTGATCATCTTGCTCATCTTGCGGGTTTCCCAAGAATCTTCCGAACCGGAAGAAGTCAGGTTGCCCCACACATCGAGGTAGATGAAGTCCATGTTGTCGCCGACTTCCTTGCTGAGGTCAGCGAAACGGCTTACACGAGAACCGGATGCCAGATCGTAGATGCCGTCGATGCCGACACCCTGATCAAGCCAGTTCCAGCCGTAGCTCAGGCCGCCTGCAGAGTTGCGGCGCACCATGTCCTCGCTGAAGGCCTTGGCTTCCGGATACATTTCGGAGGCGTTGACGTGCACACCGAAGCGAGCGCCATACTTGGAGCCCTCTTCCATCATGGTGTTCATGTCGTCGGCGCCGCCGAGACGCTGGCCGATATCGCCGTAGTCCGGGTGGCCGGAGTCGTGGCCTTCATTGCCGTAGCCCTTGAGCAGCACGGACTGGCCGAGGCCGTCGGTGTTCAAGGCCACCTTCTTGACGTTGTCAAGCGTGGTGAGGAACGGGTTCTGCGCCTGGGAGCCGAAGTTCATGGCGATACGCCATGCCACCAGTTCGGGAACTTCCTCGGACTTGTACGGGTTGTTCATGATGTCGCGGTAGGCGATTGCGCCATCCTGCCAGTTGACGGCACCGTCTTCGTTCTCGTCGCCGGCGATGGCCACGGCCATCTGCGGCAGAGCGGTTTCGGCCACGGTGTACTTCTTGCCCTTGGAATCGGTGACCGTGCGGTGGTAGTACCACGGAGCGCTGGCCAGGCCCAGGGAGGTGGCGTCACCAGTCTGCTGGGTGGTGGCGTAGACACGCGTGTTCTGGCTGCCGCCGCGCACAGGAGCCGCCACATAGGTGCCATCGTGCTCGGAGTTGCTCCACAGGCCGGCACTCAGGCCAGCACCGGAGATGAAGCCGTAGGTGTAGTCGCTATCGGTGACGTTAGTATCTTCGGTCACTGCGAAGTTGGTATCGCCAGGCTTCTGCGTGTTGGAAGACATACGAGCACCAGTGAATTGGGCATTTTCCTGGCTGGAACGCACGGAAACGAGACTCTGGTTCGGGAAGGACAGCGTCTGGATGGCGTTCTCCTCCACACCGTTGCCCTCAGGAATGCCTTCGGACAGGTTGTTCTTGATCTTGGTGACGTTGAGGTGCAGCTGGTTGGCCTTGACCGTGATCTGAACGGTGATCACCGCGTCAATCTTCTTGGCCTCATCCTTGACCTTCAGCGTGTAGGTGGCCTCGGTGTCGGAAACCTTCTTGAAGGTCACGTCGTCATCGCCCAGTTCGATGTTGGTGCCGTTGATTTCAACGGTGCGCACATCCTTGGACTGGCCGTACATCACCTTGCCGTCGGTCATCGTGTACTGCAGCACAGAGGGGAAGTTCTTCTTAATCTGAACTTCCATCTTCTTGGTCTTCAGCGTTTCGGAGGCGACCTGAACGGTTTTGTTCAGGGTGATGGGATCGATGGCAAGATCCGCGCCGGAGACCGTCACCTGCTGGGAGACGTCCTCATAGCCTTCCTTGGCAATCGAAAGCGTGTGTTCGCCTTCTTCAATGTCGGCGAAGGAGAAGGTGCCATCTGCACCGGTCTTCACCTTGGTCTTATCCAAACGCACTGTTGCGCCTTCAATGGCAGCGCCTCCAGCGTCCACAACCTTGCCGGAAACCGCGTGCTTGGCGGCTTCGACAACCTCCGGGAAGTCCTTGATGTACACGTCGGTGACCTCGTTCAGCTCCTTCCAGGAGCCGGCCTTGATGGCAAGCTTGTTGGAGAGGTTCGTCATTGCGGAGTAATCGACATCGAATGCCTTCTGGCCATCCACGGTCAGTGTGGCGACCTTGGCGTCGGTCCAGGAGACCTGAATGTCGTGCTCTTCGTTGGCGCTCGGAGCAGCGATACGAGCACCGCTGTACCAGCTGCCGCTACCGCCACCGGTGTAGGTCTGCCAGAACCAGCCGCCCGAATCGTAGCCGATGAACAGGCCGCTGCCCGGGTCGTTGTAGCCCAGGTAGAAGCCGAAGCGGTTGGCGGAGCCTTCCTGCGGGGATTTGATGGTGGCGTGGAAGGAGCCGGCCTTGGAGAAGTCGTAATCTGTGCCCCATACGGCTACTGCCGGCCAGTTGTTGCTGGAGCTGGGGTTCGCTGCCGCATTACCGTTAGAGGCAGTGGACTTGAGGTGCAGCCAACCGTTTGCCATCTCCAGGATTTCGCCGCCCTGAGCGATGTTGGAATCAATAGTCCAGCCTTCAACCGCATCGGCTTGTGCGGAAGGAGTCTCGGAAGCAGTTGCAGAATCAGAAGTATCGTTGATTTGCTGAATCTGACTTGCCAAAGTCTGCAAGTCAGCATCAGACAGGGGCACTGCGAACGCAGTACCTCCCCCGCTGCCCATGCAGGTTAAGGCTAACGCTGTTGCCAGCGCAGCCGATATAGTCTTCTTCTTTTTCATTAACTATATTTTCCTTAATCTCTTCTTCGAGGTGAAGCAGATGCCTTCTTCATTGAAGAATACGCATTCGCAATTACGATAAGACACTTTACAAGAAGCTATTCTTAATAGCAATCTCAGCAAATACGGAGAATCGCCACATATTTGACATTGAATTACAACGTGAGTGAAATCACAAAACCCAATAAACGACTACGTTGTTAACCTTCACATCTATATTCGCATCATCGCGACACGCGCAGGGAAAAACTGCGCAAAAAAAGTAAGACGAATTTACCTGCATTCGACGCAATCAATGCAGCAGCATTACAGCAGCAAGCCGATTGAGCAAAATAGCAAAAGCCGCCTTGCGCAACCGCAAGACGGCTTTGACGACAATGGTGAGGCTGTGCTCGCTTACTTCTTGGAAGCGTTCACGGCATCCACAGCCTTCTGCAGCGATTGAGTATAAGCCTTGTACCAATCAGCCTGCTCGTTGAGCTTCGCAGTAGCGGACTTGAAGCCGGCAGTGTCGTCAGCTACGCAGCCTTCGTATACCGGCAGTTCCACGCTCAGTTCCTTGTTGAGGGCGTCCAGCGTGGAGGCATCCTTTACATCCTTCTTGGTGAGCGCAGCAGCTTCGGAAGCATCGCCATTGACCAAGTTGTTGTAGTCATTAGTGGCGTTGCGCACATTTTCGGAAGCGGCGGCGCAAGCGGCGACTGCATTGTTGTACTGAGCATCGGAGTAGGCGCGGAAGCCGAACACACCGGCCACGACGATAATGGCCACGACCACCACGGCGATAATGGCGACGGCCGCCTTAGACATGTGCTTCTTCTGAGCGCCTTCATTGCTTGCATTGTTGGCGTTGTTTGCCGGTACAGCCTGCTGCCCAGCGGACATACTTCGATCTCCTTCGTTCTCGTACTTTCATACACACGTATGCGCTCTTAGCGCTCTTATGCGCACTCATATGCAGGGAAGTCGCTTTTCAAGCGGCTACTTCCCTGAAAACAAAAAACCCTCGCATTCCGCGAGGGTCATTGGCTGGGATGCCTGGACTCGAACCAAGAATGGCTGAACCAGAATCAGCTGTGTTGCCAATTACACCACATCCCAATTTGGCAGGCGTGGCAACTTCGAAAAGTTGTCCGTCGTACCCCCGACCGGATTTGAACCGGTGTTGGCGCCGTGAGAGGGCGTAGTCCTAGACCGCTAGACGATGGGGGCATATTCAGTTTTTCAACCGGCTGCTCGGTGAACCGCGCAACGAGTGATAAATATACGCAAGTATTCACCCTTACGCAACTTACGGCGTGTCGCGCGGAATTTCAACGATTTCAAGTGCTACGCTGCCACTACTGATGAATTTGCATGAACTCTACTGACGGATTATCAGTAAGCACTACTGATGAATTACCATCTAATGCACTGATGAAATTGCAGATGAGGCAATGATCTTTGCCTTGCACATTCATAGCCGGCAAATCAGCCTTCAAGAACCAAATGAGGCGCTTATGTTCCCTTGCGACAGCGAGCGCGTCGCGATGCTTGTAATGCAATGTCACGTCAAAGACCGCCGCCCGGTTACCTATCAACCGTTTCATGGACGCATGAAGGCGAAACCACCTACAAGGCACGTTTCGTGACCTCACTGCACAAACCAGCCATGTTCAACCTCGTACATATTCTCACTGGCATGCGGCGCAGCGGTAAGACTTTCCAGCTGTTCCAGCTCATCACTGAATACAAGAAAAGGTGGGCATCTGCACATGCAGACGCCCACCTTGAGTGTCCTTACAGCTCAGCCGAGCACGGAAGGAACCTTAGCTCACAGGTGCTCGCGCAGGCCCTTCAGGCGAGCGAGGGAAACCGGCTTGCCGACGATCTCCATGGACTCGAACAGCGGCGGGCTCACGCGACGACCAGACATGGCCACACGCACCGGACCGAAAGCGAGGCGCGGCTTGTAGCCGCCCTCCTCAACCAGAGCCTTGTTCAGGGTCTCATGCAGGTTGTCGGTCTTCCAGTCAGCCTCATCCACAGCCTCGAGTGCGGCGATGGCCTTGTCCAGCACCTCGCCGGCAGAATCCTTCAGCTGCTTCTTGGCGTCGTCAGCCGGCTCCAAGTAGCCCTCGGTGGAGAGCAGGGAGCCGACCATGCCGGCAACCTCACCCAGCAGGCGCACGCGCGGCTGAACCAGCGGAGCGGCGGCGGTCAGCACCTCACGCTCACGGTCGGTCAGGGCATCCCAGTTGTCGGCGGAAACCACACCGTCGCGGTGCAGGTACGGCACCGAGCGGCGCAGGAAGTCCTCGGGCTCAAGCATACGGATGTGCTCGGCGTTGATGGAGATGGCCTTGTCGATGTCGAAGCGGGCCGGGTTGGCCTTGACGTCACGCACGTCGAACTTCTCGATCATCTCGTCCATGGAGAACACGTCGCGGTCGGGGGCGATGGACCAGCCCAGCAGCGCCAGGTAGTTCAGCAGGCCCTCACGGATGAAGCCGTTGTCACGGTGCAGGAACAGGTTGGATTCCGGATCGCGCTTGGACAGCTTCTTGTTGCCCTGGCCCATGACGTACGGCATGTGGCCGAACAGCGGCATTTCCTTGGCCACGCCCAGCTCGATCAGGTAACGGTACAGCACGATCTGACGCGGGGTGGAGCTCAGCAGATCCTCGCCGCGCAGCACCACGTTGATGCGCATCATGGCGTCGTCGACCGGGTTGGTCAGCGTGTACAGCGGGTCGCCGTTCGGACGCACGATCACGTAATCCGGCACGGAACCGGCCTTGAATTCGATGCGACCGCGGATAAGGTCGTCGAAAGCGACGTCCTCGTCGGGCATGCGGATACGCAGGGCCGGCTTGCGGCCTTCCGCGCGGAACGCGGCCTTCCGCTCTTCGGTGAGGTTGCGATCGTAGCCGTCATAGCCGAAAGCCTTCGGACGGCCGGCGGCCACGTTGCGGGCCTCGATCTCCTCAGGAGTGGAGAAGGATTCGTAGGCGTAGCCGGCTTCGAGCAGCTTGGCTGCGACGTCCTTATAGATGTCGCCACGCTCGGACTGGCGGTACGGGCCGTCCGGGCCACCCACGTT
>ERZ779885.2072-NODE-2072-length-19112-cov-2.632156_pt1 | contig 19112 bp, 10 predicted proteins | sample MGYA00511554_ERZ779885 | MGnify/ENA primary metagenome ERZ779885 (study PRJEB29588, sample SAMEA2160998) | human gut metagenome | biome: human gut; feature: human-associated habitat; material: faeces | place: Denmark | collected 2008/2010 ... | reverse complement strand
CCATGATGGTTGCCGCCATACCACCGAACATAGCGTCGAATAGCAACGGCAACATACCCAGAATCGTAGTTCCGGACGCCATGGCTACAGGTATGATACGGCTGGTTGTAGCACTGATTACTGCATTCAGCGGTGCTTTTCCGGAAGCAGCTTCTATGTCGATTTGGTCTACCAATACAATTGCATTTTTGATATTCATACCAATCAATCCCAGTAGACCGAGAACAGAGAAAAAGTCGAATGATTTACCAAGCAAGATTAATCCCAGTACGATTCCGATAAAGATAAGCGGCAACATCAATAGGATGACAATTGGCTTGCGGTAGGTTCTGAACAGGAACAACAGGGTAATAAACATTAAGAAAAACGTTAGTGGCATATTAGCTGCCAATGCTGCATTACTTTCTGCCTGACTTTCCTGTTCACCAAAATACTTCATGGTATATCCTTCCGGTACCTGAATTTCTTCTTGTACTTCTTTCCATATCTTATTGAAGGCTGCTATGGCATTTACTCCCCGGCGTGGATCGGCTTGCGCCATCATTACCATCTGACGGTTATAGTCTTTCACATTCGAGAACTTATATTGGAAATCAAATTCACTGACTACTTGTTCCAGGGTAGTGGTTTCCTGTGTTGTACCGAATACGGGTAGTGTACGCAGGTCGTTGATGCGGAAAGAATCGACTGTGTTATCCTTTAGAAGGATAGGCAATACCTGGTCGCCTTCACGATATTCGCCTAATGTCATACCGCTTGTACCAATCTGAATGCTCTGTGCCATACTTTGTCGGGAGACACCTAACGGTTGGGCACGTTCCGGACTGTAAATGGGTTTCCATACAGGAATCTTATTCCCCCATGAATTGCGTACGTTGATGAGATCATCATCCCGATGCATGATTTCCAGGACTTTGTTGGTCAGCATCACCAGTGAATCGACATTGTTGCCGATAAAGCCGATTTCAATGGCGGCATCTACCGCAGGCGATAGCTTAAACAAAGTGGTACGGGTAATGGCATTCGGATAGTTTGCCTTCATATACTGGTCGAAGTTCTCTTCGTATTCCTTTGTATATTTACTGTCGGTCAGTTCGATAAGTATATTGGCAAAGTTGGGCTTAGGACCGACGGAAGTAGATGCCAGATAGTAACGTAACGGCGTACTTCCGAATGTGGTGGATATTCGTTTAACTTCCGGTTGTTGCAGGAGGTGCGCTTCCACCTGTTTCATTTCCTTTTCTACGTCACGGATGCTGTAACCGTCCGGATAGAATATATCGGCACGGAAATAGGGCTTATCCAGTGAGGGGAAGAAGTTTTGAGGCATCATTCCCATGATGACCAGTGAGATGATAAACAGGACTACCATACTACCCAGTGTAAGAGTCTTCTTCTTGATAAGTACTCCGAGGATAGAGGCGAACTTGTGATAGAAAGGTTTATCATACGGGTCTTTATTGGTATCGCCGGATTTGGCTTTCAGAATAAAGTTACCGAAAGTGGTGGTTTGTGTGAGTGCCAGTATCCAGCTTAATCCCAAAGAAATGGCAAGTACGACAAACAGGGGTTTCACGATTTCCGCTACAGCAGAAGGGGCGAGGTACAACGGCAGGAATGAACAAATGGCGATGAACGTAGCGCCAAGTAATCCCCATTGCGGTCCGGTAGCTCCATCTATCAGTGCTTTTCGCCGGTCTATACCTCGGGCAATGGCTATTTGTGCATTGTCTGTCACTACGATAGCATTATCCACCAGCATACCCATGGCAATGATGAAACCTGCCAGTGAAGTACGGTTCAATCCTACTCCCATGAAAGACATGATGAGCAGTGTACCGCCAATGGTGAATATCAACGAACTGCCGATAAGTATACCTGCACGCAGCCCCATCACCAGCATGATGATAACAATTACAATGAGTAGGGATTCTATCAGGTTAATGATGAAACCATTATTTGCTTCTTGAGCTATGACATTTTCTGGATACAGACTTTCCAATTCCAACCCTACCGGAATAAGGGGAAGAAGTTCAGCCAGTTTCTGATCTACCAGTTCTCCAGTCTTTACTACATCTTTTGTCGGGTCGGTGGAAACACCGATACCTATGGCACGCTTCCCGTTGACATGCATGATGTTGCCGGGAGGATCCATATATCCTTTTTCAATGACGGCAATATCGCCCAGTTTCACCTGTCCGCCCGGAGTGGTAATCACTTGGTTCCGGATGTCATTGACGGTAGTATAGGTTCCGTTGGCAACAATGCGCAGTTGTTGTTCACCGGCATTGATTTCACCTGTATTGATAATCTGGTTTTGCGATTGTAACAGACTTGCTACTTGCTTCGGATCTATACCCATACCGGCCAGTTTATTGACGGATATATAGATATTTACCACCTCGGTTTGTGTACCGAACAAGGCTACTTTCATAACTCCGTCAGCAGTGATAACCTGGGTTTTGATACGTTCTGCCCAGTTGCGCATTTCTTCGTAAGAGAAACCGTCATCGCCTACCAAGCCATAGTATATGCCGAATACATCGCCGAAATCGTCCGATACCGTGGGAACGGAAGCACCGGCGGGTAGCTGCGGTTGTATGTTGAGCACCTTACGGCGCAGTTCATCCCACTTCTGCGGAATCGACTCTGCGGAAAGGGAAGGTTGAAGCTCGAATGTAATCTTGGATAGTCCGTACATGGACTCCGACTTAATTTTATATACACCACTCATCGACTGTATCTCGCGGGAGATCGGTTCGGTGATCAGTCGTTCTACTTCTGCTGGTTCTGCCCCCGGGTAGCGGGTCATAATGACCGCTGACTTGATGACGAAGGGTGCATCCTCTTTCTTTCCCAACCGGCCGAATGATAGTATACCGCCGATTAGCAACACAGCCAGGAAGAAATAAACAATCTTGGTGTTGTCTAATGCATATTTAGCTAAATTCATATGATTTATATTTGGGCGACCTCAAGGTCGCAGTGGTTGGTAGTCTAATTGATAACTTTCACCGTTTGTCCGTCCACCAGTTGGTGCACTCCGGCAATCACAATAGTTTCTCCCGGCTGTACACCGGTAGAGATAAGGGCATTGGCTTCTCCGGTAGGAGAGTATACGGTTACTTCCCGCTTGTTTACCTTATTATCCTTTACTACCCACACATAGGTTTTCTGGTTCTCGCTTTCACCGAATATGGCACTGAGCGGAATATTCACAAGCTTTTCTTCCAAGAAGGGAGCTACGTCCGAAGCCAGCTTGATTTTGCACGTAAATCCCGGTTTCACATCGTATAGGGAACGGTTGAAAGCAGGATCTTCAATCGTAATAGTTACCGGGATACCTGTTCCGGCTGTAGAAATATCCAGATATTCTTCTAGTTTTGCATTGAATACTGTGTCTGGATAGGTATCGAATACCACTTTGAATGTTACGTCCTTTGCCCGAAGTAGATAGAGATAATCATCCGGTACGGTGAATTTGATGCGGAGCTTCTGTGTATTCACCAATTGTACAATGCCTTCCCCAGAGTTCACGCGCTGATAGTTTTCTACCAGACGTTTTTCAATAGAACCGTCGAAGGGAGCGGTAAGTTTGGTATCCCGCATATTATTGCTGGACAGTTCATAAGCTGACTTTGCCTTTTGATAATTGGCAACGCTGATTTCATATTCCTGCACGGAGATGGCCTGGCGTCCCAACAAGCGTTTGTTACGTTCTACCTGTGCTGCGGCAGTCTCGTAAGCGGCTTTGTCGGCGGCATATTGCAGGGAAATATCGCGCGGATCAATGGCGGCGATCAGTTGTCCTTTTTTTACCCGTTGGCCTTCTACCACAGGCAGATTTATGACCTGTCCGCTGACACGGAAGGCCAGTTTCACGTATTCTACGGCTTCTACAATACCGGAGAAGTCTTTCCGGATGACCGATTGGGAGCTGGCAGTAGCTGTCTTGACAGGTCGGATCAGGGTGGCATCGCCCTCTTTCTTGTGCCCGCATGATGTGACAAGCAGCATCACGCCGATGGCGAACAAATAGATTTTCTTCATACTAATGTATAGTTGTTCGTTTAGGTATAAAAACATAAAACCGGAAAAACAGATAATTGTTCTCCCGGTTTATTTTGTTACGCGTTGTTAATGATACAGGCTTCTACTCCTCTATCCTGAGCAACAAATCGGTGCCCAATTTGAGCTTATAAACGTTTTTATATACTTGTATGTTCAGTTCTTCTCCGGCAATAAGTGAAATATTTATTTCTTTGCCTACATGCATATGAAGTGTACGTCCCTGATAATTTATCTGGAAGGAGTAACTGTTCCACTTCTCTGGAATGACTGGGAAGAAAGAGAGTATGCCCTCCAGAATCTGCATCCCGGCAAAGCCTCGTACAATGGCAAGCCAGCTGCCCGGCATACTGGTGATATGCAGTCCTTGGTGAGTTTCGTTGTTGTAATCATCCAGGTCGAGACGGGTGGCATGCAGAAAGAGTTGGTAAGCCTTTTCCACTTCTCCGATGCGGGCGGCAAGAATGGAGTGGATGTGCGGGGAAAGTGAAGATTCATGCACCGTCATTGTTTCATAGAAGTCGAAGTTGCGGCGGACTGTTTCCTTATCGAAATTGAAATAATACAGATATAGGCCCAACAATACATCGCTTTGTTTGATGTAGCATGAACGAAGAATACGATCCCACGACCAGTGCTGATTGATGGGGCGTTCTTCGGGTGGAATGGCATCGGTACTGTTCAGTTCCTTATCCAGGAAACCGTCATTTTGTACAAAGATCCCCAGTTCTTTATCTTCCGGCAGATACATACGGTTGATAATGTCGCGCCAGCGTTCAGCCTCTTCTTGTTGGCGGAGGTTGGTGACACGGCGTACACGCGCATATTCGTCGGGGTATTCTCCGGCAATGATCTCAAGATAGTTAAGTGTCATCCGCAGGCACTGCACACACGAGTAATTGGTGTACCAGTTATTATCTACGTTGTTTTCGTACTCATCCGGTCCGGTGACACCCAGTATCACATATTTCTGTTTTGGTTTGGAGAAAGATACACGCTGGCTCCAGAAACGGGAGACGGCGATCATTACTTCCAGTCCGTATTTGGCTACATAATCTTTACTGCCAGTGATTGCAGCATGCTGTGCAATGGCATAGACGATGATATTATTGCGATGTATTTCTTCAAAGGTTATTTCCCATTCACTGTGGCACTCCTCACCGCTGTAAGTAACTTGCGGGAATAGGGCGGCACCCTCTTTGAAACCCAGTTTGCGGGCATTCTCTATCGCTTTCGGTAGTTGGTTATAGCGGTATATCAACAGGTTTTTCACAATCTCCCTCGGAGTAGAGAGTAGGAAGAACGGTACACAACAAAGTTCCGTATTCCAGTATGTGTTTCCACCGTATTTTTCACCAGTGAATCCTTTCGGACCGATATTCAGGCGCGGATCATCACCGCGGTACGTCTGGCATAGTTGAAAGATGTTGTACCGGATCCCCTGTTGTGCTTCCGGGTCGCCTTCGATAACCACATCCATTTCTTTCCATATATTGGCCCAGGCTTGCTGATGATCGTTTTCCAGCTTATCCCAGCCGTCTATTTTAGTCTGACGGGCTTTGGTGACGGAATGTTCTATCAGTTCCTGGCGTTCATCATAGAGCGATGAACTTATGACAGTATATTTGATGAGCATTACATTGTCTCCCGGTTTCACATCTGCCCCGATGCTGAACCCGGTTTGTTTCTCCTTTTCAATGCGTATCGGGTTCGAGGTGGTTTCTTTGCCGTTCTTGAAGAACTGATAGGTCATGGCATAGCACACTTGCGCATCTTCACGTCGGGTTTGCGTCCATAGATAAGCACAATCCTTTGTGACGCCGGAACGGAGGATATTCCATATCTTCTCGTTCGGATCATCATCCTTATTGACTATGACTGCATCCAAGGAGGGAATCAGTGATATTCTTCCCGTATAATTGATGGAGGTGACGCTGTATTTTATCAGACATAAATCGGGGTGAGCCATATTGTTGATATGCTCCACATGTACCCGTATTTGGTGTCCTTTGGGAGATGTGATTTCGAAGTCCCGGTAGGAGATACCCGCTTTCATATCGAGCCTGCGGCTGAAGCTGTTCACGTCCCATTGTGCCAGGTCCAGTTCTTCGTCGATAAGGCGCAGACTGACACGACTCCAGTCCGCTGCATTGGGAATACGGGTATAGAAATGAGGGAAACCGTTTTTCCACCAGCCTACACGCGTTTTATCAAGAAAGGTGATACCGGCAACGAATGAACCACGGTATGAGTCGCTTGAATAAGGTTCCTCGAAATTGCCCCGTTGGCCGAAGCGACCGTTCCCAAGACTGAATATACTTTCTGACATTCGCAGGTTGTCGGCGTGAAAGTTATCTTCAATAATATTCCATTCATCGGTTTTAAGGTATCTTTTCATGGTGTGTATCTCAATGGTGATTATGGCCGTAAAGATAAACAAATAAACGGATAAACGGCAAGAAAGTATGACAAAAGTAGATGAAGGGGGAGTGATAAGGTGATAAAGTGGTAAGGTGATAGAGTGATAAAGTAGCCGCGCTATATATCACAGAGTGTTGTTCCACTATCACTTTGCCACTTCATCACTTTACCACCCTTTTTATAAGGATTATGCTTTTGCTTGTTCTCCTTTGGTCTCTTTGATTAAATATACACAAACGGCACCGATAATCAACATCACGCCTGCCATGACAAGCATATTTATTTCAGGCGGTAACATGCCTTTCGGGGTGAACAGAGCCAGAATACTACCACCCAGCGTAGCAGCTACAATCTGCGGAATACAGATCGTTCCGTTGAACAGTCCCAGATAGGTCCCCATGTGTCCGCCGCTTAGAGCATTGGTCAGGATGGTGAAAGGCAATGCCAGCATAGCTGCCCATGCGCAACCGATAAGCAAAAAGGAGATGAATAATACATATTGATTGTGAACAAAATACGTGGAGATGAAACCTATTCCACCCAAAACAAGACTGAGTGAGTAGATCAGTTTGCGGTTCTTGAACATCGGGATACATACAGCCCAGAGTACAGAACCAATGGCCTGTACGGCAAACAATACGCCTACCCAGTCGGCAGCATTCTGATATTGGATACTCTTAGTGTCCAGCACTACTTTGTTTGCGCCGTTCACCACAGTTTCAACAGTAGGAGCATCGAATACATTGGCAGCTACACTACCATTGGTATAGGTCCACATGAACATGAAGGCAAACCAACAGAAGAACTGGACCAAACCTACTGTCCAGAAAGCTTTCGGTGCTTTCACCAGTAGTTTCACCATATTGATCTTTTCCTTTTTTTCCTCTTCGGTGATGCCATGGTATTCCGCATATTCGGCAGGTGGCATTTCTTTCACCTTTACTGTGGTGTAGATGACGCAAAGTATCAGAATGGCTGCTCCGATATAGAAGGAATATATAACTGAGTCGGGAACTACACCTTGGGGAGCTATGTTGCTGATGCCTATCCATGTAAAGATGAACGGGAACAGGAAACCTACCAAGCTACCGGCATTGCACAGGAAGCTCTGGATAGAGTAGGCAAGGCCTTTTTGCTTTTCGTTTACCATGTCGCCCACCATCATTTTGAATGGCTGCATCGCCATATTGATGGATGTATCCAGAAACATCAACGATACTAATCCGAATATCATTGCCGTGCTGACTGCCATACCGAAGCTACCGGCATTCGGCAGCAGGCACATTACCAGTACGGCTACCAGTGAACCGACAAAGAGGTAAGGAATACGTCGTCCGAAGCGTGTCCACGTTTTGTCGCTTGCAGCACCTACGATGGGCTGCACGATGATACCTGCCAATGGTGGCAATATCCAGAAATAACTCAAATTGTGCGGGTCTGCACCCAATGTCGCAAAAATACGGCTGATGTTCGCACTCTGCAAAGCATATGCGATCTGTACGCCAAAGAAGCCGAAGCTGATATTCCACAGCTTCCAAAAGCTCAAATCAGGTTTTACTTTCATTCTTAATTTTATGTATTAGATATTTATTCAGTTATTTCGTTGTTCCCCTCACTACAAGATTCGTTCTCACAATCTTGTTGCTACTCTTATCATCGCCCCCTTCCAGCTTACCTGTCAGAATGCTGAAAGCGCTTTTTCCGACTTCTTCTCCATGCTGTTCTACGGTGGTCAGTTTGGGATCTGTGCTTTGGGCGATGGCACCGTCGGTAAATCCGCAGATCGATACTTCGTCGGGCACTTTCTTTCCAACCAGTTTGCAGGCATACAGAATGCCTGAAGCTGTTTCGTCATTGATGGCGAAGAAACCGTCGGGATGCTCGGAACCTTCCAGTATGTCAGGGGTGATGGATATGGCACGTTCCCGGGTATCACACAACATAATCATGCTGTCGTCTACGGGAATCTTGTATTTCTTCATGGCATCCAGATAGCCATTCCGGCGGTTCTTGGTGATTTCCAAATGCGGGGCTGCTCCATAGAACAGGATACGCTTGCAGCCTGTCTGTATCATATACTCTACAGCAGCAAAAGAACCGGCATAGTCGTCCACTACCACCCGCTCTGTTTTCAATCCGGTGCAGATGCGGTCGTAGAACACAATGGGAATATTGTTATTCAGCAAGTCCTGATAATGGTCGTATTGGGAAGTATCTTTTGCCAGTGAAGCAATCACACCACAGACACGGGCGGCAAGGAATGAGTGTACTATCTTTACTTCCTGTTCGTAAGACTCGTTGCTCTGCGCTACCAAAATATTGTATCCCGCTTCGGCGGCAGCCTTTTCAATGCCACTCAGCACGCACGAGAAAAAGTGATGTACCAGTTGCGGCACAATTACACCGATTGTATTCGAACGGCTGGCTCGAAGATTTACTGCAAGTACGTTAGGGTTATAATTATGCTCGCGGGCGTAAGCATGTATAAGGTTGCGGGTTTCCTGGCTGATATCCGGGTTGTCCTTCAACGCTCTTGACACGGTAGAGGGCGAGACGTTCAACGCCCGTGCTATGTCCTTGATGGTAATCTGCGGTTTATTCATGGTATTCTCTAAGTATTCCTTTATCCAAAGGTAGTGCAAACCAAAAACAATACAAAATAAGCTTGCTTGTTTTTTTATTGCTGAGGTGCAGCTTATCTTATTGAACTGACTTATCCGGTTGCAAAAATAGCTGAATACATGAAATATCGCTTCTTCATTGACAGTTATCGGGTTAGTGATTTGCGCAAACGTTTGCAAACGTTACAGAAAGTCCCATTGTCTTTATGCCGGTATTGAACAGGCAGGGAAAGATGTTATCAATATATGAATTTTTAACAAGTGCTTCGGCTTTTGTGATTGCCATCATGCTGGCGACCACAACGATATTGCCGGAAAGCGGATTGGCTAAACTTCGTAGAGCCCGTAATATCCTTGTACCTTCTTATTTCGTGCCAATACCTGACAGCCGCACTGAAGCTGACTTTGCAAGGAATGCCAACCGGCGTCTCTTTTTATCCTGTCCCTTTCACTTTCTTTCGTATGTTTGTTGCCCTTTTCCGCAAGAAGATGTACCTTTGTGGGTAAAGTTATGTATTCCAAATTAATAATTAGAGAAATGGAAGAACTTCAAGACAAATATGTACGTTTCGACTGGGCCATCAAGCGCCTGTTACGCCAGAAGGCAAACTTCGACGTGCTTGAAGGTTTCCTCACCGTGTTTCTGGGTGAGAAAGTCACTATTTTGGAAATTCTGGAGAGTGAAAGCAATCAACTGTCCGCTGAAGATAAATTCAACCGTGTGGACATCAAGGCCCGTAACAGTAAGGACGAGATCATCATTATCGAGATACAGAATACCCGCGAACTTTATTATCTGGAGCGGATTCTTTATGGCGTTGCCAAGGCTATCACTGAGCATATCTCGCTGGGTGAAACGTACTATAAGGTGAAGAAAATCTACTCCATCAGCGTTCTCTACTTCGATATCGGAAAGGGAAACGACTACCTGTATTACGGTCAGAACCATTTCGTAGGCGTCCATACGGGCGACCACCTTCAGGTGAATGTCAAGGAGCGTGATGCCATTGTCTCCCGCATGCCAGCCGAGATATTTCCCGAATATGTCCTTATCCGTGTGAATGAGTTCGACAAAGTGGCTGTCACACCACTTGAAGAATGGATGAAATATTTGAAGGACGGTACCATTCGCCCCGATACCACCGCTCCCGGTCTGAGCGAGGCTCGCGAGAAACTGAAATACTTCTCCATGCCCCCTAAAGAGCGCATGGCTTATGACGAGCATCTGAGCGCCGTGATGATTCAGAACGATGTGCTGGATTCTGCCAAACTGGAGGGAAAGATTGAAGGACGTGCGGAAGGACGAGATGAAGAACGTTTTTCCATAGCCCGCAACATGAAGCAACTGGGTATTCCTGTTGACGTGATAGTAAAGTCTACAGGGCTGACATCGGGAGAGATTGAAACTTTGTAGAATTTTTATAAAGTATGCGATACCGCCCTGTAGCCAATGAATTTTCTTCGTAGGCTATGGGGCTTTCGCCTTGCTTCCCCACCATTATGAATTTTGTATGCCAGTGGTTTTAGGTAATTTTTTAGAAAGGTGCAGGGCGTTTGTTACAGATTAATTTTATCTTTGTCCCCCACCTTTAACAAACCGAAGTGTATGCGCAGACCTGTTTTTCTTCTTCTACTTATACTTTTGCAGATAACGCTTCCCGTCAAGCTGTCCGGACAGAAACCGGATTATCGCTTGTTCGATAATATCAGTCTGGGGACGGAAGCCTCTGTAATCAATTGCTTCCTGCAAGATACACAGGGACTGATATGGATCGGTTCCAATAAAGGGCTGTTCAGTTATGACGGTTATTCCACGCAGCCACATTTCACTTTCGCCAAGCGTAACAATACACAGATTTATTGCGGTACGGTGGTAGACAGTACCTATCTTTATCTGGGTGCCGACAATGGTCTGCTGATTTATAACTATCGCACAGATACCTACGAAGAACCGGAAACGCAACTTCCGACCGATATCCGTGCATTGCTTGTACACGACGGTATGCTGTGGTTGGGAACATTGAACGGCCTCTATACCTATTCGCTGAACGACCACCAACTCTCTGCCGTTACCGAAGGTATTCCACACCAGACCATCTATTCCCTGATCCGCTCTTCGGACGGGCTTCTTTATATCGGTACCTATAACGGCTTCTGTCGTTATATTTTGAAGAAATAGACCTGCCTCTCAGTGGCAACCGGAGCAATCAGTTTGTCAATTCCCTACTGGAAGATACGGCGCGTGGCTGCATCTGGATCGGTACGGAAGGGGGTCTTTTCAGATATACGCCTGCCGACGGCCGTACTCAGCGGATTGATGCTTTCCACGATAATTCCGTCAAGTCATTGGCACTGGATGGCAGTGGGCAGTTGCTGGTGGGTACGGACAACGGTTTGTATGTATATCAGGAAGGAGAACCTTTGCTGCACGTGGTCCACGACTCCCGAAATCTGCAATCACTCTCCAATAATATCATCTGGACTATCTTTGCCGACCGGGAACATAACATCTGGCTGGGTACGGATTACGGAATTTCCATGTCACGGAATAACAATGCGTTGCGTTATATCCCCATTTCACAAATCACCGGAACGGGAGAGGGGAACCAGTTCTATTCCATGCTTCGCGATACACACGGAACCTACTGGTTTGGCGGAACCAACGGACTGATTCGTTTCACTCAGCCCCTGGGTGAAGAACAAGATGTGGCCTGGTATAAAATGGGTGATCGGAAATATCCCTTGTCGCACAACCGGGTACGCCATCTTTATGAAGACCGGGAGCGGCAACTCTGGGTGGCTACCGATGGCAGCATCAGCCGTTATGATCCGAAGAACCGCCAGTTCGTCCATTATAGCATTGTGGATAGCACCCGCCGCTACAATGCCAACTGGGCGTATCATTTATTTGAAGACCGGGAAGGGAAACTCTGGATAGCCACTTGTCTCGGTGGAATTTTTGTGGTAGACAAACAGAATCTTATGCGTTCTTCCGGTGGTCCCTATATGGCAGAGAAGACGTATTCCATACACAACGGTCTTTCGGGTATGTTCATCAACCAGCTAATCCCCGACCGTGAGGGGAATGTATGGGCATTGCTGTACAACAGTGCCAATAGCATCGAGAAGATAAATCCCCGCACGGGCGAGATAACCCATATCGCCCCGGACGAACTGACAGGCGAAAGAACCCCCAACTTCATCCTCTCTGCCCAAGACGGTCATATCTGGATAGGCTTTCCCGGTGGTGTGATGCGTGTACAGCCTGATAACGATAGTATCCGTATGCTTCCTTTCGATGAGTACAATCACTATGCAATACTTTCCATGGCTGAGGCTGACGGAAAAATCTGGATATCTACTACCGACGGTTTCTGGGTGGCAGACCAGCAAACGCTGGAAATCCGTCGGCTGAATATCACTGATAAACGTTTCACCAGTATGTTCTTCGACCGGACAAGCGGAGAATTTTACTTGGGTACGGCAGATGGCTTTGCCATATCTTCACCGGAAGCTCTGCTGGCGGAACACACCGAAAAGCCGCTTATCCTGACTGCCATTTATATCAACAACCAACTGTATCAGCCCAATATCTCACAAACTGATCTTTCACATTCCGATACCGGACGCTCCGGCACTTCCTCATTGCCTGAACAAAGTATCCGCTACTCGCAACGGATAGAACTGGCTTATGACCAGAATAACCTTGCCTTTGAACTTTCCGACCTGTCTTATTCTCTTGAAGAAAAAAGCAAACTTGTATATCGTCTGGAAGGTGTGGATCGTGAGTGGAACTTGCTGAAAGCGAATACGAACCGTATCACTTACAATAACCTGAGTTATGGAGACTATCGTCTGTTGGTGAGTAAGTTGGACGCTTATGGAAAACCATCGGACCGGGCTTATACACTGGAGGTTCATATCATTCCCCCCTGGTACTATACTCCGTGGGCCAAGGCGCTCTATGTCTTGCTCTGTCTGATACTGGTGGTCTGGACCATCAACTTCTTCCGCGTTAAGAATCGCTTGAAGCTGGAGCGTATGGAGAAGGAGAAAATTTTGGAACAATCGCAGGCGAAAATGGAGTTCTTCACCAACCTTTCCCACGACCTAAAAACTCCGTTGAGCATGATTATCGCCCCTATCAGCAAATTGCTGCCCGGTATCAAGGATCAGCAGGAGAAGAAACAACTGGAGCAGGTGCATCGAAATGCCATGAAGCTGAATTCACTCATTCATCAGGGATTAGACTTCAACCGGGTGGATAGTGGCAACAATACGTTGTTGATACTTTCTCAAATCGAACTGGTATCTTTTGCGCGTGGCTTATTTGCTTTGTATGCAGAGGAGAAGGCGAAAGAGAAGAAACTAACTTTTCATTTTCATACCGACCGTGAAAAGATATACATACAGATGGATGCCATAAAACTGGAATCTATCTTGGATAACCTCTTGTCCAATGCCGTGAAGTACACTCCGGAAGAGGGTGAGGTAACGCTTCGTTTGCAGGCTTCTGATAAAGAGGTGCATATCTCTGTATCCGATACAGGTATAGGTGTTCCCCGGCAGGATCAGCCGTATGTTTTCCAGCGTTTCTTCCAGTCTCCCAAGACGGCAGGCAAAAAGGAGGGAACGGGTATCGGACTATATTTGGTAAAGACTTATACGGAACTGCATGGTGGTAATGTTCAACTTTCTTCAGAAGAGAATAAAGGTACTACCATTACGCTGACCCTTCCGGTGATTGCTATGGAACACTCTGCCGTAGAGGTTTCTCCGGAAACTGTTTCTTCTGATATCGAACCTGTCGCTGCCGGAGTTGAAGTTGTGGTTCCAGATACAGGTATGCCTGCTTCGGATGCACCATTGCTTCTGATTGTGGATGATACTCCGGAGGTTTCAGAGTTTATCTATCAGATACTGCATACCAAATATCGTTGCCGTTTAGCGGATAATGGTAAGATAGGTATGGAACTCACTATGGAATTAATGCCCGATCTGATTATAGCTGATGTCATGATGCCCGTAATGGATGGACTTGAAATGGTGCGTCATATCAAGAAGAATATTCCCACATCTACTATTCCCATTATCTTGCTGACGGCGAAAAGTGATAAGGAAACAGAGCTTGAAAGTATCCAGTTACATATAGATGCTTTCATTCCTAAACCCTTTGAACCGGATATTTTACTTTCGCGCGTGGAGCAGTTATTACATAGCTGGGAGACGCATGAAGCGAAAGCCCGTATGGAAGTTCTTTCCACTCCGAAGGAGATAGAGGCGGTTTCTTATGATGAGAAGTTTCTGGCAAACGTGATTCATCTGATTGAAGAACATATCTCGGACTCCGAACTGAATGTGAATGCCCTTTGTGAATGGACCGATATTAATAACAAGCAGATGTATCGCAAGATAAAGCAACTGACGGGTATAACACCTGTGGAATACATTAAGTCCATCCGCATGAAAAAGGCGGCTATGCTGCTGAAACAGCAGAAGTTTACTGTGGCTGAAGTGATGTATATGGTCGGTTTCTCCAATCATTCCTATTTCTCTAAATGCTTCCAGGCAGAGTTTGGGGTGACGCCGAAGCAGTATGTCTGAAGGGGGGGCTTTATAAGAAGACTTCCGCGCCAAGCAGGTTATTGAAATAGGTTGCATTGCGTTCATCCTCCAGTCCACCGTCGAGGGTGAACAGTAGTTGGTACCTGGTCTGTGTATTTGCCATTCCCACAATTACAGAAACCACCGCTTCCCGTTTGGGAAACTGAACTAAGGTGACTCCCTGCACCATTCCATCGGAATATTCGCTTGCAGCAAAAGCATTGTACACGGCATTGGGCACTTCATCCATTGTTTCCCAGTCAATCTGTCTCATTTCCCATTGCGCTTTGGAGTTGAACCAGACCTTTGTGTCGAAACCATTCTGTATAAAGTCCGCTACATAGTAAGTCTCATCCCGTGACCAGGCAACATCCTTGGCGGCAGGATACATCTTTTTCAGTGCTGTCTGCACATTGACAGGCGCATAATCGGCCAGGGCCGGAACTGATGTCAGGAGCATCAGAAGCAATAAAGAATACGTCAACTTTTTCATTGTTCCTTCATTAGATTGTTATCGTTTCGAAAAGAACAACGAGTGGTGAGTTTTGTTTAGCAGAACTTTATTTATCAGGCACACTGTCGAGCGGAAGTATAAACAGGAAACGTGCTCCTCCGGTATAATTCTTATCCAGTTTCACTTCCCCTTTCAGGCGTCCGGCAATGATGGAACAGATGTTCAATCCGAGTCCTGTGCCCTGTTTGAATTCATCCAGCTTGCTGAACCGGTCGAAAACGCAATCTGCCTGGTCTGCCGGAATCCCCGGACCAGTATCTGCAACGGAGAAGGTTATCTTTCCCGGATTCTCCGTAAGAGAGCAATGAAGGTGAATCTCACCCCGTTCCGTGTGTTTCTCCGCATTGGTCAGGAAATTGATAAGTACCTGTTGCAAGCGTTCTTTGTCCGTTACAAACAGGTAGTCATTTGGCACATCGGAAGTGAAATAAGACTTCACTTTTTTCGGATTACGATGCACAACGGAAACCATTGCTACCTGGCATAATTCATTGCAACGGTGGGGCGCCAAATGCATTCTGTATTTACCACTTTCCAGACTGGCAAGGTCGAGGACATCATTGATCAGTGTAGTCAGCAACTCGGAATTCTGCTGGATGAGCATGCTGAACTCTTCCTTTTCTTCGTCGTCAACTTCCATGTCCGGAGTAGATAATACCTGTGAGAATCCGACTATGGCATTGAGTGGTGTGCGAATTTCGTGACTCATGTTCTGTATAAAGAAGCTTTTCATCCGGTCCGATTCCTCAGCATGATCGCGTGCAACGGTGAGCTCTTCGTTTTTCTCCTGTAGGATAGCCATTGTTTTACGGCGTCTGTACAGGTAGAATATCAGGAAGCAGGTGAAAAGAAACAAGAATGAAAGCACAAGACTGAGGGTTACGATGTAATGTTGGGAGGCGCTTTGTTGCTCTTTTAAAATGGCCTTTTGCTTTTCCGCTTCTACATTGAGGCGTGCCAGATCCAGATTCCGGTTTTCCAGTACTAACTTACTATTCTCGATATTCATCATTTCCAGTTCAGACTGCGACTTTGTCCGGTCCAGTTCCAGCTGGGTATTCTTCAGGTTGAGTGCTGTATTCTGATATTCCAGGGCTTTGGCGTCCAATTTTATGCGTTCAGTACCTATACGTGCATTTAGTTCGGCGATGTCTGATGACTGTACCTGACGGTTGACAGAATCCTGATAATTGTGGAGCCAGTTATTATAGATATAAGCTTTTTCATAGTTTCCTGATTTCAGATATATTTCATGATGCATCTGGTTGGCTGACAATAAATTGCGTAGGGAATCCGCTTCAGTATGTGCCTGATCGTAATTTTTATTTAGAATGAGTTTATAGATATGCAGGCGTTGTACGGCTGTCTTGCGAATGACACCATATTGTTCTATTACCTGCGTGCATTCATCATAACAAGCATTAAAATCATCAATACGCTTCATGGAATACAATACTTCGCATTTATTTAGCAGGGAGGCTACACGACTTTCATTGGTTTTAGCGGCTTTAGCAGCTTTCTCTGCATATTCCAAAGCCACTTCACCTTCGCCTTTATCCCGATAATATTCAGAAAGGTTTATATACATATATGTCGGGTCCTGATCGGGTAGGTTCTTTAGCATATATTCCAACGCATTTTTGTAGTACTCTGTGGCTACCTCCCTGTTTTGACGCATGTAGTAAATGTTCCCTAAAGTGAAGATACACGAAAATATCCCATACTCGTGCTGATCTTTGAAAGCCTGTATTTTCATTTCTTCAGCTTTTTGCAGGGCTCGCAATGAATGTCCGTTATTCAACAGGCAGTTTATTTCGTTGGTACAGGCAGAATAATAATATTGGAGATAATTATTTTTTCTTGCTTCTTCTTTAGCTCGGGTTGCTGCTTGTTCCAGTTTCTCATAATTATTGGTACTCAGATAAAAGCTGACAGGGATTGTTAACGCCAGGCATTGTGCTTTCTTGTCTTTCTTTTGCGTGGCTTCCGCATAAAGCGTATCAGCAATAAGTAGTCCTTGGGGTTGAGTACGCCATTTGATGGCACGTTGGAAGATGGGATATAATGAGTCGTCTATCTTATAGGGATTATTTTGCGCCCCTGCAGAAATGCAGAGTCCTGTGAGGAGCAGCAAAATTAGTATGTTGGTGTGTCTTCTCATTTAATCTCTTGTATAAAGAATGCGCCAAAGATACTTCTTTATGCCTAATAATTACAAGAATCTGGAGAAAAAATACCAGTTCGTCCGATTAATTGTTTCTGGTTGTTATTATATTCTAATTCGGAATTTGCCTATGGATATCACTGATAATCAATGCATGTCCTTTTTGTGTTGTTTTATGTCCGATATCTGCTTTGACAAATAATAGCCCTCCATTACTTTTGCCGTCAAGAAAAACCAACTTGAATTTGATGACATGCAGAGACACATTCTTACCTTGATTATTTGTTTGCTGGCAGTAGTTGCTCCGGCACAGAACAAAGTACAAAAAAGTGTTCCTACTATTTATGTAGATGCCGGCGGCGTCATGCGTTGGTCGGATACGAAGAAAGAAGCTTCTTTCTTTGGTGTGAACTATACCTTACCCTTTGCACATGCCTATCGGGCGATGGGCTATCTGGGAGTGGACCGTAAAACTGCTATCGACCGTGATGTCTATCACATGGCACGTTTGGGACTGAATGCTTACCGTATTCATCTATGGGACGTGGAGTTGACAGACGGGCAAGGTAATCTCCTTGAAAACGAGCATATTGACCTCATGGATTATCTAATTGCCAAACTTAAGGAGCGCAATATCCATATTGTCATCACCGCACAGACTAACTTCGGAAACGGATACCCCGAACGGAATATACAAACCGGCGGTTTCTCTTATAAATATGATAAATGCGATATGCATTCTAATCCGGAAGCGATTGCCGCACAGGAAACTTATCTCCGCGACTTGGTGAAACATACTAATCCTTATACAGGACTAGCTTATAAAGACGATCCTTCTATCGTAGGTTTTGAGATCAATAACGAACCCTGCCATTCCGGTACGAAAGAAGAAGTAAAAGCCTACATCAACCGTATGCTGAAATCAATGAGCAAGGCGGGAAACCGTAAACCAGTATTTTATAATGTAAGTCACAACGGATATGTGGCAGAAGCCTATTATGAAACGACTGTTCAGGGAACTACCTATCAATGGTATCCTATCGGGCTCGTATCCGGACAAACACAACAAGGGAATTTCCTTCCTTACGTAGACCGTTATGACATTCCTTTCGCCGGAAAAGTGAAAGAATTCAATAAGAAAGCACGGATGATTTATGAATTCGATCCGGCGGATATTATGTACTCTTATATGTATCCGGCCATGGTAAGGACTTTCCGCACGGCCGGTTTCCAATGGATTACGCAGTTTGCTTATGACCCGATAGACCTTGCGTTCGCCAATACGGAGTATCAGACTCATTTTCTGAATCTTGCCTATACTCCGAATAAGGCTATCAGCATGAAAATTGCCGCCGAAGCTGCACGGAGTTTGAAAAGAGGAGAATCGTATGGGAGTTATCCTCAGGATACCATATTCGGTAATGGCTTTCGCGTCAGCTATGCGGAAGATTTAAGCGAGTTGAATAATGGAGAGAAGTTTTATTACTCCAATCAGACAAATACACCACCCAAAGATGCATCAAAGCTGGTTTCAATCGCCGGATGCGGAAGCTCGCCGATAGTGGACTATGAAGGTACGGGAGCTTATTTCATTGACTTGAATAAGATTAGTGCCGATAAACTTGAAAAGAAAGGTGTGAAGAAAGCTGCAGCTTACTACAATCACGACCATACACATACTTCTTTGAAAGGAGCGCACATGAACGCCAAAAGTATTGCT
>ERZ779885.2070-NODE-2070-length-19131-cov-20.272489_pt1 | contig 19131 bp, 14 predicted proteins | sample MGYA00511554_ERZ779885 | MGnify/ENA primary metagenome ERZ779885 (study PRJEB29588, sample SAMEA2160998) | human gut metagenome | biome: human gut; feature: human-associated habitat; material: faeces | place: Denmark | collected 2008/2010 ... | reverse complement strand
AAATGGGCGTGTCAAATTGTCTGCTCTACGACGGCTTTTTTTCTTTTGCCGTCGTCCGGCAGATAGATGGTTTGTTTAGTTATGGCTTGCATTACCTATGGGCTGATTTCCAGACATTCCGGCCTGTGTATGCTCGTCAAATTCCTCTTGACTGTATTTCTCGATGCCAGTTAATGTTCCGTGATGTTCGCTGTTCAAGTGGCCGTAATCACGAACGGTATAAATGTCTATTGTGCCAACACCACTTCCAAGCGTTCTCATTTCGCCTCGGAATTTTCCGCTGGTGAGGCTTTCACCATTAGAAGTGAGAACATCCCGGAAATAGCGGACTTCCTCACCATTGAAATACCACTGATCTTTTTCGGCATCATAGGTTACTCCAAATGCCTCATACTCTGCAACGAGCTTTGCAGTTTCGCTATCTTCAAGCGGCGTTCCTGCCATAGCAACGGATGTGCTGTTTTTCAACGCCTCAATATCCCGTGCGTCAAATTCCTGCTGGGTAAACTCTTTTAAGCCAATCAGTTTACCCGCCGGATCAACGGAGCCGTCAGCCGCTTTTGAAAAGCTCTCTAAATCCCGTACAGCATACACATCTACTGTGCCGTTCTCATTTAGAAAATCAATACCGGCGGTTTCGTTGTTACTGATGGGATAATAGTCCTCAAACCAGCGAACCAAATTCCCGTTATAGGTAAGTTCATCTTTGACCGCGTCATAGGTCATCCCGTATTGTTCATAAGGTGCAAACATTTTTTCTTTGTCTGCGGCGGAGAGTGCCGAGCTGTCCTCGCTGTTTCCCAGCGCCTCAGAACCGCCAAGAGGTTGACTGATTTCTTCCTTGATAACGGGATTACCTTGTTCCTGGCTGTTCTGTGGTGTCGTACTGCATCCAGCCAAACAGCCTAACAAGAGCATGGACGCAGCGCATAATGCCATTCTTCTCATAGTGTTTACCAATCCTTTCTTTGAATGTACCCCAAGTATAGCAAAGCATTTTGGGATACCTTTGGGATTAGTTTGTGATTTATGTGTAGTTAAAAAAAGCGGCAGGTTGTTCACCTGCCGCTGATTGTCCGCTAAATCGTGAAGAAGAATTTAACACCGTTTTCTGTGTTGCAAGCCTCACAATAGCTGTTATGTTGTTGTAAAATTCTTTGAACCATATAAAGCCCTAAGCCGCTACCGCCTGTTCTTCTACTGCGGGATTGCTCCATACGATAAAAAGCGTCAAACAATTTGGGAATATCATCTTCTGGTATATGTGTACCTGTGTTCTCTACGGAGAACAAAAAGCGTCCGTTGGTATTTTGTAAAATAATATCAACGCTTGCTCCATGCGGCGAATACTTTACAGCATTTGAAATCAAATTGGAGAACACCTTTTCAATCAGTAATTTGTTCCCATTGATAAAAGCGGGAGACTGTATAGCAAGATGTATTTGTAGCTCTTTTGTTGCCACTAAATCATCAATCTCCCTCAAATAGCCATGTATCATGGGAGCGCAATCAAAATGCTCCATTTTGAAATCGACATTGGTTTCCAGCCTTGAAATCGTTAATATTTCCTGCACCATCGTTTCAAGCGTAGCTGCAACTTCCAAGGATCGGGCAAGATACTTTTCGTGGTCTTTATATGCCCCTATACCCAATAGCATCCCCTCTAATTGACCCTTGATAATGGTGATAGGGGTTTTCAGTTCATGGGAAGCGGAAGAAAAGAAATCCTGTTGTGCCCGTTCCAGCGCCTTTTGATGTTCAATATCCTTTTGGAGCTGGAGATTTGCACTTTGCAACTCCTCCAAGGTAGCAGATAGTTTCCGGGACAGCGTATTCAAGCTATTCTCCAGTACACCCAGCTCGTCAGAACGGCGTTCCTCAAGTTGCCATTCCAGCCGCATATCAGACATTTCTTTAGAAATCCGACTGATTTTTAATACCGGGTTTGTAATAATACGAGAATACACCCAAGCAGTTGCCAACGATACAAGGAGAATAACGCAAAACAAAATCGGTAATACGCTTACAAATGATTGCCGCAGTTCTGCGATTTGAGAGGCTTCTCCATAAACTGTTAAAATATATTGGCTATTATCATCTGCAAATGAGAAGTAATAGCTGTTGGATATAATCGGCGCACTTTCATAAGATGCTCCGCCAAGAGCCTCCCCGGTGATCCCATCGTTAAAGCTATTTTGGTTAGACGGTGTTTCCACCAGAACACCATCAGCAGTATAAAGCTCCACCATGCTAATTGTCGTGTTTTGAAGAAACTGATCAAAAAGTCCGCCGCTATCCTGCATACGGATATGTTCTAATTCATAAATAAAGTCGCTTGTCTGTTCATCTAATGCCGCATTGAGATTGTTAGAATAGGTTTGAGGCATATACCAAGCCAAAACGCCATAGACAAGAAAGCTCACGCAGAGCAAAACTGCCACAGTCAGAATAAAGACTTTAGCAAACAGACTGCCTTTAATTCTCTTTATCAACTTTATATCCCACCCCTCTGATTGTTTGAATGAAATCTATTCCCAATTTTTTTCGTAGATTTTTGATATGGGTATCAACAACACGCTCGTCCCCATAAAAATCATATCGCCACAGCTTATCCAACAAGTTCTGCCGGGTCAATATCCGGCCCTGATGGGTCAGCAGTTCCCGCAGTATTTCAAATTCCTTTTGTGTCAGTTCAAAATTAGCTCCGTCCACGGTGGCGGTGTAGCTGTCACAGTTCAAAAGCAAATTGCCATAAGTAATGATTTGATACTTTTCATCTGTTTCCCGGTTACTGCGCCGAAGTACAGCCGCAATTTTGCGGAGCAGGACAGGCATAGAAAACGGTTTTGTGATGTAGTCATCCACCTGCAAATCCAATCCTTTAATCTGATCTTCTTCTCCGCTTAATGCGGTTAGCATAATGATAGGAACATCAGATTGCTTGCGTATCAATTCACAGACACCGTAACCGTCAATTTTGGGGAGCATAATGTCCAATACAATCAAGTCATATCGTTGGCCTGCAAATAAAGAGAGTGCCTCGACACCATCATTTGCAACAGCTACTTCATATCCTGCTTCTTGTAAAAAATTCTGTAAAAGTTCTTGAATATCAAAATCGTCCTCAACGACTAAAATCCTTTGCATGGTAACACCTCCAAAGATAGCGTATCATAGATTTTTGTGATTAAAGTGTAGTTTTCAAATTTTCTTTCTGTTATTATACCTTGGCCGTGTAACATCGGCAACCTTGTCAGCGGACAATAAAATACTACCAAAACATAAAACTGTGTTTCGTTCTCATAGTCAAACCCGAAATGTAAAATAATATAGGGGTGATATGAGAATGTACCAAGACACCAGGCGGCTTGACTTCCACGCATTAGGCCGGGAGATCAAGCGCAAGAGGGAGGCGAAAGGCTGGACACAGGAATACCTTGCACAGCTCGTAGATCGTACCCCTCGTTCCATCATGTATTTTGAGAACCGGGGCCAGCATCCGAGCCTGAACACCTTTTACCAAATCGTCACCCTGTTGGACATTTCCGTAGACCAATTCTTTTATCCTGACAGGCAGAACGGCGAAAGCGACTGCCGCCAGCATATTGACAGGCTACTCAATACAATGGACGAAAAGGAATTGACGGTCATGGAGGCCACAGCAGAGGGACTACAAAAAGCCAGAGAAACGGAGGTCAAGTAAAAAGGGCCTTCGTTTTCTTGTTTTTGGAGTACTTTTCGGGGGTTCCGCTAAATGGCAAGCAATGCAAGTGTCAAGACACTTGCGAAAAATGCTTGTTGAGGGCAGCGCCCCCAAACCCCGAAATCCGCTCCGTTCGGAGCTGGCAGCGCATCCGTTGGATGCTTATAGAGCGGGAACAGCTTATCGCTGTTTCTGCTCTTTTTCATGTTCCGCCTCACGCGGTTCCGCTCCAAGAATTTTTGCGACGTTGGCCTGCACGATCAAAAGCTCCTGCATCTCCTGTTTGGCTTTTCGGTAATCGGGATATGCCGCCTTTTTCTCGGATAGCAGCTTTGCGTATTCCTCCTGCAAGCTCTTGACGGTGGGGAGCTTTTTGACGTTCAGCTCTTGAAATGCTCGTTTTGCGCTGCGATGCAGCAGGATCTCCGCCTCATGCTCTGCCAGAAATTTTTTCGCATAACCGCTTGCCTTGTACGCATCGAAAATCTTTTTCGTTTTTGCAAAGTTGACGATATGCCCCCGCAGAACGGCAATCTCCGCCATGCGCGCCTCTGCCGATTTGATCTGCGCAGACAGCGCATGGAACTGTTCCGTCGCTGCCTGTGTTTTCTTCTTCAAATCGGCGGAATTCATCAGGTCGTGTTCTTTCAGATATGTCATCGTCTGACCGAGCTGCTTTGCGTTAAACTTGGATGCCCAGCGTTGGTAGCCGACGCCCTTACCGGCACGGATTTTAGCGTCAATGTCAATTAACAGGCTCGGCGTTTTAGGTGCACCGGTTACAACCGATCTCTGCGGCATATGCTCCCGTTTACCGAGGATGGTATCCAACAGCGCAGCTTCCAGATAGTTCTCCCCAAGCCGGTCGGCGCGGATGAAGCGGTCCCAGCCTGCGCCTCGAAAGGAAAGCGTCTTTCCGCGCCGTTTGACCTCGCAGCCGTTTTCGGCAAGCAGTGCAACAAACGCATCCCAGTCGGCAGGCTTTTGGGAAAGCGCAGCGTCGATTGCACTGCATACTTGTTCCAGTTGCGTCGGCTCTGCACGTTCGCCGCGCCACTTGTTGTAGCTTTTGCCGTGCCGGTTTGGATGCTCAACAATAGACAAACCGTTCTCCGCGCAGATCAGATCGCTAAGATGACGGACAGCCTTGGTGCTGCCCCAAAAGTTGCGGAATTTCCGGTCACAGGAGAGCGCGGTGGAGTTCCAGATGATGTGATTGTGAATGTGCTTTTTGTCGATGTGCGTGCAGACGATATAGGCATGATTACCCTTGAGAAAACGCTCTGCAAATTCGCAGCCGAGGCGGTTGGCTTCCTCCGGCGTGATCTCGCCGGGCTTGAACGACTGCCGCACATGGTATGCGATCACGTCGTTTTCCTGTTTTCTGCCGGTGCTGGTCTGATAGCGCCGCTTGGAAAAGCAAAACTCCGCGTCTGCGATTTCGGGGTTACACTGAAAGCAGGTAACGAGCCTGCCCTGATCGGTCTTTTCTGTATCTTTGACATATTCCAGAATGTCGCTGACCGCCGTGCCGACGCTCCGCCCCTTTCCGATGTGCAGCGGCATGATGCGGGTCGTTGCCATGCGATTCCTCCTTTCGGCAAAAATGTAAGAGCGCCGGAACACGTCCGGCGCTCATTTGCAGATTTAATGGTAAACACGGTTTTGAATGAATCCCCGCAGCGATTGCAGCAGTGCAAGCAGCCTTGTAGCAAGCATTGGGATACCGAGCGGACTGACGAGGAACACAATTATCAGCAGAATAATTCCGTTCTTTACGGAATACGTCACCAACACGGCAACGCCAAGAATGCTGACAAGCGCGGATGCAAGACCAAACACCCACGATGCGCAATAGAGGATGCCGCCGCAGAGCCAGACAAACACAGCCAGCACCGCAACGACGGGGGCAAAGAGCAGCTTCGAAAGAAATCTCATAAGAGGACCTCCTTGTATGTTCTGAGTTCATCATATCTGCGCACGGAGAAAAGCGCAAGGATGCGGACGCTCAATCCAGTGTAGACAGGACGCGCAAAATCTCTTTTGCGGATTCCCACAACTGCGCCTGATTCTGCCGGATGTCCGCCAGATCTTCCGGGTAAATGCGCCCCGTTTCGTTGGCGCGCCGCGCAAGCTGGTTGAGATTGTTGCTGGAGCGGCGCAGCAGCGACACCATCTCCCGCAGCTCCGGCAGATCGAGCTGGACTACATAGCCGTCAATGGCGATCTTGCGAAGATAGGCGCTCATGTTGTTCGTGCCGAGCTGCGCCATCTTTGCCTCGATCTGGTCACGTTCCTCCGGCGTCACATAGAACATCAGTGGAATGGTGCGGCGGCGCTTTTTCATCGGGCATCCCGATCTCTCTTTGAAGATGCAGACCGTTCGGCGGCGCGGGCAGGTGTGCCATGCAGTTTTTCCCGAACGGAGACTTTTTGCTGGCTGCGCTGTTGTTCTGCCGCGAAATCCTTGCGCACCTGATTTGTAAACAGATCCAGCAGTCCGGGATTGCAGCGGTCAACAAGAATATTCAGTTGATCCTCGCAAATGGGAATTGTCTGCGCCCATGTTTTGTTTTCCTGACTGATGCGGCCATCATAATTTTTGATGCGGATCGTATTTGCCAGCACAAACATGGTGCGGTCAAAGCCGAACGTATCAATGATGGCTTTGGATGCCTCTCGCACGTCTTTCAGACTGTTATCCTGATACGCGGCAGCAATGGCATCTTCGATCATATTCTTACAAGCCGCGCTGATGCGCAAAGACGCGGTGTAGTGTTCCATTTCATTATGTGCGACAGCATAGGCTGCGTCGTGGAGATAAAGCGGCGCTTGATGTCTGTCAATGACTGTATTTGCGCGACTTGCCATGCTTTCCCTCACAACATCCATGTAGTCTGTTTCGCGGCTTTCAAATTCTTTGAAAACATCTGCCAACGGTGTCGGTGAGGATAGCAGCGCCCACGCCTGCTCAAAACTCAAATCGTTATCTTCCAGCGTCATTAGAATGTCCTCGCGGGTGGTGTATTCGTAGGTGTGATTCAAAATCTCCTTCGGCGGCTGATGCAGCAGCCAGTCACGGTAACGTTCCTGCTCAGCAAACATTTTCTCGTACAGTTGCGTGTTTATCGTTTCGGTGTTCATCGTGATACCTCCATTTCTTTGTGCTTTGGTTTTGAATTTGTCTGCTCCGGCAGCGGGGCGCGGAGCTTTTGCAGGATGGATGGACGTGTGGATTTGGCAACGGCATCGGTATCTCCGGCAAGCCGTTCCATCGGCATTTTATCGTCAATGTTCAGCTCTGCGTTGAGTTCGGCAAGACGCGCGGATTTTACGCGCAGTTCTTCCTCCTGCGGGAACGGCTTGCCAAGCTCCGTTTTGGCGGCTTCCATCTGCGCATACAAATTCTCCAGATACACTTTTTGTGAGTTCAGCCGCGCCGGGATCGCGTTCAGCACATTGTCGATACGGGTGAGGTTGCCTCTGGCGTCCTTGCCAAGCTCGACCCGGTGTGACATCTGCCCCTTGAGCGTCAGAATGTAATTTGTAGCGAAATTCTCCAGCGTGAGCGCAGTCTGGAATCCACGATAGCTACCGACCGGCACAGGCTCAGAACCCTTGGCCTCCTTGAACGCTTCCAGCAGCGCAGCACCGGCATTGTCCTTGTCTGTCAGAAGATCACCTTTGACCTCCATTCCGGCAAAGCCGTCTGTGGGGTGCGGATGCGCTGCCACGGTCTGCATATCTGTTTCCAGACCGGCGATGGCATTTTTCGCCGCTTCAATCTGCTCCGGGAAGTATCGCAGAAGATTGTCCTCCAGCTTATATTGCTGACTTTGATGGCTGGCGCGCATCAGCCTCAAGCGGGCAACGTCCACATCCAAGTCCATCTTTTCCTTGATGCGCTCGTCACCGACGCAGAGCGCCTTGATCTCTGCGTAGGACAGCGCCGTTTCGTCAATGTCCTCACAGGAGCGTACCGGCGATTTGGATGTCATAATCTGCGAGATGAATCGTTGCTTGTTTTCAATCGTCTGCCACAAATAAGCGTCGAACGTTCCCTCGGTCACATAGCGGTAAATATGCACTTCCTTGTTGCGGTTGCCCTGACGGATGATGTGGCCGCCGCGCTGCTCCAGATCGCCCGGCCGCCACGGGCAGTCGAGGTCATGCAGCGCGATGAGCCGGTCTTGGACGTTCATACCCGCGCCCATCTTAAAGGTGCTGCCCATGAGGACGCGCACCTGCCCGGAGCGCACCTTTGCAAACAGCTCTTTTTTGCGGACTTCGGTGTTTGCCTCATGGATGTACGCAATCTGTTCGCGTGGAATCCCCAGCGCAACCAGCTTGCTGCGAATATCGTCATAGACGGAAAAAGGCGCGTCCGACGTTATGCCGTCGCTGGCAAGCTGCGTTTCCAGCGCGTGAAGCTCCGGGTTATCGAGCGCGCCGCCAGCCGGTTTTTCTGCGCGCTTGGCGGCTGCAATCTTGGGCGTGGATAAATCACAAAAGACAAGCTGCGTGAGCTTGTCTGCCTGTCCGTCCTGCCAGATACGGAAAATATTATCCACACACCGATTGACCTTGCTGCTCGGATCGTCCGGCAGATCGGGATTGATGATACGCTGATCCAGACCGAGCTTGCGCCCGTCAGAGGTGATTTTCAGCATATTGTCGTTGGATGGGTCTACCGTGCCGGAGTGTACCTTTGCCGCCCGTTCCGAGAGCATCTGCACCATTTCTTTCTGAATGGCTGTTGGCTGAGATACTTCCGTGTGATAGACCGCTTCTGGTCTTGGAAGATGGAGCTGATCTGCCGTCTTAATGTCCGCCGCAATTTTGAACATGGACATCAGCTCCGGGAGATTATAAAACTTTGCAAAGCGCGTTCTTGCCCGGTAACCCGTGCCCTCCGGCGCAAGCTCAATGGCGGTCGTCGTTTCGCCAAAAGTGGATGCCCAACAGTCAAAGTGTGCCAACCCTTTTTGCTGGAGGAGGTCATGCTGCAAATACCGCATCATGGTAAACAGCTCCGTCATGGAGTTGGAAACCGGTGTGCCGGTGGCAAACACAACACCCTTGCCGTCTGTGATCTCGTCGATGTAGCGGCACTTTAACAGCATATCCGAGGATTTCTGCGCATCGGAGGTGGAAAGACCTGCGACGTTGCGCATTTTGGTGTAAAGGAACAGGTTCTTGTAGCTGTGCGCCTCGTCCACATAGAGCCGGTCAATGCCAAGCTGCTCAAACGTGACAACATCATCCTTGCGGTCTGCCGCCTGCAATTTCTGAAGCCGCAGCTCCAAGCCTCTCTTTGTCCGCTCTAAGCTCTTGATCGTAAAGCGCTCTGCGTTTGCTGCCCGCAGTTCCCGGATACCGTCCTCGATCTCATAAATCTGCTCATGGAGCAAATGCTCCTGCCGCTCTTTAGAGATTGGGATTTTCTCGAACTGGCTGTGTCCGATGATAACGGCATCATAATCGCCGGTGGCGATACGGGCGCAGAACTTTTTGCGGTTGCGGGTTTCAAAATCCTTTTTGGTCGTGACGAGGATGTTCGCGGAGGGATAAAGCCGCAAAAATTCAGATGCCCACTGTTCCGTCAGATGGTTCGGTACGACGAACATGGCTTTCTGACACAAACCGAGCCGCTTGGATTCCATGACGGCGGCGACCATTTCAAAGGTCTTGCCCGCGCCGACCTCATGCGCCAACAGTGTATTGCCGCCATAGAGGATGTGCGCAATCGCGTTTTTCTGGTGTTCGCGCAGCGTGATCTCCGGGTTCATACCGGAAAAGCGGATATGGCTGCCGTCATACTCGCGCGGGCGGATCGAATTGAACCGCTCGTTGTATTGCTGCACCAGCGTTTGCCGCCGATTCGGGTCGCGCCAGATCCATTCTTGAAAGGCATCCTTGATGGTCTGCTGCTTCTGCTGCGCAAGCGTCGTTTCCTTGGAATTGAGAACGCGCCGCTCCGTGCCGTCTGCATCATAAACTGTGTCATAGATACGCACATCGCGCAGATTCAGCGTATCCTCCAGAATCCGATAGGCGTTAGCGCGCTCTGTGCCGTAGGTCATATAGGCGTTGACATCCTGTTTGGATGGGGTGGATTTGCCGCTGATGTTCCATTCAGCGGTGCTGGGCGAATAGCTGACCTGAATTGGGTTCCTCCTGTTGTACGGAGGCTTGAAGGTCTGCTCCATGAACTCCTGGATATAATCCTGACTGATCCACGTCGCGCCGAGGCGCACTTCGATCTCTGACGCATCCAGATCTTTCGGCTGTGCCTGCTGCAGCGCCTCTACGTTGGGAGCGTAGCCGGGTGCATCTACGGCGGCTGCTTCCGCCTGCCGCAGCTTTTGGCGGACGTTGCCGGAAAGGTATTCGTCCGCCGTCTGCCAGTTGCCGCGAGTCGGGTCGAGGAAAATGACACCGTTCAGCTCGTCAATCAGTTCATCCTGACTTTTGCCGGAGAGCTGTGCCATATAGTGCATATCCACACAGGCTTTTTCCGAGATGGACAGCGCCAGCGCCTCCGATGCCGTATCCACGGAGGTCACGACCTCATGCGGCTTGATCGTGCGCTTGGTGAAAATATCCGCCTTGCGCTCCAAGTCACCGTTTTCATTCAAGATTTCCAGCGAACAGAGCAGATAGTAGGAGCTGTCATCAGAGAACGCAAGGCTGTTGGCGCGAGCGTTAATAAGCCCGTATTTGTCGGTAAACGTATCATAAAGGCGGTTGAGCTTCCGCTGCGTCTGCTGGATGGTCATATCCGAAATAAAACCGTCCATTTGCTGCGAAATGAGCGATTGCACGCAATCCCGCAGCTCGATCATACCCTTGACGCGTTCTTTGGCGGTTGCGTTCAGGTCCGGTTTTACCATGACACTGTTTTCGCGGTAGTAAACCTCGCCGTCCACAAGCGTGTAGCTGTAATTCTTTACATCTGGGTCTGCGGGGATGGTATCTTGAATCTGATCTTCTTCCCCGAGGTCTGGCAGCTCGGCTGCCTGATAGATGCCGCCAATGTGCTGTACCGCCTCATGGAGCTGCGCGGAAAGGTCTGCGCCCTCAATGGGTTCTACGGTAAAATCCTGCTTTCCGTATTGCGTACTTTCCGCAGACTGTCTGCCAAGAATCATTTCCGGGTGGTGGATAAAGTAGTTGTTGATGGAAAAACCGTCTGCATTTTCACCGAGCTGCGTCCACTCCGGCTCTGCGACGCTCGGCTGCTCTCGTTTTTGCAGGAACAGAATGTCAGATACCACGTCCGTACCGGCGTTGGCTTTGAACGCATTGTTCGGTAAGCGAATTGCACCCAGCAGCTCGGCACGTTCCGCGATATATTTTCTGGCACGGTCATCCTTGCTGCCCATCGTGTAGCGCGAGGTCACAAAGGCAACAATACCGCCCGGACGCACCTGATCGAGCGCCTTGGCGAAAAAGTAATTATGGATGGAAAAACCGAGCTTGTTGTAAGCTCGGTCGTTTACCTGATATTGTCCGAACGGCACGTTGCCGATGGCAAGATCATAGAAATCTCGCCGGTCCGTCGTTTCAAATCCGGCAACGGTGATATTTGCCTGCGGATAGAGCTGTTTGGCAATTCTGCCAGTAATGCTGTCCAGCTCCACGCCGTAGAGCTTGCTGTCCTGCATCTGCTCTGGTAGGCAGCCGAAGAAATTGCCGACACCCATTGACGGCTCCAGAATGTTGCCGGTCTGGAATCCCATGTTTCCGACAGCTTCATAAATCGCATTGATAACGGTGGGGCTGGTGTAGTGCGCGTTCAACGTGGATGCACGCGCGGCGGCGTATTCTTCCGGGGAAAGTGTAGCGTAGAGCTCTGCAAACTCGTCTTTCCAGTTATCCTTGCTTTCATCAAAGGCATCTGCAAGACCGCCCCAGCCGACGTATTTGGAGAGAATGTTCTGTTCTTCGGGCGTGGCCTGTCTGCCGTCAAATTCCAGCTCTTTTAACAGATTGATCGCGTCCATGTTCGCGCGGAATTTCGCCTTTGCGCCGCCAGTGCCGAGCAAATCGTCCGTGATACGGAAGTTCTGCGCGGGAGGGGTGTTCCCCTGCGGCGGCGCAGTTTGTGCGTCCGTTTGGGGCATTTGTTCCGGCTCTGGTGCAGGGATGGACTGTTCCGGCTGCTCAACATGAAGCGTCTGAATGACCACATCATACGGAAGATAGTTTTCTTCTGCCGCGTAGACTTCGACCGGCTGAATCGTGTAGGAGAGCGGCTTCTGCTGTTCTTCTACAAACGAGCGCACAAATGCAACGTGTTCAGCGCGGAAGATCGGATAGCCGGTGTGACTTTGAAAAGTCACATCTCGCAGAGATACTTCATCCGCGCCGTAATTCACGCTGTCAATGACAAACTTCCGTCCGTCAATCTCCAGCTCCATGCCAATGGGGATATACTCCTTGGCATCGGCCTCGTTGATAACATCATAGCCGTCGGTTTCATTTGGCTGCGCAAACACGAAGCTGTGTCCATGCTCCAGCAGCCGCTTTGCGGCGCTTGCCCATTGTCCAAAATCATAGCCGGTCACAGCGGTTTCGCCCATACCGGGAATATCGCGTTGCAGCAGGCGGCGATTCAAAGCGCTGGCGGCGCGTTCTGCATCCGCGCCATAAAAAAGCAGCCGTTCTCCGACACGGACACCGATGAGCTTTTCGGGATGCTCTGCACGAAGTGCCTGATATGCCGAAATATTCGGCGCAAGCTCACGACCCTGATCTGCAATTCGTGTGAGGACAGCAGAAACCGGTTCGGTTCTGTGTTCCGGATCGTGATTGCTCTCGCTGGAGGATGAAACGACGCTGAGATGCGCGACAGTTTCATCTGCGGAATCAACGTTATAGAACTTACCATCAATTTCCACGCGCTGCCCCATAAGGTTTTGAACCGCTTGCGGCGTCTCCGGGGTTGGCTGTTCTGTGTGCTGCGCCGCAATGACGCGCTGCGGCTCCGGTTCAGAAACCTCGAAATATCTGGTGTCGAGGTAGCGTTCAAAGGAATTGCGGTCGATGCTGACAGGTTCCTGTCCGGGTACGTTCGGTAACGTGTGCCAGACGTGATCTTCATCTACACGCGCGATAGCGCCGACTGCTGCTATGTGGTCTAACTCTATGGATGAAATGCGATCTCCAATATGATAGGTATAGCCAAGCGGTGTTGTAAACGCCGGAGGGGATAGCTCAATTCCCATATCCCGTTTGATGCCAGTCAAGTAAGCAATGGCGTTATTCTGTTCTGCAAAGCGGAGCGTTTGTTCCCCATCTCCGCAGAACCGTTCCAACACCTCATCCCAAATGCCGGTAATTCCGCCCTCGCCGGGATGCAGACGAATGGAGTATCGGTCAGGTGAAAATAACCGCAGTCGCTCATTCTCATCGTAAAATTTATTCTCGCGGATGAGCTGTGCCAACCGCCGCTGTACCTGCGCCCATGTGAGAGTCACCGGCTCGGCGTTTCCTACATGGATATACATGGGAGTTTTGCTATCTTCCCAGCCATATTTTGCAGCCAGCCATGCGGCGGTGCTGCGTTCTCGCCCATGCGCCTGCATATATAGTGCGACTTCCTGCTTGCCCTTTAGGTTGTCGTGCCACTCCAGAAGCGCGTTGTCAATGTCCTCCTGTGTAATCTGATAGGGAGATGGTGCGACCGTCGCTGCCAGCGTGGGATACAGTTCCTCCAAAAGCTCCTGATGCAGCCGGTTATGGAACGCGGGCATATCAAAGTACAGGCGGACAAGCTGGAGATCATCAGATGCCGTGACAATACGACGGATAGCGTCCGCACCCTCCAGATAAGCGTTCTGGCGGTCTGAATTGCGGCAGGCATTGACAAAAGCCGTATCTTTGGAAAGCGCGTTGCCAACGGTCAGCTTGTACCCGTCAAACAGCTCCCGCACGGTGGGCTGGGGTGGCTGCTCGGCAGCAGGATCGCGGAACACCCGCGTCCCATCCGCACCAAACTCCGTTTCCTGTACGTCGATGGAGACTTCTGCTTCATGGTCAATAGAGCGCAGCGTGTAAATGTGGCGCTCACCCCTAAAGTCTGACGCTTCGGCAATCGTCACGTCGTACTTATCGCGCAATTTCTCCACATACATCTCTAAATTGTGCGACGGAAGGCCGCACATTTCCACGCGCCCAGCACTGGGAATATTGCGGGTAGTGAGGTTCATATCCAGAAGCGATGCCGCCTGTTTTGCGTCCTCGCCATAGATTTCAAAGAAATCCCCGACCTGATACAGTACAATATCATCCGGGTGCATTTCTTTGATAGAATTGTAGTCCAAAACAGAAGAAGCGGAGGACGTTTGCACGTTCTCCGCTTCAGGCATAAACGATATTTGCTCGCCTTGGACTGGCTCGGTTATGCGTAAATCAGCTCCGCGAGGATCACTTCCTCGGCCTGCGCTTTCAGCGTGTTCATCAGCCCTACCCACTTCATCGGGTCGCTGGCTTTCAGCGCTTCCGTCACGCCCGCTGACTTCATCAGCTCCGGCATCATCTGTTCCAGTCGGTTGTTCGCTGCCTCGTCGATCTCCCGCAGATGGGGGTACAGCCTCTCGGACAGCAGCAGGCTGTTCCACAGCACCGGACGATGCTCCTTCAAGTAATCCTTCCGCATCCTGCCGTACTTGCCCAGCGGGGCTTGCGGCTGCTCTGTCAGGCTCAGGTCGGGAATCAGATAATCCCCGCTGCGGGTGTAGGTCAGTTCGCTCATGGCTTTCGCTCCTTTCCGCGATTTTCTCGCGCTCATAATTCTTGATGGTGACTTCGATCTGCCGCAGCACCAGCTCGCTGGACTGGCTGATGGCCGTTCCAAGAGCGGCGACGGTCTGCGGGGTGTTGAAATCAAAGACATTCAGAAAATCCTCATGCTCGAAGTAATCTCCCGGCTGCATCCCGCAGCGGGACAGCAGCGCATAGGTGGTGCTGACAACGGCGGCGTTCCGAAAAGCGGCTCCGATGTTGAACTCATCATAGTCCTCCAAAAAGGAACCGTCAACGATGCCGACAATATCGCGCCGATTGTCGTGCCAGTATTCATCTACAAGCTGCGCCGCCACACGCTCCAACTGATCGGCAAGCCCGCTTTCACCGGAAACGTCGAAGCGCTGCTCCAGCGCCGCAGATACCACCTCACGATGCTCCTGCCGGTATTCCCAAAGATAAGGGCGGCGAGAGTTCTCGCCGCCGCTGGTATCGGAAACATCGAATACATATCGGAGTTTGGGTTGGTCGCTGCTGGTATCCACAAGGGCGATGCCTTTGCTGCCTCGCCGCACATAGCGGCGCATCTGCTTATTCCAGAGGTCGTATTCCGCGCAGGCCGTGGCTTCCGGGCGCTGGGCGAAAATCATGAGCTGTTCATTGTAGGGGTACTTATACAGCCTTGCGGCGGTGGTCAGAAATGCCGTCCACTTCTGGTAGCTTCCCGTGATCTGCTCCGCCGTGCGGTCTGCCATCTGCGCATAGAGCTGTACTTTACTCGGCATCCATATCCTCCTTTTCAAAATCGGGGAACAGGTCGAGCGCGTCATATTCCGCGTCGCTCATCCTGCGCAGCTTTGCGATGGCGCTGTCCGTCAGCTCCCGCAGCTCCGTTTCATCCGCAGCGAGGTAGCCGCGCATTTCCTCCAGCGCCGCGATCAAGCCCGTGCGGGTGCCGGTGTTGTAGAGGCTCATAAGCTGGCGTTCTTCAAAGGTGATGTTCATATCAAAGCTCCTTTTCTGCGCTCTTTTTGGGCGCTGTTTTGTGTGGACGTTCTTGGGCCGGTTGGCTTTTGAGCTGCTCCAGCACAGATTTCTTCTTTTCCCGGTGTGCCGCCTCTGCCAAATCCATCAAGGAGATGGACATACCGGCCTTGACCTGTGCTTCAAGGTCGGCGACGGTGGGCTGTTTGGAGCCGTTGTTGATAATGCCGTCGATCATGCCGTAATCATCTTCCATCGACATCTCGGCGGCTTTCAGATAATTCTTCGGTTTCTGAAAGGCGGGCAGCTCCTGAAATCCCATGCTGTCACAGTAGTGATAGGATACCTTGCCGTCCTGTTTCAGCGCAACGATGTCGCTGACGGAGAGGCTGTGTCCCACAAAATCGCCGGGGCGCTCGTCGTTGAAAATGTAGTAGAAGTTTTCAAGGATTCTGCCGGTATCATCGTCCGGGTACACCTCACGGGTATAGACGGCTTCATAGTTGGCCGGGTCAGGCGGCGCGGCCAGACTGCCGAGGTTGGCAAAACGCAGCTCCACCGGCGCATCCCGGCGCAGCTGGTAGATCGCCATAGCATCGGTGGGACTGTTCAAAAAACGCTGCTCCACATCGCGGGGCGGGATATGGCCTTTGACCGCATCCCAATCCGGTCTTGTGACGCCGAACATTCCGTCGTGGTTGATGATGTCCTCGGCTTCAAAGACCATTTCCTCGGCGTTGTCGGGATAGAGCATATAAACCGTGATGTCATGTTCCAGCAGCTCCACCGCCCGATCCTTGGAAAGCGGGAGCATATCACTATCCAGATACCCATAGCTGCGCATATCGTCCACCGTCAGCGTGGGGTCAGGCATAGGTGTGGCCTGTTCCAGCTCTGGCGAAGTTGGAAGTGTGCCTGCGGCATGAGAACCGGCCTCCTCGTGAACAACCTGATTGTCGTCCGATGACAATTCGAGTGAGTACAAAATCCCTGCAAACTCATTTGACAAAACTTCAAACGGTACGGTCTTATCATACCCATGTGTTTCACAGATACGAATCGCAGCCGCCAAAAGAAAGTTTACATCATCGTCATGTACTGTTCCGCTTTCCAGAAGGTGTAGAGTGTCCTTGTCGTAAAGTTCATAGGCATATTTTGCACCATCTTCTGTTATGCGAAGATGCTTGCTCCCACCATCAACCGCATACCAACGCTCATTAGCGTCGAGTTCTTTTAAGGAAGTGTGACTTTCCTGAAATGCCTCAACTTCCAACAGCAGCTCATTCGCTCTGTGCGCGTATTCATCGCTCTGCTCAAGCGTTTCGGACAGGAAGCCTTTTATCTCATCTGCTCCCGTCAACAGATCTTCGTAGAAATGCTGAAGGCAATCTTCCTGACTTGCGAATTCGCTGAGAAAGGCAAGGCCATTCGCATCGAGATACAGCTCTGAAATGCTTTTTGCCAAGTCAGCCGCAGACATATTGCTATTCTCTTTTAATTGGCTTTCCGATTGCTCGGATTTCTCCACAGAAATGCCACGCTCCTTGCAGATCTCCGCAAAGTTCCGGTCAATGTCCGTAATCAGCTCGGATGCCGTCTTGTTGATAGTTTCCAGACTGGCGCGAAGTTCTTTCAGCTCCTTGCCCTTTGACCATGTGGCGATATAGCCGAAGCTGTTTTCTCCCGTTTCAATGCCGTAATACTGGCAGACCGCATAGGAAATGCTTTCGGCCTCGACTTCCTCGGTGTTTCGGCTCTTTTCGCCGGGAACAAGGATCGTCTCACCATCGTCCGCAAGCTCCGTCATGTGTTCATAGTCGTGGAGCTTGGCGTGGGCAATCTCATGGACGGCGGCGCATACCGTCTGCACCTCACTCATACCGGCGCGGATGGTGATGCTCTGCGCCTTAATGCTGAAAAAGCCGTCCGTATCCCGCGCAACGGGCTTTATCTCCATCGGAACGGGAGAAGCACGGCGCAGCGCCTCCATGAAAACCTCATACTGCTGCACATTGCCGCTCAGATCGGCGGCAAGCTGGGGCAAGGGCTTTCCAGAAGTCTGCGACACGTCAAAGACGGATACCACCTTGAACATAGGGATACGGATTTCTTTTTCCTCAATGATGGCCTTGCCGTCTGCGTCCAGCACCGGCGCATTGGTTTCGGGGTCGGTCTTGATTTCCTCGACCTTTTTCTTATAGGGAGTAGGAGCGATGATGCGAATGCCTTTTTCGCCTTTCAGGACGTTCCTGCCGAACTGATCGCGCCACTTGTTGAAGCCCGCCACATGGGTGGCGTCGGGGCGCTGCATATAGATGAGCATGGTGTTGTTGACCGAGTAGCGGTGAAAGCGGCTCATGGTGGAGAGATACTGCTGGTACTTATCGCTCTCGAACAGCTCCTTGATGCCGTTTTCGATGCTGTCAACGATCTCCCGCATCCGGTCTTTGTTGGTTTGTTTTTCAGCCATGATGATCTCCTTTCAGAAAAAATAGCGCCCCTGCGCAGAAGAAAACACATCCTGCACAGGGGCAATTCTCCGCAGATAGACGTTGTTTTTGGGCTTGCGGATAGAATGACGTAGCCCCTTGTGATTCCGCATGAAAAAAGCCTTGCGGCACGGGGCTTTTACGCCCTCTATCTGCGGAGGTTCCAGTATTGTTCACGCTTCCGTTTGGCGTCCTGCTTTCGGCGCTCCTGCTTGGCGCAGGCGGGGCAATATTTGGCGCGATTGGAGAAAGAATAGACCGGCTTACCGCAGACGGCGCAGCGCTTTCCCGGCCTTTCCCGCATCACGTCGGCCAGCAGCTCATGGTCGGCGGGAAGTACCGCGTTTCGGAACCAGTTGCACAGCAGCGAGTAGGAAATACCCTGTACGCAGACGCAAGGCTCTCCATCATCCAGCGCGAGGCAGTTGCCGTGATCGTAATTGCAGCAGAGCTTCCGAATGAGCTTCTTGGCGCGGCGGAGCTGCTTGTGATTCATACGCGGCGCATCAGCCATTGTCAAACACCAGCTTATAGCCCGCGCGTTGCCCATCGTCCTCCAGAAGAACGACGGCATCATAGGTTTTCCCGGTTTTTTCCGAGTAGCAGCCTTTCAGCGGGGCGCGGCCATTTTTCAAAAGCGCAGCGGCAAGGGATTTTGTCAGCACCTTTTTCTTGGCGGTGAAAAAGCGGCTGTTTTTCCAGAGAACAAAGGAACAGGCACGGTTCTCACAGAAAAAGCCTTTCGGTGATTCCGTCACCTCGGCTCCGCAGCGGGGACACTTGCCGACTACCTCACGCCCGGAGGGGAACAGGACTTCCGTACCGGGGATGGGTTTGTAGGTCTGCACCAGCTCATGTAGCATGGCGGCGATCCCATCCATGAAGCTGTCCGGGGCGATTTCGCCGCGCTCAATCTCTTTCAGGCGGTGTTCCCATTCAGCGGTGAGCTGCGGAGACTGGAGCTGTTCGGGCAGAACGGTGATAAGCGCCGTGCCGGTGGAGGTGGGCAGCAGATTTGTGATCTTTTTGGACTTCCTGCGCTCCACAAAACCGGAGGACACCAGCTTTTCAATGATACCGGAGCGGGTCGCCGGGGTTCCGATGCCCTTGCGCTCGGCATCATCTGGCATATCCTCCTTGCCCGCGTTCTCCATCGCAGCCAGCAGCGTATCCTCTGAAAGCTTTTGTCAAGGGGGTGCGTGGATA
>ERZ779885.2068-NODE-2068-length-19152-cov-4.827774_pt1 | contig 19152 bp, 16 predicted proteins | sample MGYA00511554_ERZ779885 | MGnify/ENA primary metagenome ERZ779885 (study PRJEB29588, sample SAMEA2160998) | human gut metagenome | biome: human gut; feature: human-associated habitat; material: faeces | place: Denmark | collected 2008/2010 ... | reverse complement strand
TTCGGCCGCGTGGATGACAACGGCACCGTCTTCGTCAAGGATGGCGACGCCGAGCGCGAGGTAGGCCAGTTCCCGGATGTCTCCAAGGAAGAGGCGTTGGCACTGTACGCCCGTCGTTTCCTGGATCTCAAGGCCAAGCTCGATCTGCTGGCCACCCGCCTGGCTTCCCCGAACATCAAGGCCCGTGAAATCGACGAATCCGTGAAGCTCTTGGGTGAAGAAACCTCCGAGCCAGCCGTCGTGGGCGATCTTGCCGCACTCAAGACCCAGTACGAGGAGCTGAAGGCTGCCGGCGAGGCCAAGAAGACCGAAATCGCCGAGGCACGCAAGGCCGCCCAGGCCAAGGCCGTTGCCGAGCGCACCGCCATTGTCGAGAAGGCTGAAGCACTGGCCGCTTCTCTGGGCGACAACACCAACTGGCGCTCCACCGCCGACAAGTTCCGTAACCTGTTCGACGAGTGGCAGAACCACCAGCGCACCACCGTGCGCATCGACAAGCCGGAGGCCGAGGCGCTGTGGAAGCGCTTCTCCGTCGCCCGTACCACCTTCAACCAGGCTCGCCGCAAGTGGGCTCAGGCTCGCGACAACGAGCGTACAGCCGCCAAGGAAGCCAAGGAAGCGATTATCGCCGAGGCCAATGAGCTCAAGGATTCCACCGCTTGGGGTGAGACTTCCCGCAAGTTCAACGATCTGATGGACCGTTGGAAGAAGGCCGGCCGCGCTGGCCGTAACGAGGACGACGAGCTGTGGGCCAAGTTCCGCGAAGCCGCCGACACCTTCTTCAACGCTCGTCAGGCCGATCGCGATCAGATCAACTCCTCCGAGAAGGAGAATCTGGCTGCCAAGGAGGCTCTGCTGGTCAAGGCCGAGGCTCTGGTGCCGGTGAAGACCGACGCCGAGGCCAAGAAGGCCCGCCAGGAGCTGGCCAAGATTCAGGAAGAGTGGGATCAGATCGGTTACGTGCCGCGTGACGATATGCGCCGCATCGAGAACCGTCTCGACGCCGTTGACAAGCAGATCAAGGCCATCGAGGATGCCGCTTGGAAGCAGACCGATCCGGAGGCCGACGCCCGCAAGTCCAGCTTCGAGGAGCAGCTCAACGCCCAGCTCGCCGAGCTCGACGCCAAGATCGCGGCCGAATCCGACCCGAAGAAGAAGGCCAAGCTCGAAGCCGAGAAGGCCACTAAGGAGCAGTGGCTGAACGCCATCAAGTAAGGGTCTCGCCAGGTGCCCCTCAGAGAGGGGAGCTGGCAGCAAGGCTGACTGAGGGGAGTTTACGGTTATACCGCAAGCTCCCCTCAGTCGTCTACGGCGACAGCTCCCCTCAGCGAGGGGAGCTTCGTCATATTTATGCCGTTTTCTCCTGCCCTATACTCATAACTTCACCCCATAGTTCCTCAGTCACCCAGCAATTGGTGTCTTACGCCTGAGTCCCTACCGGTACTGCAACAACTGCCGTGAGCCCTTGATGTGCGGCCAGATATTCATGCAACGGCTGGCTGTATGGCATATCCAGCTCGCCGTAATTGGTTCCGGCACGGAAGGCGGGGTAACTGTCGCCGCCCTGAAGCAGATATGAATTGGACGCGATAATCACCAGGTCATCGTCCGCAATCGGTCGGCCGTCAACGGCGAGGTTCGCGATACGAACCGCCGCATGTTCGTCGGCAGCACACTCGTCAGCGTCAGCGTTGGTATCAGCGCCGGAATCAGTATCAACGCCGGCATCGGCATTGCCGCTCTCACCAGCCGTACCGCATTCGGCATACCGATACGTCACGTTCGAGGAGATGCCGAGCCAGCGCCGCTCCAGTCGCCCATCGTCACGGCGAAATTGCTCGGCGAGCACTCTCTTCACATCGCGCCCGGTGAGCGTCTCATGCGCGGCCTTGAACTGCAAGGCCATGAGACTATCCACCTCGCGCACGGTGACTTTGCCATCGCCATTCATATCAAGCCGTGGAGTCCGCAGACTGCCATTATTCGAAAATCCGATTACCGGCAAGCGATTCCCGGCATACACATGCTTCATGATTGACTCTCGGTTCGCGTCCGCCACCAGCACACCGACCGTATTCCCGTGCTTGTCCGAACCTTGTTTGTCGAAATTCACGCCGGAGGCCAAGGTGCCAATCACCGCGCTGCCGGTATGGTTCGCATATGTTGCCGACGCCTGGTAAATATGCTGCGCGCGCGATACCTCATCGTTCTCCTCAGCACCGGCAGACATCCAAGCGGCTTGCGCCGGATGCGCATTAAGCCCATCCACGCCCAGCACGCCGTCAACCGCCGTATGGCTGGTGCCATTGCCGAGGTCCACATCGGCCACTCGCACCGTGGCGCGACGCCCGGCACCGGTGATGATCAAATCCTGCACGGCCATGTTCCGCCCGAAGCTGCCCGCCTCGTAAATAGGCGCGCCACCCGCGGTTGTACCGTGCTTGATCGCGTGACTGTGACCGGTGTATACCACATCAACATCTCGCCCAATATCGGCGGCGGCTGAAGCATCGGCATGCAGCAAGGCCACCACCGCATCCACCTTTCCGGAGCGCTTGAGTTCACGGGCCACACGATTGATCGCGTCCACCGCCCGTTCGTCAAGATCGGCATCACGAGTGATCTGCGGAGTGGCCACCGAGCCGAGCGCATCAGTAAGGGCGCCCACGAAACCGATCCGCTTGCCGTTCACCGTTCGAATCGTAGAGTCACGTACGTGGCTCAGCAGTCCGTCAGGCGACTTATTGGCGGCAGACGCGTTGGCGCACAGCCAGTCGATGCCGTTGCTGGGATCAGCGATACGATTGTTGAAATCGGCGACACCGCGGTCGAACTCATGGTTGCCTATCGCCGAAATCGTCAATCCCCACGCTTTGGCCATATCCAGCGTGGGTTGGTCCTTCTCCACCGCCGACTCATACGGGGAGCCTCCCACCAAATCGCCGGTCGATACCGGAATCATATTGCCGGGATTATGGCTGTCGGCCACGGTGAAGGCGGTGGCGTTGTCCGCACCACGTTCGATATGCCCGTGAAAATCAGTGATGTCGGCGATGGTCACCGTACGGGTGCCGGAAGATGGATTATCGCCGGAAAAAGGAACGGCTCCCGTGGTTCCCGCACAAGCATAAGGAACCACCAGAGCCGTAAGGATAAGCGCTACTGCACCAAAAGCGATCCCCGATCGCTTGCCGGCCCACCGCCTGTTCTTCATATTCCTGCTCACACCAGTCACGCTAGAATCGTCGATTGAATGGCCATGCCTAGGAAGGCGACTCTCAGGTGAATTCTTAGCGGCGTCTTGGGATGGGAAAGGCCTGACCCCATACTATCAGGGTCAGGCCTTTGCAACCCGCGTCACTACGAATGCGTCAGCAAGAGGAGATTACTCGCCAAATTCCTCGGCGCAGATCTCAGCTACCGCATCCACGCACGCCTCGGCAATCAGACGGCCGCGTTCGGCGCTTGAGCCGGCCGGATTGGCGAGTCCGCCGTGAGCGGGAACGTCACCTTGGCGCACAGGGTAGCGGACATAGGATTTCGCCGTGGCACCGGCTTCCTCGACCATACGGTCCATGTGCACCAGTTCCGGCGCATAGTGGAGCATCAACGAAGTTTCGGTGACGGCCGCATGCTCCAATGCCCAGCCGGGGAACACCAATCCATCGAACACCTTGTCGATAACCGACTGCGGAACCGGGTCCCACCAATTGGTTTCCACGATGGTGGCCACTCCCCCGGTTTCGCGGGTGACCAGGTCGATGGCCTCGACGATGAACGCCTCGTTTTCAAAATGCGCGTTCATGACGACGATCTTGGTGAAGCCATCGGCGATGAGTTCGCTCAGCACGTCGTGCATTTGGTTGATCACTGTCACGCCGTTCATGTCGATAGTGCCCGGGAACAGCGGCCCGCCACCGGAGAGCGGCTTGGACTTGTATCCGTAGCTCAGGGTGGGCAGCACGGTGCCGTCGATGCGTTCCGCCAGATCTTCGGCGACCCGCGTGGCGAGTACCGCGTCGGTGCCGATGGGCAGATGCTGGCCGTGCTGTTCGGTCGAACCGATCGGCACGATGACGGGACGAGTCTTCGCCTCCTTGAATTCCGGCCAGGTCATGTGGTCCATACGGCGGTTGCTACCCATTGCAGTACTCCTTTAGGTTGGTGGTGGATTGGATGGTCGATGAATACGCCCGGCTCCCTCGGGAAAGGAGCCGGAGCTGAGGAGATCAGATGTGATTCAGATCCTTGTCGGTGTTTTCATGGGAAAGAATCATCGCGACCAAGGCGATGGCCGCAACACCCACCATGTACCAGGCCGGGGCGATGGATGAACCGGTTAGGGCAATCAGGCCAGTGGCGATGAACGAGGCCGTACCACCGAAGATGGCATTGGCCAGATTGAAGCTGAACGCGAATCCGGTGAAGCGCACGGAGGTGGGGAACGTCTCGGTCAGGTAGCTGGACAGGGTACCGTCGTTGGCGGTCAGGGTGGCGCACATTGCCAGCTCAACCAGCAGCACGGGCCAGAACTGGGAGGTGTTGAGGATGAGGAAGGCAGGAACGGTGAGGACGATGAACGCCACGCAAGCACCGATGAGCACCTTCTTGCGGCCGAATTTGTCGGAGATGTGGCCCATGCCGAACACCATGAACACGTAGGCGACCAAGCAGATGGTGGTGATGGTGCCGGACTGGGTGGCGTCCATGCCGACGGTGTCAGACAGATAGGTCGGCAGGTAGGTGAGCACGGTGTAGAAGCCGACCGCGTTCAGCACGCAGGCTCCGAAGCTGATGATCAGAGCCTTGAGATGGTTGTGGAACAACTCGGCGAGCGGGGCGAACATGCCGCTCTTGGCAGCGATTTGACCGTCAGCGGAGGCGGCGCTCTTGGACTCAAGAGCATCGTTCATTGACTGGTACACGGGGGAATCGGAGAGCTTGGTACGGATGTACAGCACAATCAGGCCGAGCGGGCCGGCCAGCAGGAACGGCACACGCCATCCCCAACCGACCATCGCGCTGGAGTTCATGTTGGCGGTCATCAGCGTGGCCAGCGTGGAGCCAGCGAGCAGACCGATGGCGGTGGACGCCGGAATCAGCGAGCAGTAGATGCCACGCTTTGAGGTGGGTGCATATTCGCCGAGGAATGTGGCCGCACCGGCATATTCACCGGAAGCGGAGAAGCCTTGCACCATGCGCAGCAGCAGAAGCAGAATCGGCGCGCCAACGCCGATCACCGAGTAAGACGGCAGGCAGCCAATCAGGAAGCTCGCACCGGACATGAACATAATCGAGTGGGCCAATGCGGCTTTACGGCCTTTCTTATCTCCGTAGCTACCCCAGAACAGTGCGCCGATTGGACGCAGGATGAAGGATAGCGCGAACACGCCGAAGGTCTGCAGCATGGCGACGGTGTGATTGTCGGTTGGGAAGAACACCAGGGCGATGGTGGTGGCGAAGTACGAATAGGAGGCGTAGTCGAACCACTCGATGAAGTTGCCGAGGAAGGAAGATACCGCGACTTTTCTGACCATGGCCTGTTCTTCAGTTTGCGGGGTGGAATTTATCAGTCGTGCAGATGTAGTAATCGTTGCAGAACTCATGATGTCACCGTCCTTTCAAGGATGTGCTGTTCGTGTGACTGAATGAGATTCAAGTGGGAATCCGTTTCGCAGCAGGTCGACCAGCGCCGCGATAGCCTCGACTATGCCCTTGAGTATTTGCTGAAACGTGAATCGTCGATTAACCCGTTCGGCGTAGAAGTGGACAGGTTGCCCAGTGGTGCCGGCGCATTATTCAACATGCTGTTCTTGCCATGATTTCGTGAGTTTGGCGGCGAATAGCAGCATCGACCAGTTCGGTTTGTCGTTATAGTCGACGCCGACCATTTGTGTCACTTTGTCCAGTCGGTTGTACAGGGTTTGCCGTCTGATGCCCAATTGCTCGCACGCGCCGGTTTTGCTATCGAGGTTGTCGAAGCAGGCGCACAGTGTGTCCAGCAACAACGGAGAGGCGGCGACCTCGAATCCGATGGTCTGCACCACGAGCATGCGCATCGCCTTGTCCATATCAGAGGATGCGACGAAACGGTCGACGAGTGCGGACATGGTACTTACGATTCGCCCGTATGCCGGTTCCTGATTGGCGATGTCACGCAATACCGCGAACCCGTCGACCAGCGTCACCGTGTCCAATGCCACTCGGCCATGCACCACGTATATACCGTCGCCTTCCAGTACGGCAAGCGCATCCATGCAATGGCGTCCGAATGCGGCCGCACCGTCTGAGGAATCGGTGGTGGAGCACCATCCGACCATCAAGTCACCTTCCAGCATGCAGGAGACGGCGCATCCCGACCGTTCTTCGAACCGTTCGACCATCGTCGATACATGGTTGATGCCTTCCACCACCGATCTGAACCGAAAAGCGAATGGCATATAGATGCATGATCCGGCAAAACCCAGCGCTTCGAGCATCGCATGCGCTTCCTGCGCCTCAAATGTATTGACGTGCACGCCGTCGGCCGGACCCATACTCAGATGATGCATCATGCCCATGCGCGCACCGCCGTCAATATAAAGGGCAGCCACCGGAGACACGATGGTGGCGATGGCCCGACGCATCGTGGCGTCGGAAGTCATGGTGCGTTGCGTGATCTCCAATGCTCCCACCGGCCGGGAGCGACTTTCAAGGGCGATGACGGCGCTCGATTCGTTGCCGGCATCGAACGCACGACCCGCTCGAGCGGCCAACAGACCGTCACCATCGAAAATGGCGACGCTTTCGCCGAACAGCGACGCAATGGTTTCGGCCACAGCCTCGATATTGCCGGTACGGGACAATCCCTCACGTAATGAAGTGGACATTGTGTCCACCTCCAATTGCAAGTGCATCTGTTCGTGCACGATAGCGGTATTGACGCTCTGACAGATGTCGACAAAAGGTACGCGAGATTTCAAACCAATCAACGTCAACCCATGCAGCCTGGCCGCAGACACCAGTTCGTCCGGCATCCGCACCACACCCTCCACCAGTTCGACCACCAGAGCGGCGACACCAGCCTGTGCCAGGCTTGCTACATATTGTCCTAGCGTGCCGTGCCAATCGGCGGCGAGCAGAGCGTTGCCCTCGATAATCAGCATCTCACCGCCCGAAAGGAAGCTGGAGACATCCTCTCGCTCGTTGGTGAACACCCATCGCACTGGCGTATCGAGGTCTTTGCCTTCGACCTCCACCACAGGATCGGCTCGTTTGAACTGCGTGTTATGAAGCACACTGCGAATCGATACAGTCATACAATCTGTCCATTCCCCCGCGGAACACCGGTCGTTCCGGTTAACCTCACCGCAAAGCGTGCTGTTGACAATAACCTCAGTTGGTTACGCGGGCAGTCGGTTCACGTAACCGTTCGGCAACACACCAGTTGAAGGAGCGACGATGACTACCACACTGTTCACCAACGCACATATCGCCACCGGAGAACCCGGAAGCACGGCTGCAAGCACCCTGCCATTGCAGGACATTCTCGTCACGGATGGTGTGTTCACCGCATTCGGCCCCGGACTCGCGCAACAATATGAGGCTCAGGGTGGTGATCTGGCGGCCATTGAGGTGGTCGATCTGGGCGGCAAACTTGTCTGCCCACCGTTCTGCGATACGCATCTGCACCTTGATTACGTATTCACGGCCCGCAAGCCCGGTGCGGTGAATGAAAGCGGAACCTTGTTTGAGGGCATCCAGCGATGGAGTGAGACCAAGTCCGACTTGACGGTCGACGAGATCAAGCAGCGCGCGAAAATCGGCATTAAGAAAGAAATGCTGCATGGCGTGCAGCTCATTCGATCCCATGCCGATGTGACCGACCCGAACCTGACCTCGTTAAAGGCGCTGCTGGAGCTTAAGGAGGAATTGAAGGATACGGTCACTCTCCAGATCGTCAGCTTCCCGCAGGAGGGCATGTACTCCTACGAGAGCCCGCATGGCGAATCGGGTGCCGAGCTGGTGGAGGAAGGACTCAAGATGGGTGCCGACTGCGTGGGCGGCATCCCCCATTTCGAACAGTGCCGTGAGTTTGGCGAGCATTCCATGCACACGGTAGTTGAGTTGGCTTCGAAATACGACAAGCTCATCGACGTGCATTGCGATGAGACGGATGATCCGAATTCCCGTTACGTGGAGCTGCTTTCGGCGCTGGCATATAAGGCTGGCATTGGCCCGAAGGTCACCGCCAGCCACACCTGTTCGCTGGGATCGGCGGACAACGCCTACTTCTTCCACCTGACCAAGCTGCTTAAGGCGGCGCATATCAACTTCGCCTGCGCCCCCACCGAGAACCTGTATTTGCAGGGCCGTCAGGATACCTTCCCCAAGCGCCGTGGCATCACGCGAGTCAAGGAGCTCACTGAGGCGGGTGTCAATGTGTCATTGGGCCAGGATTCAATGCAGGACCCGTGGTACCCGTTGGGCAATGGCAATATGATGCTCATTCTTGATTATGTGCTGCATTTGGCACAGATGATGAGCTTTGAAGAAATCGACGATGCGTTGAAGTTCCTGACCGTCAACGGTGCCACTACGTTGGGCCTGCGCGATATGTACGGCTTGGAAACGGGCAAGCCAGCAAACTTCATTGTGCTGGACGCCGATAGCGTGTTCAACGCCGTGTATGAGCGCTGCTCAGTATTGCGTTCGGTGCGCGCCGGCCGCACGCTGTTTACCCGCGAGGAGACCATCGACACCGGACTCGCCCTGCTGTAATAATCCGACACAAACAGTAGCTCCCCTTGACAGGGGAGCTGTCGCCAGAGGCAACTGAGGGGTAGACCACAAACGTGCACATCATGTGTGCGCAGGTCTACCCCTCAGTCAGCTTCGCTGACAGCTCCCCTGTCAAGGGGAGCTTTGCTGGTATGCGCTAGCTACGCTATCGAAACGGACTACTCCTGCGGAGCGTCACCGGAATCGGCGGGAGCGGATTCGGCCGGCTCAGTGGCCGGAGTGGCGTCGGCTGGAGTCTCGCCATCAGTGGCGGCACCGTCTTCGGCGGGCTTATCGGCGGCGGCCGGCTCCTCGAACTCCTCGCCCTTGAAGGTGAATTCGCCGAGGATACCCTCGCCTTCCGCATCCACAATCACGCGCTGACCGTCTTCGAGATCGCCCCGGACGGCAACGGCGGCACCAAGATCCGCGAGCGCGACGAGGATCTGGAGTCCATCGTCCACGAGCGCGAGCGCGTGAGCACCGCGATCTGGACCCTGGGTTCCGTGCAGGTCTCCTGCGGCTTCCCGCTCACGCCGACCGCGACCCTCACCCTGGTGGACGAGGACGGCGAGGAGCACACCGTGGCGACCTACGGCACCGGCCCGGTGGATGCGGCCTACAAGGCGGTCGACGAGATCGTGCGCGTCGAGAACGACCTCTCCGAGTTCGCCATCAAGGCCATCACGCGCGGCATCGACGCGATGGGCGAGGTCGGACGGCGCATGCCGGTCGAGTTCCGCGAGACGGCGCTCGGCGGTCTGGCCGCAACGCCGACCGGTAAGGCGGTCAAAGAACGCATGCCGCACGGCGCGCAATAAGTATCGTTCAATAAAGTGAGAAAAATGACTCCCGTTCAGGGAAAACCTGAACGGGAGTCATTTTTATGAAACCGCACAGAGATACGGGTTGTTCCGTATTTATTGGGATACGAAAAAATATAAGACTTATAAGGATAATCAATCGACAATTTTGAAGTAATTTGTTGAAAATGCCTTAAAAGATACGGTATAATCGCCGTCAGGATTAGATAGGAGGGCAACCATGAAACCTGACACAGAAAAGATCCTGAGCATTCTTGCCTCGCATGAGAATGACCCATCGAATCTCATCGCAATTTTGCAGGATGTTCAGGCGGAGTACAACTATTTAAGCGAAGCAAACCTGACGCTTATCGCTGACACACTCGGATTAAGCGTGTCGAAGGTGTACAGTGTGGCGACGTTCTACGAGAACTTCTCGCTCGAAGCCAAGGGGAAGCACATTGTCAAGGTCTGCGCGGGCACGGCGTGCCACGTGCGGAAGTCCGGGCCGATTTACGATGCGATCTATGAGTATCTGGGTCTGCACGGAAAGAAAAAGACCTCGGACGACGGCCTCTTCACGCTCGAAACGGTCGCGTGTCTCGGTGCCTGCGGTTTGGCGCCGGTCATGACCGTGGACGGCGAGGTGCATGCCAAGATGGACCCCGAGCGCGCCATCGAGCTGCTTGAGTCCATCCGCAAAGAGGAGGTGCGAGCGTGAGCAAGCTGACAAGAGAAGAATTCCGCGTCCTGCGCACAAGAGCGGAGCACGACCTCGCGCAGAGCCGCGAGGTGCCGTCCATCCTCATCTGCGCGGGCACGGGCTGCATCGCCGGCGGCGCGATGAAGATTTACGACAACTTTAAGTCCGAGTGCGAAGCGCGCGGGCTGAAGGTCTACGTCGGCTTGAAGCACGACTCAGACGAGGAAAAGAGCCTGCACGTCAAAATGAGCGGCTGCCACGGCTTTTGCGAGATGGGCCCGCTCGTGCACATCGAGCCGATGGGCGTGATGTACATTCACGTCAAGCCCGAGGACTGCCACGAGATCTTAGAGAAGACCGTGCTCGGCGGCGAGGTCATCGACCGTCTGGTCTACCATCTCGACGGCACAGCGTACCCGAAGCAGGAGGATATCCCGTTCTATAAAAAGCAGCACCGTGTGGTGCTGGAAAACTGCGGCACGTCGGACGCCGAGGACATCGAGGAGTACATCGCCAAGGGCGGCTACAGCGCGTTTGAAAAGGCGCTGTTCGAGATGACGGACGAGCAGATCTGCCGCAATATTCTCGATTCCGGCCTGCGCGGCCGCGGCGGCGGCGGATTCCCCGCCGGACGCAAGTGGGATGGCGCGCGCAAACAGAAGAGCGCGAAAAAATACATCGTCTGCAACGGCGACGAGGGTGACCCCGGTGCGTTCATGGACCGCAGCGTGATGGAGGGCAACCCCCACAGCGTGCTCGAGGGCATGATGATCGCGGGTCTCGCCGTCGGCAGCGACGAGGGCTATATCTATGTGCGCGCGGAGTATCCGCTGGCAGTGAACCGCCTGAAAACGGCCATCGCTCGCGCCGAGGAGATGGGCCTTCTCGGAACGAACATCCTTGGCAGCGATTTCAATTTCCGCATCCACGTCAACAAGGGTGCGGGCGCGTTCGTCTGCGGTGAGGGCAGCGCCCTGACCGCGTCGATCGAGGGTAACCGCGGCATGCCGCGCGTCAAACCTCCGCGCACCATCGAGCATGGCCTGTGGGCAGAGCCCACGGTGCTCAACAACGTGGAGACGTTTGCCAACGTCCCGCTCATCATCAAAAACGGCGTGGAGTGGTACCATAGCATCGGCACGGAGAAGAGCCCCGGCACGAAGGCCTTCGCCCTGACAGGCAACGTGGTCAACACGGGCCTTATCGAGGTGCCGATGGGCACGACCATCCGCGAGGTCGTTTTCGACATCGGCGGCGGCATCCCGAACGGCAAAAAGTTCAAGGCCGTGCAGATCGGCGGCCCCTCCGGCGGTGCGACCACGGCGAGCGACGAGCATCTTGACCTGCCGCTCGACTTCGACTCGCTCAAGAGCATCGGCGCCATGATCGGCTCGGGCGGCCTCGTCGTCATGGATGAGGACACCTGCATGGTCGAGACCGCGCGCTTTTTCATGCGCTTTACGCAGAACGAAAGCTGCGGCAAATGCGTTCCCTGCCGTGAGGGTACAAAGCGCATGCTGGAGATTTTGGACCGCATCATCGCAAACGAAGGAAGCCTTGAGGACCTTGACCTTTTGCAGGAGCTCTCCAAGACCATTTCGGAAACGGCGCTGTGCGGCCTCGGCCAGAGCGCGTGCAAGCCCGTACAAAGCACGCTGCGCCACTTCCGCCAGGACTATCTGCGCCATGTGGTCGACCACCACTGCCCGATCTGCAACGGCCGCAAGCGCCGCCTTGTCATCAAGCCCGAGCTGTGCAAGGGCTGCGGCAAGTGCAAGCGCAACTGCCCGATGGAGGCCATCTCCGGTGAGATCCGCATGCCGCATACGATCGACAACGACAAGTGCATCCACTGCGGCGCATGCTGGGGCGCGTGTCCGTTCGGCGCGATCGACGCCATTGAAGAGGAGGACTGAGACATGGCAAAAGGTATGATGATCGTTGACGGTCAGCGCGTCAACTTCGATGGGGAAAAGAACGTGCTCTCCGTCATCCGTAAGGCCGGTATTGAAATGCCGACGTTCTGCTATTACTCTGACCTCTCCGTTTACGGCGCGTGCCGCATGTGCGTGGTGGAGGATGAAAAGACCGGCAAGATCGACGCGAGCTGCTCGATGGAGCCGCGCGACGGCATGCGCATCAGCACGAACAGCGCGCGGCTTCTCAAGCACCGGCGCGTTATTCTGGAGCTGCTGCTTGCCTCGCACAACTGCAACTGCACCACCTGCGAAAAGAGCGGCCACTGCCGCTTACAGGAGCTAGCCCAGCAGTTCGGTGTGCGCAGAATTCGCTTCCCCGATACGCGCGAGCACTACGAGATCGACAGCTCGTCGCCCGCGGTGCTGCGCGACCCGAACAAGTGCATCCTCTGCGGCGACTGTGTGCGCGTGTGCGAGGAGATGCAGGGTATGGGCATTTTGAACTTTGCCTATCGCGGCAGCAATTTGCAGGTCATGCCCGCCTTTGACCGCAAGCTCGCCGAGACGAAGTGCGTGAGCTGCGGCCAGTGCGCGGCGGTGTGCACTACCGGCGCCATCACGGTGAAAAACCAGATCGGCGAGGCGTGGCGTGCCATCCACGACCCCAGCAAGCGCGTTGTCATCCAGATCGCGCCCGCCGTGCGCGTGGCCGTGGGCGAGGCGTTCGGCTTTCCCGCGGGCGAAAACGTGCTCGACAGGCTCGTCACGGCGCTCAAGCTCATGGGCGTGGACGAGGTGTACGACACGACGTTCGGCGCGGACTTTACGACGATCGCCGAATCCGAAGAATTCCTCGAGCGTCTGAAAAACGGCGGTCCGTTCCCGATGTTCACCTCCTGCTGCCCGGCGTGGGTGAAGTATCTCGAAAACGAGAACCCCAAGTATTTGAAGAACATTTCGACCTGCAAGTCGCCGATGGAGATGGTCGGCGCGATCTTCCGCGACAAGTACGCCGCGAAGGACGCTGCCGATGGCCGCACGACCTATCACATCGCCATCATGCCCTGCACGGCGAAGAAGATGGAGGCCGCGCGCCCCGAGTTCATCCACGACGGTCGACCCGACGTCGACCTTGTGCTCACCACGCGCGAGGTGATCGACATGATGCAGGAGACGGGCATCCAGCTCGGCGAGCTGGAGCTTGAGTCCCCTGACCTGCCGTTCGGCCTCGGCTCCGGTGCGGCGGTCATCTACGGCACGAGCGGCGGCGTGGCTGAAGCGGTCGTGCGCCACTGCCTGCCGGATAAGAGCAAAAACGCCCTGCGCGAGATCAGCATCCTCGGCCTGCGCGGTGACGCGCCGATCAAGGAGGCGAGCGTGACGATCGGCGACACCGAGCTCAAGCTCGCGGTCGTCAACGGCCTTGCCAACGCAAAAAAGCTCTTAAAGGAAATCGACGAGGGCAAGAAGTTCTATCACCTTATCGAGGTGATGACCTGCCAGGGCGGCTGCGTCGGCGGTGCGGGCCAGCCCTACGGCCTCAAGAAGAGCAAGGAAAAGCGCGGCGACGGCCTGCACCTTTCCGACAACGCGGCAATGTTCAAGCGCGCGGAGCGAAACCCCGTGGTCGCCCAGATGATGGCGGAATACGGGGAAGAGCGGTGCCATGAGCTACTGCATGTGACTTACACAAACAAGTGACATAAGTCACTTGTTTGTGTAAAAGATTCACTGCGTTCTGTGCCTCGCCCTTGGCTCGACACTCACTCCGTGCAAAGTGTATTTACTGACGCACATGTCGTCAGTAAATACGGATTAGAAAATGTTTTGCGTCTGCGGACGCGAAATGAGGTGCGAATATAAAAAAGGAGCTGAATGCCAAGGCATTCAGCTCCTTTTTTGCTTGCGTTCCGTTTGGATCAGTCGAATTCCAGCGCGGTGGCGCGCAGTTCGCTCACTTCGCCGACGATGGCGCTCCAGGGGGCGAAGGTCTGGAGCTCGCGAAGAAGCGGCTCTGCGTCCTCGCGCGGGAGCGCGACGAGAAGGCCGCCCGAGGTCTGTGGGTCGGCGGCGAGGTCGAGGAAGACCTGCTGCGCCGTGGGCAGCACCGTGAGATGCGGCTTCACATAGTCCATGTTGCGGTAAGCGCCCGCGGGGATGATGCCCATCTCAGCCATATCGCGCGCCTCGTCCATCAGGGGGAGCGTTGCGCCGTGCAGGCGGATGGTAACGCCGCTGCCGCTTGCCATCTCATAGCTATGACCGAGCAGGCCGAATCCCGTCACGTCGGTGCAGGCGTGGACATTTTTGGCGCTTCGCACGGCATTGCCCGCCTTTTTGTTGAGCGTCGCCATGTGGGCATAAACCGCGTCGCGGGCGGCGGGGGAGATGAGGTCTGCTTTGATGGCGGTCGTGAGCACGCCGCTGCCGAGCGGCTTGGTGAGCACCAGCACGTCACCCGGCTGTGCGCCGACATTTTTGAGGATGCGGTCGGGATGGACGAATCCCGTGACGCACAGGCCGTACTTTGGTTCGTTATCCTGAATGGTGTGGCCGCCCGCGATGACGCATCCGGCCTCGACGGCCTTGGCATGTCCGCCCTCCAGAATGGCGCGGATATCCTCTTTCGGCAGACAGTTCGGCACACACAGGAGGTTCATTGCGAGTTTCGGCTCGCCGCCCATGGCGTACACGTCGCTCAGCGCGTTCGCCGCGGCGATCTGACCGAAGAGATACGGATCGTCCACAATGGGGGTGAAGAAGTCAACCGTCTCGATGACGGCAACCTCGTCGGAGACGCGGTACACGGCGGCGTCGTCGCTGCTGTCGTAGCCGACTAAAAGCGCGGGATTCGACACATTCGGCAGGTCAGCAAGAATTTCTGTCAGGGCACCCGGCCCCAGCTTGGCGGCTCAACCCGCCGCCTTTGTCATCTGCGTGAGACGCAGCTTGTCGTTCATGGCGCGCACCTCCTCCTTGAAAAACTGCTTTTATTGTAGAGAAGCGAAACGCCTTTGTCAACTCCGCCGTGTTTTCGCCGTCAGCGCGGGAAGAGGGTGTGGAGCAGATCGAGAAAGCTCTCCCAAAGGTCCGTCGGGCGTCCGTCGGAGAGAGTCACGTCGCCGGAAAGACCGTCGCAGAGGACAAAGTAGCGTTCGGCGGAGGAAAGATTCGTGAATTCGCAGCGCGCGGTGCGTCCGTCGACCTCGTAGAACATGGCCGGGTAGGGCTTTGTGACATCGGTGATGTTCCAGAGCGTGATCGTGCCGTTCTGCGGCGTATCCGCGCGGAAGGTGACGGCGATGCGCGTGCTGTTCGTAAAAAGACGGCGGCCGTCACAGCTGTCGGCAAAGGTTTGTACCTCTCCGGCGGCAAGGTTGCAGACGCTCTCCTCAACCACGGGGATGTAGGGGTGCTGTGCGCGGACAAGGTTTATCCACGCGGCGACGGTGAGCGAGAGCAATACGATCAGGACGATGACGCCGACAGTCAGGAGTGTGCCGCGTTTCTGGCGACGGTGTTTGACCTTTTGCGCATAGTCGGCGACGGCAGGCGGGTCGATGACTTGCGCGGCGGGGAGAAACTGCTCGCTTTTCATCCGCGCGAGCGTTTCGCGGCAGCGGGGGCAGGTTTTGAGATGATCGTCCACGAGAGCGCGGCTCGCGTCCGAGCAGCTTTCGTCGGCGTAGAGCGGTAGCAGGTCGCCGATGACACGGCAGTCAATGTTCATGGTGTTCCTCCATATCTTCGATCAGCTTGTCCTTGGCGCGGTAAAATGTGACCTTTGCCCAGGACTCGGATTTGCCGAACAGGTCGGCAATGTCGCGAAAGTGCAGTTCGCCGAGCACGCGCAGCGTGAAGACCTCGCGGTACGGCTCTTTGAGCCGGTGCAGGGAGGCGTGGATGCGCATGGCCTGTTCTTTGTCGGCCAGCAGCTCAAAAATGTCGTCCGGCGCGGCGAGCTCGTGCGTTTCCTCGAAGGGGACGGCGCGCCTTTGGCGGCGGAGCTCTTTTGTGAGGGCATTTTTGGCGATCTGGCAGAGCCACGATTCGACGCGGCAGTTGCCGCGAAATGTGTCGATGTGCAGATACGCCTGATAGAACGTCTCCGCCGTTAGCTCGTCGGCGAGGGAGGCGTCCTTGCAGAGCGAGAGCAGGAAGCGGTAGACAACGGGCGTGCAGCGCCGGCAGATCTCGTCAAATTCGTCCATGCAGAGCCTCCTTTCCGCTTCTTTCTGCCTGTTAGAGCGCGGAATGCGCAGAAAGATACAAACTTTTTCTCATTTTATCAATTTGCTGCAAACGGCGCAAGGCGGAGACTGCCATCGAAAAAATCAATGATAACAGCACGGTAAAACGGGAAAAACCATGAAAAAAATTCGCGGCGGGAGAAAAAAGTTGTGTCACTTCGCGCGGAATCTGTTATAGTTAGAAAGAAATAACGGGTGCAAACCCTGTGATAAGGAGCGATAGAAATGACGATCAAAGTCAATGCCATGGGCGATGCCTGCCCCATCCCTGTTGTGAAGACGCAGAAGGCGATGCAGGAGCTCGGCGGCGCCGGAACGGTCGAAACGCTGGTCGACAACGAGACTGCGGTGCAGAACCTCGGCAAGCTGGCCGCAAGCAAGGGCTGCACGTCCAAAACCGAAAAGCTCGGCGAAAACGAGTACCGCGTGACCATCACCGTGGGGGAAAACGCCAAGGTGGAGGAGCAGAGCGGCGAGTGCTACACCTGCGGCAAGCCGAAGACGGTCGTGGTGCTGTCGTCTGACAAGATGGGCAGCGGCAATGACGAGCTCGGCGGCGCGCTGATGAAGGCGTTCGTCTTCGCCCTGAGCCAGCAGGAGACCCTGCCCGACACCATCCTCTGCTACAACGGCGGCGTGAAGCTGACGTGCGAGGGCTCGGAGTCTCTCGAAGACCTCAAGGGCATGGCCGCGCGCGGCGTGGAGATCATGAGCTGCGGCACGTGCCTCAACTTCTACGACCTCAAGGAAAAGCTCGCCGTCGGCGAGGTGACGAACATGTACGTCATCGTCGAAAAGATGAGCGGCGCGGACCGCGTCGTCCGTCCGTAAGATGATCTATCTTGACAACGCGGCGACCACGCTGCGAAAGCCACCGCAGGTCATCGACGCGGTGGTCGCGGCGATGGGGAGCTTTGGCAACAGCGCGCGCGGCACGCACGAGGGCTCGCTTGCCGCCTCGCGCGTGATCTACGACACGCGCTGCAAGCTCGCCGCGCTCTTTGGCTGCAAGCGGCCTGACCACGTGGCGTTCACCTGTAACTCGACCGAGGCGCTGAACATCGCCATCCATGGCTGCATCCACGCGGGCGAGCATGTGATCTCGACCGACCTTGAGCACAACTCTGTCCTGCGACCGCTTTACCGGCTGGAACGGGAAAACAATGTCAAGTTGAGCTTTGTTCCCGCAGACCGGCAGGGGAACATCGACTACGCCGATTTTGAACGGCTGCTGCGTCCCGATACCCGCGCCGTCGTCTGCACGCATGCCTCGAACCTGACGGGCAACACGCTGGATCTGGCGTGCATCGGCGCATTTGCGCGCGAACACGACCTTTTGTTCATTGTGGACGCTTCGCAGAGCGCGGGCGTGCTGCCCATCGACATGGAGCAGATGCACATCGACGTGCTGTGCTTCACGGGACACAAATCGCTGATGGGCCCGCAGGGCACGGGCGGACTGTGCGTGCGCGAGGGCGTGGACATCAACCCCTGGAAGGTCGGCGGCACGGGCGTGCAGACCTATCTCCACGAGCAGCCCGAGCAGATGCCGACGCGGCTAGAGGCGGGCACGCTCAACGGCCACGGTATCGCGGGGCTGAACGCCGCGCTCGACTTTTTGCAGGAGACCGGCGTTGAGGCCATCCACGCGCATGAAATGGCGCTGCTGCGCCGCTTTGTCGCGGGCGTCAAGAAAATTCCGGGTGTGGCGCTCTACGGCGATTTTGACCATGAGCGCACGGCGGTCGCCGCGCTCAACATCGGTGACATGGACTCGGGCGAGGTATCGGATATCCTGTCCGAGGATTACGGCATCGCGACCCGCCCGGGCGCGCACTGCGCGCCGCGCCTGCACGAGGCGCTCGGAACTGAGGAGCAGGGCGCGGTGCGCTTCAGCTTCGGCTGGTACAATACGGAAGAGGAAGCGGACGCCGCGGTCACCGCGCTCCGCGAGATCGCAACATGAGAGAGAAAAAGCTATGGCTCGTCATCACCTTCCACACGACGGCCGCGGCCATCGCGATGGAAAAGCTCTGCCGGGCGAAGGGCCTGCCCGGGCGGCTCATCCCCGTCCCGCGTGAGCTGACGGCAGACTGCGGTATGTCGTGGCGCGCAGAGGTCCAGGACCGCGCCGCGCTCGCCGCGCTGACCGAGGCGGAGGGGTTGGAGGTCGACGGCTTTTACGAGCTGGTGATTTGAAGAAAAGAGGGGGAACCATCGAAAAAAACGATGGTTCCCCCTCTTTCATCTATGAATACCGTTTGTTTTTCAAAAGATAAACCGATATACTGGTTTTCGACAAAAAGTGTTGATTTTGTCAACGATCAAAAAAGGAGAATTGGAGAAAATGAAAAAAGTACATCTGGGCGTCATTATTGCGGGCGCCGCAGTGGGCCTTGCGGCGCTCATCTTAACGGCGCTCGGCAACCCCACGAACATGGGCTTCTGCATCGCGTGCTTTCTGCGCGATATTTCCGGCGCGGTGGGCCTGCACAGCGCGGCAAAGGTGCAGTATGTCCGCCCTGAGATCATTGGCCTCGTGCTCGGCGCGTTCATCATGAGCGTTGCGAGCAAGGAGTTCAAGGCGCGCGCCGGCTCTTCGCCCGCAATCCGCTTTGTGCTCGGCGCGTTCGTCGTCATCGGCGCGCTGGCGTTCCTCGGCTGCCCGCTGCGCATGGTGCTCCGTCTGGCTGGCGGCGATCTGAACGCCGTTGTCG
>ERZ779885.2057-NODE-2057-length-19228-cov-3.506337_pt1 | contig 19228 bp, 12 predicted proteins | sample MGYA00511554_ERZ779885 | MGnify/ENA primary metagenome ERZ779885 (study PRJEB29588, sample SAMEA2160998) | human gut metagenome | biome: human gut; feature: human-associated habitat; material: faeces | place: Denmark | collected 2008/2010 ... | reverse complement strand
CACCGATGGCCGGAGTCGGAGCAAGGGAAAGGTCAATGATACCAAACGGAATTGAAAGACGTCTGGATGCCTCCTGTGCGACTAACTGTCCGACTCTTGTTACCTTAAATGCGGTCTTTTTGATGGTCTCGCAGAGTACCTCAAAATTCTCGCCACGCACTTTCTCAAGTGCTGTCTTTACAACACCCGGTCCGCTGACTCCGACGTTGATCACTGCATCAGCCTCTGTCACACCGTGGAAAGCTCCTGCCATAAACGGGTTGTCATCCGGTGCGTTGCAGAATACAACCAGCTTCATACAATCCACAGAATCACGGTCTTTTGAGCGCTCTGCAACCTCCAACAAAATCTCTCCCATCAGACGCACCGCATCCATATTGATACCGGTCTTTGTGGACGCAAGGTTTACGGAACTGCAGACACGGTTCGTCCGGCAAAGTGCTATCGGGATAGAACGGATCAGCATCTCATCTGCTTTTGTCATGCCTTTTGATACCAGTGCGGAATAACCGCCGATCAGATCTGCACCGATTGCTTCTGCAGCACGGTCCATTGTATCTGCGATCGTTGCAAAATCTTCCGGTGTCTTGCAGGCTGCACCACCGATCAGTGCAATCGGAGTAACGGAAATACGTTTGTTGACAATTGGGATACCGTATTCAGCTTCGATCTCCCCTGCAACTTTTGCAAGATCTTTGGCAACTGATGTGATACGGTTATAAATGTTCTCATTTAATTTTTTCAAATCGGAATCAATGCATGAAAGCAGGCTGATACCGATCGTAATGGTGCGGACATCAAGGTTTTCATGTTCCACCATATTGTTGGTCTCTTTTACTTCAAATATATTAATCATTGCCGCTTTCCTCTCTAAATACGATGCATTTTTTCAAAAATCTCAGCTTTCTGGCACTTGATGGATACACCGATCTGTGCACCGATCTCATCGAGATCTTTCTGACAATCCACAAATGATCTGGTTGATTTATTCATGTCAACGATCATCATCATATTGAAATATCCGGAAACGATTGTCTGTGAAATATCAAGTACATTGACGCCATTTTCGGAAAGATAAGTACATACTTTTGCAATGATACCAACCGTATCTTTACCCACTACTGTAATAATTGTCTTGTCTGCTGTGTTCTCCATCTCTGCTCTCCTCACTTTTCTGCTTTACTAAATCAGCGCAAATCTATTATCAATCATCATATCATACATGTTTTATAATTTCCACTGTTAAATAGACGCACATTTATAACTTTTTCTACTAAGCTTCATAAGCGGCCACACTCTGTAAAAAAATATTGTCATATATAATAGAATACGTGTTTCGCGAACATTCTATTATCATAAACTAAAAAATGATTCTCTCCGACGGCGCGTCCCGCTTTGCCACATACATTGGGAAATCATCGCCTTTATATGGATTTTCTCCCATCGTCACCTCTAACCGGACAGTCTCATATGCAAGTTCTGCATAATTATTTTCCTTACTGAGATGTCCTAAAATAACCGTATTGAAATGGTCGTGGAGCACTTCTCCCAAAAGCTGACCGGACAGTTCGTTAGAGAGATGTCCTTTTTCCCCAAGAATTCTCTGTTTTAACGGATACGGATAACTTCCAACCTGCAGCATATGTACATCATGATTTGCTTCCAGTAAAAGCACATCCAGATTTTTTATTTTATCAATCATGTTTTCATCATATGTGCCAAGATCCGTCACTACCGCCGCCGTTTTCTCCTCATTTTTTATCTTATAGGCCACCGGATCTGCCGCATCATGTGAGATTGAAATCGGTTCAATCAAAAGATCCCCGATTTCAAAAGGCTGATCCGGCGTGATCGCATGAAATAAAGATTCCTCTATTTTGCCGACTGACTTTGTATTTAAAATAGCATCTATCGTACCCTGCGTGGCATAAATCGGAAGTCCGTAACGCCTGGCGATCACGCCAAGTCCAGAAATATGATCGATGTGTTCATGAGTTACAAGAACCCCCTGCATCTCTTCTGTTTTCAAATCGATCGAATTGAGTCCGTTTTCAATTCGTTTTCCACTGATCCCCGCATCGATGAGTACATGATTTTCATCTGATCCCACACAGATACAGTTTCCACTGCTGCCGCTTGCTATGCTGCATAATTCCATTTTTTTAATTCTCTTTCCATCTAAGTTCGATTGTATCTCCGGTCTTTAAGACTGCAGAATACGATGCATTCTCACCATTTAAATTGGTAATGATTGCTCTGCCATTTGAGGCAGTAAGATCAAATTCGTAGAAATCAAAAATATCTACAAATATATACTGTGGTTTTCCGGTAAGTTTTACCGGCTGGCCGTTGATGTATACCAGAACCATGCTGCCGTCTTCCTCTGCAACTGCCGCACTGTTTTCTTCTACTGTAACTTTTTTCACTGCTTCAGCCATGCCGTCAGCATTCTCCTCTGTTACATCTGTTTCATCCATGCCTGCTGCATTCTCTCCTGCAACAGATCCATTAACGCCTGCTGTACTGTCTGTAATCGTTTTGCTCTCCTCTACCGTAGCGGCATCATCTGTAACTGCAGAATCCTTTTCTTTTGCGCCCGCATTGCCGGCATCGTCTGTATCCTCCGCAGTCACAGCATTGTGTACTTCAGGATTCTGAACTTCTGCGCCATCTGCCTCTGCGCTCATTTCCGTGTCCACAATATCCGGTATCTCTTCTTCCTTATATTCCCCGACAGTCGGTGTTTGAACTTCTTCCTGCTCTACCGGCTGAAAGGACGGTTTGCCATAAGAACGCACCGTCCATTCAATCGTAAAGTTTTCATAGATCAATGAATCAAGAGTTGCTCGACGGTTATTTACCAGGATCACATGTTCAACATTCACTTCCACATCCATAAATTCTGCCAGCTGTCCTACTGTGTAAAAACTTCTGGTTTCCACCTGATCTCCCTCCTGGATCTGGTAGGAAGGAAACTCTAATTTACCGTTGACCTCTAAGAATTTCGGGCATCTTATAATATTTCCATTAACCACAAAGGCTACGGAATCTGTCGTATATTCCTCTAACTGATCTAATGTGCAGGTTGCCGGCTTGCCAGCCGTAGATGGCTCAATGATAATCTCACAATTCGGCTCTAATGCCGCATTGAGATTTGTTGGTCTGTCATTCATATAAACTGCTGCTGACTCTCCCTGCTCTCCACGAATGATACGTTTTGCTCCATTTACAAAAAATGTAAGTTCCGGTCCACGTTTCGGGAAAAGATCCTCATTCGGAAACCCTGCCTGCAATGCGGCATCCACGATCGTTAATCCATCATTATCATATAATTTGAGGCGCTCTCCATTGAAACGCACCATAATAAATCCGTTTCTCTGTTCATAATAATTCAGACAGATTCCAATCGGTGTAACAAGCAATGGATCCTTCTTGATATCCTGCTGTTCAAATACCACTTCCTGCAGTACTTCTTCACCACGCAGTGCCACTCGTACGTCCGGAAGATCTAATTTCTCTGCAAGCATTTTCGTATAACCATGGATCTTACCGCCACCGCCAACGATAAATGCTGCGCTGACAGTCTGGTCGCCATTCAATTCTTTGATTTTCGCAGCTACCGCAGTCGTCATCTCATCCACTACCGGCGCAGTCAGCTCCCACACTTCTTTTGCCGGAATCTTATGCTCGATCAGCATGATATCTTTATAAGTGATCTCCTCTTCTGTTGTACTCTGCAGCTTGATATATTCAGCCGTTTTAAAATCAACCAGATAATTCTGCACGATCAGTTCCGTTAATTCATCTCCGGCAAGAGGGATCATACCATAGGCAATGATGCTTCCGTCTTTGGTGATGGAAATATCGGATGTTCCCGCTCCGATATCGACTAAAGCGATATTCAGCAGACGATAACTTTCCGGAATTGCGACGTTGATCGCCGCAATAGGCTCCAATGTCAGATTCGCCACTTCAAGCCCGGCCTGATTTACGGCTGCATAAAGTCCATCCACAACATCCTCCGGTAAAAACGTTACGATGATATCTTCACCAATACGGTCTGCCTTGTGGGATTCAATATTAGAAAACGGTTCATCATTCAAGAAATATTTGACTACAGAATAACCAACACAGTAAAACTTATAGTTGGTATCATTCATTTCCTGTAAAATTTTCTGCGCTTTCTCAATTCCAAGCAGATCCAGTGTATGAATGTCTTCCCCGGTAACTACGCTCTCCTCCGGATAATCGTAACTGATACTCGTTGTAACTGTCTTAAGCACACGGCCTGCGGCAGCGATACATACCTCCGTCAGCGTTTTTCCGATCTGTTTTTCCAGCTGTTCTTTTACTTTTCTTATCGTCCCTGATACACGCCCGATATCGTGGATCTGTCCATCTAACATTGCTCTCGTATCATGCTGCATGATATACTGAGCAGTAACGATAAACTGATCTTCGGTACGGTAACCTACCGTTCCTACCACATTTCTCGTTCCAATATCAAGTCCGAACACCAATGGCTGTTCCATGTCTTTTCCGTCGCTCATCTGCAGTATCTCCTACTCATTTTCCATATTTGTGATTGCCAAATCAATCTGCCTTATGGCATCTTCCACCGTTCCATTATTATCGATCACCACTTTACAGTATTTCCGGTAAACCGCTTCCTGTAACTGACTGTCAAAAATCTGCTGTACTTTCTCCGGGGAATATCCGCGCGATCTCATAAGGCGTTCTTTTCTTATATCCTCTCTGGTATAAATATACCAAAGTTCGTCACAAATTTCATCATAATGTTCTTCAATCAGCAATGCTGCCTCTAAAACCAGGATTTTCAGCACTCCATTTTCCCTCTCTGTATCCGCAACAGTTCTGATATATTTTTTGACTGCCGGATGTACGATTCCGTTTAATGCATCCCGTTTTTTTTCATCTGAAAAGATGACTGCTGCTAACTTTTTCCGGTCAAACGAACCATCTTCATTCCAGATATCCTCATCCGAAAACATGTCTTTTAATTTCTGATAACATTCTGTCCCGGGCAGCATCAGCTCATGCGCGATTTCATCCGCCAACATGACTTTTACACCATCTTTTGTTTCAAGATAATGAAGTATTTCTGATTTTCCCGCACCGACGCCGCCGGTAATTCCGATAAATTTCATCCGTTCCATGCTCCCCGCATCCATTTTTTCTCTCGTACCATCCGGACATATGCAGTCCAACGCATCATCCCTCATAAATGATGACAGATCTTTATTTTGCCTCATACCAGTTTTTGCCGACATGTGCATCAATTTCAAGTGTGACCGCAAGATCTGCCGCTCCATGCATCTCTTCCTCGAGAATCTTTCGAACCGCATCCTCTTCTTCGATCGCCGTCTCCACTAAAAGCTCATCATGCACGGTTAAGATCAGGCGTGACTTTAGATTTTCTTTTAACAGTCTGTCATGCACGCGTATCATTGCGATCTTGATGATATCTGCCGCAGTTCCCTGAATCGGGGAGTTCATGGCAACGCGCTCTCCAAAGGAACGCTGCATAAAATTGCTGCTTGAAAGTTCCGGTACCGGACGTCTTCTTCCAAACATGGTCGTCACATAACCTTTTTCTTTCGCCTCTGCCACAAGCCCATCTAAAAATGTCTTGATCTTCGGGTAAGTCTCAAAATAACGCTCAATATACTCTGCAGCCTCTTTTTTGCTGATGCTTAGATCCTGGCTCAGTCCAAATGAACTGATTCCATATACGATTCCGAAATTAACCGCTTTTGCATTGCGCCGCTGCAGATCCGTCACCTCGTCAAACGGGATGTGAAATACCTGGGACGCCGTGATCCTGTGGATATCCTGTGCTTCCCGGTATGCCTCGATCAGCTTTTCATCCCCGGACATATGTGCTAAAACACGAAGCTCAATCTGGGAATAATCGGCATCCATAAACTCAAATCCCTCTTTTGGCACAAATGCTTTGCGGATCAGTCTGCCAAGTTCGATCCTCATCGGGATATTCTGCAGGTTTGGCTCCGTGCTGCTTAAACGCCCGGTAGCTGTGATCGTCTGATTAAAACTGGTGTGGATCCTGCCATCTTTAGCGATATAGTTTACCAATCCGTCCGCATAAGTGGACTTTAACTTGGTAAGCTGACGATACTCTAAAATATCAGAAACGATCGGATATTCCGGTGCAAGGCGGTCTAACACATCCGCCGCCGTGGAATAACCGGTCTTTGTTTTCTTTCCATACGGCATGGACAATTTTTCAAATAAGATCACTCCGAGCTGTTTTGGAGAATTGATATTAAACTCTTCTCCCGCTTCCTCATAGATCTGCTTTTCCAGTTCAGCGATACGCACTGCAAGTTTGTCCCCATACTCCGTGAGCGCCTCCCTGCACGCAATGATACCCTCATTTTCCATATCGGCAAGAGTAAATACGAGCGGCATCTCGATTTCCGTAAACAGATGATCCATGCCCTCTTCCTTTAAGTCTGTCTCCAGCGTCTTTTTCGATGCCTGTGCCACATATGCCATATAGCATACATAATTTAAAAATGCTTCCGGTGCATCTTTCATTGCCTGCTCTATGGTCAGTTTTCCAAGAAGATCTGCCTTTGACGGTATCATCTGTCCCATATAGTCTTTTGCAATATCCTCATATGGATACTCATTTTTCAGCGGATTCAGAAGATATGCTGCAAGCACACCGTCAAAAAGATTCGACAGGCCAATATTGCCGTTTACCTGTCGCTCCAGTAAGCCAAGCGCCGCAAGCTGCGGTTTTAAATCCAGTGTCGCATAGGACGCAGCCTCACTTGCGGTAAACATGGAAAGAATCTGCTTTGCCGGAAGATTTTCCCCTGCTTTTATGAAAAAGGTTTCTTCCTCTCCAGTTGAAATGGCAGCTCCAAGGCAGCACTCCACTGCATCATTTTCTGCACTTTCTACGATGACGGACGGTTCACTGTCTGCCCCCGGCATATCTCCTGCCGCAAACAGATTCATCTGCCCGTCCTCTTCCTCGTGGCTGTCTTTCTTTTTGCTTCCGGGAACAATATAAAAACCACAGTTTCTGCCACGAAGCTTCGCAAATACTTTCTCTGCCTCCTTACGGTCTTCCACAAGTTTAAAATGTTCTGCCGCCTGATTTTTTGGAGTTTCCACCGCAAAACGATTCAAAAGATTTTTAAACTCTAACCGTTTGCAGAGCAGGTATGCCTCCTCCGTGTACAGGCTGGAAATACCATTAAGTTTTGCACCGGAAAGATCATAATCAATGTCCGCATGGATCTCGATCGTCGCAAGCGTCTTACTCATCTGTGCCAGGTCATAATACTCTTTTAAATTTTTGCTTGCACGGGGTGGCTTTAATTCGTCCACATGTGCATAGGCATTTTCAACACTTCCATACTGTGCAATGATTGCTGTTGCCGTCTTTTCACCGATTCCCGGTACTCCCGGAATATTGTCTGCCGTATCCCCCATCAGCGCCTTGACATCGATAAACTCGATTGGCGTCACCTGATATTTTTCCTTTACCTCAGCGGCATTGTAATCCTCGATCTCCGTGCCTGTGCGCTTTGTTTTCGGGATACGGATCTTAATATGATCCGTTGCAAGCTGTAAGAGGTCACGGTCACCGGATACCACTGAAACTGTCAGCCCTTTTTGTTCACTCTGTTTTGCAATGGTTCCAAGCAGATCATCCGCCTCATAACCGCCTTTTTCGATCGTGGTAACTCCCATCGCTTTTAACATCTCTTTCATGAGCGGAACCTGTTCCCGCAGTTCCTGTGCCATCGGTTTTCTCGTGCCTTTGTATTCTGCGAACATTTTATGGCGGAAAGTCGGTTCTGACACATCAAATGCAACCGTAAGATAATCCGGCTGCTCTTCCTCTAAAATCTTGAACATAATGTTTAAAAAACCATAGACCGCATTCGTGTGTAATCCTTCCGAATTTGTCAGATCCGGGATTCCGAAAAATGCCCTGTTCAAAATACTGTGCCCATCAATCAATACCAGCTTTTCGCCCATTGTTCTCTCCATTCTTGTCCTTTAGATTGCTCTTGTGTAGCGTTTCAGCCACTCATTTTCCTCCGCTGTCATATACGGGGAAATGGTATCATATACCATCTTGTGATAATCGTTTAACATCTTTTTCTCACGTGCACTTAACAGATCCGGGGCAATCGCATCGAGATCGATCGGTGCATAGGTGATATTCTCAAACTCCATGAACTGTCCATACTCATTTTTCTCAGCTTTATGGCATACCAGCTCATTTTCGGTACGGATACCGTATTTACCCTCTAAATAAACGCCCGGCTCGTCGGTCGTGATCATGCCCTCTTCTAAGACACCGTTGTCATGGCGCTCCGGTACGACTCTCCAACGGAAGCCGTTCGGTCCCTCATGTACATTTAACACATAACCAACGCCGTGTCCGGTGCCGCATTTATAGTCAATGCCCATCTCCCAGAGTGGACCGCGGGATAAAATATCCAGGTTCAAACCGGTACATCCATATAAAAACTTCGCATGCGCAAGGTTCATATTCGAACGGCAGACGGTCGTAAAGTGCAGACGCATCTCATCTGTGATCGGGCCAAGTGCCATGGTTCTTGTGATGTCTGTGGTTCCCTCAAAGTAATGTCCGCCGGAATCCACAAGTAAAAATCCCTCCGGTTTTAACTCAGCGTCTGACTCCGGTGTTGCAGCATAATGCATCATCGCCGCATTGGCTCCGTAAGCACAGATCGTGTTGAAACTTAACTCAATAAAGTTATCCTGCTCTCTTCTTCTCGCCCCAAGATAGTCAGAAGCAGAGATCTCCGTCATCGGGATCTTTCCGATATTGGTCTTGAGCCAGTACATAAATTTGGTAAAGGCAACACCGTCTTTTACATGTGCAGCTCTGGTGTTGTCTACCTCCGTCTTATTTTTTACAGCTTTCATAAGTTCCGTCGGGTTTGGTTTGTCCACAACTTTGATTGCTTTATCAAGACTGTTCACGATACGGTAGTTGACCGTCCCGCGGTTCATCAGCACGACTGCGTCTGCCGGAATCTCCGGTACATAATCGTAGATCGCATCATACGGCTTTGTCGTGATATGGTTTTCCTCCAGGTAAGCACGGATCTTATCATCCACTACTTCCTCCTGTAAAAACCAGATACACTCTGTCTCGTTCAGCACAAGATAGGATAATACGACCGGCACATAATCAATATCGTTGCCGCGGATATTTAAAAGCCATGCGATATCGTAAAGAGATGTCAGAATATGAACATCTGCACCGTTCTCCTTCATAGCTTTCCTAAGATCTGCGATCTTATCCGCAGTACTCTTTCCGGAATATTTTTCCTCCAAAATAAATAAAGGCTGTTTGGACAATGCCGGACGATCCTCCCAGATCAGATCGATCAGGTCTTCTGTCACATGCATGGACACATTTTTTTCTGCTGCAATCTTTTCCAGTCTGCCGCCCCAGGTACCGTTTACAACACGTCCGTCAAATCCGAGACATCCGCCCTCTTTTAATCGATCCTTTACAAATTCATCGACTGTCGGCACGCCCTCTTCGCCCATGCGGTAGAGTGTGACTGTGCTGTCTTTCAGCTGATTCTCTGCCTGTATAAAATAGCGTCCGTCCGTCCAGAGTCCTGCCTCATCCAAAGTGATAACGGCAGTTCCCGCAGAACCGGTAAATCCGGTAATAAACTTTCTCGCCTTAAAATGATCTCCTACATATTCTGATTCGTGAAAATCAGCAGTCGGCACAACGTATACCGTGATGCCTCTCTTTTCCATCTCCGCACGCAGTGCCTTTAATCTTTCCTGTATCATTCTTTTATTTCCTCTTTCTTATATATTTCTAATATCACACCCGTTTGTCAGGCATCCGTATACTCAAAGAACTTCGTATCGATCTCCGGGTAAGAACGTTTCAATGAGATCGGTCTTCCGGAACGGTTCAAAAAGCAATGGGAACTCTTTCCGGTCGTGCGGAGTTCTCCGGTCTCCTTGTCCGTCATCCGGTATTCCACATCCATCTTGATACCATTATAGCGTGTGATCTTCGTCTCGATCACGACCGTATCATCAAAATGTACCATACTGTGATACTCGCAGGATACAGAGAGCACCGGACTGATAATCTCCATCTCCTCCATCTGTTTATAGCTGAGTCCGATCTGATCCATCAGATCCATCCTCGCTTCTTCCATCCATTTGATATAATTTGAATGATGGATGATTCCCATCTGGTCCGTCTCATAATATTTTGCATGATGCTCATATGGGCGGATTTTGATTTCATCGGCATTTTCATTATAAATTTCTATCTCTTTGTCTGACATATAAATCACTACCTTTCTCAAACTCCTCCAACGTATAGTATCTCACAGAAACGTTTTAATTTCAATGGTGCCTTTTTATCCATGCGATCAGTATCACGATCAGAATACAGGCAAGGGAAACCCCGGCTCCCACCATAAATCCCGGTGTCTGGTAGCGCAGCTCGACCGTATGTGTTCCTTCGGTAAGATATGTGCTGATAAACGCCTCACCAAACACTTCCGGATCCGTCTGTTCTCCATCAACATATAATTTCCATCCGGCATCATCCGCCACCGCAAAAATCAGTCGTCCTTCTTTTTTCACATCAATGGTTCCAGTGATTTTCGTATCGGAAAAGGAAGTCATCTCCATCGTCTGCTCATTTAACGTCTGATAAGCCGTATCTGCAGCATCGAGATTCAGGGCATATGCCGTAATATTCACTCTTTCTTCATTACTGTTTTTAATCCTCACTTGTGTGCCTGCCGTACAGTATCCAAGATCAAGTGTATAGCCATGCGAAACTTTTGTGAAAGACTTTGTCCTGCCGTCACTGATCTCTTCCGTCATGCTGTCCACAGTCGTCGATTCATAGGTTGCAAAAATGTATGCATCCTCCTGCACGTCAATCGTTGATTCCCCGACCACAGATTCGGACGGGATCTCCGTCAGCATCGGCTCATCTGCACCAAGAAGCTCTGCAAGTCTGTTCTGTGCCTCAATTTCATCTAAATCAGAATAATCCCACGCATCAATCACATCCTCATCCATCATAAAACCAAGTGGGAGCACATATTTATTTTCGTAAAGATACGTATTTCCGCTCTCTGCCACAAGAGTGCGGATCGGGTTTGCTTCCATTGCGTTATCAGCGATCACATAGCGCAGGGACATCATTGCTGATAACAGCGGTGTTGCCCCGTTTACACAGTAGAAATTCTTGCCGCCTTCCATTCCGACTGCCTGGTAAAAATGACTGACATCCAGATTCATCAGCGATGAAAACTGCGTTGCGGAACGATATCCATACAGCGCCGCATCATTTTTCGTTTTGCGCTCTAATTCTTCCGTGCGGTAAAATAATATGCCCTTATCCTGTGCCTGATTTTCCGCCTCTGCAAGCACTGCATGATAGTCATCCATGGATTTCACATAGGCAGTCCTGCTCGTCGTATCAAATCCGGTCACATTGTAGTTAAAAAATAATTCTAAAAGCATCGCTGCGCAGCCAAACGAGAGCATGATTTTTTTCAGTTCTTCCCTGGTCGCCTTTTTGATCTTTCCAATCTTTTTTACCACATCTTCCCGGATACATTCCTCCGCATAAAAATAGATCAGCAGCACCACAATATAGCTGCCCAGAAATACATAAGTTGCCGTTGCCGCGCTCTCTCCTAAGATCGTCCCATCGGAAAAATGACAGGAAACTGCCATCAGACCAACCGATGCCACTCCCGCTGCGATCACATCTAAAAATCTCGTTCCTTTGAAATGCAAAAATGCCTCGTAGGATACCGCAAGCATCAGAAATGCATATAAAAAGGTCTGTCTGCCCGGCAGGGAATCCGGGAAGTGCATGCCATGCCAGATGAAATCAAGTATATTATTCGAAAAACTGATGACAAAAAATGCTGCCAGAAGTCCGCGTGAAAGCTTCTTTTTCCAGGAGATCTCACGGTTGAAAAGATACAGTACAAACAAAAGAAGCACAAATACGCCACAGTAAATATTCGGCCAGTGGTCTTTGCCCGTATAAGGTTCTGTCATCACCGAGTGTCTCCCCAGCTCTGCAATGATGTTAAAATACCATTCCATTGTATCCGGAAATGAAATATTCTGTGAGCCGCTCGCTCCAAGGGTGATCGCCTCAGGAATGATCAGTATCGCTCCCGTCCCGCCCGCCAGAAGGGAATAAATTGCGAAACGGATCCACGCACCGATCCCGGTCTCTTTATTTTCCAGCCATGTGATCACAAACCAGATCACCTGAAAAATGCAGACCATGATCGCAATGTAATAATTACTGATAATGCATAAAGACAGTGAAATATAATAAAGCAGTACTTTTTTCTCTTTGATCAGCTGTTCGAGTCCAAGAACGACAAGTGGTGCCAGCATCATGCAGTCTAACCACATGATATCCCATGCATAGGCTGCTGAGAATCCGCACAACGCATAGGCTGTTGCAAAAATGCTGATTGCAGCATGATTTTTTTCAAAATGTTCCTTTAAATAATATCCGAAAAACAGTCCCGCCAATGAAATTTTTAAAATCACAAGCAAGGTCATAAATTCGATCACATGATTCTGCGGACAGAGTAGCAGCAGCCAGTTTAAGGGACTTGCCAGATAATAGGCGTACAGTGAAATAAAATCTGCTCCAAGTCCGATATTCCAGGAGTAAAACATGCTGCCGCCATGTTTGATCTTATCCATCAGCTCCGTGAAAAACGGGCAATACTGATGATACATATCGATATGTAAAATACACTGCTCTCCAAACGGATAGACGTCATGAAGAATGCAGATCACAGTCAGAATAAAAAACGGCAGAAAGAACGACGCAATAAGCGGCATTCTTTCTTTCCACAACTGATTTTGGAGTTTCTTTTCTCTTTTCAAAACAAAACCTCTCTTTTTATCATTTCCTAATTAACAGTTCCATGATCAAACAGTTCATAATACTGCAATTTCCGGTAAATATCCATCTCATCTTTTTCATCCGAGGTGCGGACTTCACTGCCATCCGCTTTTACTGTACGCACCGCGGAAATAACCGGGTATTCTGATTTTAAATGTAACAGATACGAACGATATTCATCCAATGGAACACCGGCGCGCTCTAAGACTTCCGCTGCCAGATAGTTCACGCTCGTGTCTGCACCCGTTTCCTCTCCAATATCATAGTTTGCCCACACCACATAAGGAACCTGATAACGCAGTTTCTGCTGTTCCTCTGTCAAGTGATTCCAGGACATCCCGTTCTTTGCAAGAACCGTAGATGCAACGGCATCACTCGGCTGATGATCTCCGAAAAAAACGATCACTGTTTTTTCATCTGCCTCTTCAAAATAGGAGATCAGATGTTCTAACGCGGAATCGGAAAGTTTTACCAGGGATAAATACTGCTGCAGTGAAAAATTTGTAGAATCTTTCACCGAGATATCCGGTGTAAAATTGCCGTACTGATCCTGATATCCACCGTGATTTTGCATGGTCACATTAAACACAAACAGCGGCGCATCCTTTTCCTTATTTTCATAAAATTCAATAATCTTATCCACGCAGCTCTCATCGCTGATATACTGTCTGACATACTGCGGATTCACATAATCATCTTTAAACACGCTCTCATTAAATCCCAGCATCGGATAGACCGTATCGCGTTCCCATCCGCCGGCATTGTAAGGATGTGTCGCAATGGTCTGATATCCTAAAGTCTTCAGATAATCCGGAAGTGCCTTCAAATCTCCATTGATGTACTGCTGATACGGGATGCTCCCCTGCGGGAGGAATGCCATTGTATTGCCGGTCAGAAATTCAAACTCTGTATTCGCGGTATTTCCACCGCAGACAGATACGTTTAACATTCCCGTAACCGTATTTTTCTCCCCCTGCTCTAAGCTGTGGATAAACGGCATGTAATCCTCGTTGGTTTCAAAATCACCTAACACGGACAGATCCGAAAATGACTCATTCATCATTACAATGATATTCGGAAGATCTTCCTCCTTTTGTGTATCGTCTTCTTCTGCCTCAGAGCCTGATTCCTCCGACATTGCACCGCCCTCCCCGTAGGAATCAAGCACCGCCTGTGCCTCAGCGGCGCTGTAATGCTCCGGTTTGTCGATCGACATATAGGCAAGATTCATGACAAATGTGACTGCCATACCATCCACATCCGTCATGTAGACCGGCGTGAACAGTTTATTGTAAAGTCTGTGGCTGTTCTGAAAGTTCTCCTGCTGCAGTGTTCCCGCAAACAATGAAAGAACCACAGCCACCAGCGCTGCCGGAATCAGCCGTTTCCAGAATACCAAACGTGTCACTTTTACTTTTATAAAACGAAATAATACGATTGCTGCAAAAAATACCAGTGTCACAACGACCATGCGCGTATCCGGCATAAAATCATAATTATCTGCAACGCTCGCAGCTGTTTTCCAGGAAAAAATATCCCACGGCACAATCGGATTCGTCCGGAAACGCACCACATAACTGTTCGCAATTCCATAAATCATTGCTGCAATGTATACGATCCGGTGCGCAGCCTTTAATTTTCCCGTCAGCACAAACAGGAAAACTGTTACCAGTTCAAACAGCACGATATTAAAAAACTGTGCCCACGGACGTACCACTGCAAATGGATTGTGCGAATAACACTCCATCAGATAAAAACAAACTGCCGGCGGTAAAATGACAAGCAGTAATGTAACAATCCCACTCCCTGTCTTTTTTAAGATATCTGTTTTCCTGTCCGTCTGTTTTGCCCTGTCCGCCTTTCTCTGATTTCTCTGCTCCTTTAATTTTTCAAAAAAACCTTTCGGTTTTGTATTTTTTCTTTTTCTGCTCGCATTCATATCAAACCTCACTTCAAAGGGAGAATCTACTTTCCCCGGATCTTTAGCCGAATGATATTTTAGCACATTCCTCATACAAATAACATCCGTTCGTAAAAAATTCATAAATTCCTAAATATTACTGCGTATTTTCCCTGAATCTAAATTTGTATGTCTGGATTTTTGCATGTTATGTCGAATCCGGCAGTTATTTTGACGCTTTATGTTAATAAAGTAACAATGTTTCTCCACAGACGTCTTTATTGTCTTGACATTTCAGGGAATATTTTTTAACATAAAACATATATGATGTATCGATTTGAATGGTGTAAAAAGGAAGATGAATATGAATAGCGAAGCTGAAATCACCCGTCTGGCAAAAGAAAATGAAACATTCCAAAAAATCATCGAGACACAGCAACATACGATCAATCTTCTCATTGATCATTTTATTTCCGGTCAGAAAGAAAAAGAGCCAGAAAAGAATTAAGTTATCACTTAAACTTTTCTGGCATAAAAAAAAGCTGCTGACGGGAATCGGACCCGTGACCTCCGCACTACCAATGCGACGCTCTACCGACTGAGCCACAGCAGCATCATGTTTTCTCAACACCTGTATTACTATACAATAGGATCGTCCGATTGTCAAGCATAAAATCCAAGAAATTTTTGTAATTTTTCAAAATATTTATACTTATTCAACATTTCCGGCGGTTCGAAATAACTTTAACCACCTGACAACACCCCCGGATGCGTACAAAATACGCATCCAGGGGTGCTGTTCTTCGGGTCTTCTGGCTACCTGGTGTTCCGCCACCACATCCGTTATGTTCTTCCCGTTTTCGCTTCAACCAGCCTCTCCTTCTTTACATCCGATTCATAATCTTGATGTGTGACTTAAAAAGAGAATAATATTTCATTCCCTTATCCTTGCCATAATGTCCCTGCAATGCCGCTCTTAATGAATTAAGGTTCTTTCTCTTTGTATTTGCTTTATACAAAAACGAAGAAAAATCTTCCGGACAGTCCATTTTCGGATCACTGTAAGCAAATACCGTCTGACAGTAAACATCAAACTTCTCTTCCTCACTGATCGCAGTCTGATTTACACGACAGATTGCATACGAAGAACTGTTTTTTGCCTCCTGATAAAGTTCTTTTCCAATATCTTCACCAAAGAACAATACCAGCGCATTGTGAAAATCTGCAAGCCGATCCTTACTGATGCAGGTAAGCAGACTGCGAATGACATCGTCCTGTTCCTGTGAGATCTCTGTCTTTTCAACTGCTTCCTTACGCGGATCTGTAAATGGCAGTTTCTGATCCGCATTTACAGTTTCATCCGGCCTCATGATTTCATCCGGTATCTCCATCTGGATTTCTCCCGGTTCTGACTGTTCATCTGTTCCTGCAGTTTTTTCCGTCTGTGCCGTTTCTTTTATTTTTGCTGTTTCCATCTGCTCTAGAGTTTCCTCCGGTTCTGCCATTTTATCCGGTTTTCCGGCTTCACCCGGTTCTGCCGTCTCATCCGGTTTTCCGGCTTTTCCCTGCTCCAACACTCCGGTCAGTTCTGCAGTCTCCATCATTTCTGAGGCTTCATTCAGTTTTGAGACTTCATTTAACTCTGAAACTCCATTCAGCTTTTCGGCCTCACCCGGCTCTTCGCTTTTATCCGTTTCTGTCATCTCATTCATCTTTGCTGTCACAATCTCAGCTTCATCTGCCAGACTTCCAGCCACGTCCCCGGCGTTCTTCTCCTCCGCTTCAAAGAAAATTTCTCTTTCTCCATTCGTCTTTGCTTTTTGCTGCAGTCTGCGGTTTAATTCCTTTCCGCTCAAACGCTGCACCGGCATGTTACGCTGTTTCCAGTAGCGTACGGCTGCATCAAATCCGGTATCATTTGAAACGATCACATATCTGTTTTCCTGATTCTCACACAACAAGTATCCAAGCTGTGTAACAAGCTGGAAATCCAGTGCATTGCTTCCCTCAAAACATTTTATAAACTCTGCTTCTTTCTCCGTCTCCTTCAGTAACCTCACATTTTCGTAATTCATATGCGGACTTTTCTGCGTATAAAATACGATCACTTCCTCATCGGGCTGTGATGCTGCCAGTAACGGCACCCATATATCTCCTACATTCTCACTGTCAACCAAATATATTCTTTTCATCTGATCACCGGCTGATTGAAACAGTTTTATTATAACATAAGACGGAATGAAGCCTCCACTCTTTTTTACAAAATATCAATATATTCTCCTGCAAGCGCTTTGTTCATACTGCGCACTGCACAGAATTTTCCACACATGGAACAGGTGTCCTCATGCTCCGGTTTTCTACTGTTCCAGATTGCTTTTGCGGTTTCCGGATCAATCGCACATTCCCACTGCGCATCCCAGTCTAAGACGCGTCTTGCGTCTGCCATCTTATCATCGATCTCTCTCGCACCACGGACGCCTTTTGCGATGTCTGCAGCGTGTGCCGCGATCTTTGATGCAATGATTCCCTGTTTTACATCCTCCACATTTGGAAGTGCCAAGTGTTCTGCCGGTGTGACATAGCATAAAAATGCTGCTCCGTTTTGTGCTGCAATCGCCCCGCCGATTGCGGATGTGATATGGTCATATCCCGGTGCGATATCAGTGACAAGTGGTCCTAACACATAAAATGGTGCTCCCATGCAGATGCTTTGCTGGATCTTCATATTTGCTGCGATCTGATCCATCGGCATATGTCCCGGTCCTTCTACCATGACCTGTACATCTTTCTCCCATGCGCGTTTTGTCAGCTCTCCAAGTCTTACTAACTCTTCGATCTGACAGACATCGGATGCATCTGCGAGACACCCCGGACGGCAGGCATCTCCAAGTGAAATGGTAACATCATGCTCACGGCAGATTTCAAGGATCTCATCATAATATTCATAAAACGGATTTTCCTCCCCCGTCATGCACATCCATGCAAATACAAGGGAACCGCCGCGGGAAACGATGTTCATTTTACGTTTATGTTTCCGGATCTGCTCGATTGTCTTTCTTGTAATTCCGCAGTGCAGTGTCACAAAATCCACACCATCTTCCGCATGCAGACGCACCACATCAATAAAATCTTTTGCGGTCAGTGTCGCAAGATCTCTCTGGTAATGGATCACAGAATCATAGATCGGCACGGTACCGATCATTGCCGGACATTCTGCAGTCAGTTTTCTGCGGAACGGAATCGTATTGCCGTGGGAAGATAAATCCATGATGGCATGTGCACCCATGTTGACAGCCGCCATCACTTTCTCCATCTCCACATCATAATCCTTGCAGTCTCTCGATACACCGAGATTGACATTGATCTTCGTGCGTAACATTGATCCTACACCTTCCGGATCAATGCAGGTGTGATGCTTGTTGGCGCAGATTGCTACTTTTCCCTCTGCTACAAGCGGCATCAGCTCTTCTACGGTCATGCGCTCTTTTTTCGCTACAATTTCTAATTCTTTGGTCACGATGCCTCTGCGTGCGGCATCCATCTGTGTGGTATACTGTTCCATACGTTTTTCTCCTTTTTCGCATGGGGGACTGCTTGAACCACTGTCTGGCAAACGAATTCTCCACGTCAAAAAATCTCCTGCCGCAAGCGCGACAGGAGATAGCATCTTCCCAATACGCTCCCTACGACAGTATTAACTGACAGGTTCAAAGGGTCGGATAATAAATCCTCTCAACTGATAACAGTCCCCCTGCAACACAATATTCAAACAATTTCATTGTACTCTTATAATCGACAGTTGTCAACTACATTTTACAACCTTTTCCAAAATATAATCCACATACATTTCTACTATATCAATATCTGTGTATGTGTAAACCATTCGAGAACCAACAACATCTTCTATTTCATTAAAAACCATTTTACCATTGTTAAATATAAAATCTATGCCTACAAAGTCAAAGTCAAACAGCCTTATAACCTTTTTAACCTTTTCTCTTTCTTCATCAGAAAGGTTATAGACCTCTGCTCTACCTCCCAAACAGAAATTACTTCTGAAATCCTTGTCTGAAATCCTCAACATAGCAGTAATAATTTTACCACCTATAACATATACCCTTACATCTCTGCCTAAATTGTTGCAAGGCTTTTGTATAACATAATTGTCCTTTAAAACATCTAATTTTTCCACAAGTTCTCTATGGTTTTCCACCATAAACACTTCTGTGCCACCATGACCATTTTTAGATTTTACAACAACTGGAAATTCATTACAATTTTTATCCAAAACGGGCATTATTTCTATTCCCTTTTCAGACACATATTCGTAGGTCTTTAATTTG
>ERZ779885.2049-NODE-2049-length-19276-cov-4.868997_pt1 | contig 19276 bp, 13 predicted proteins | sample MGYA00511554_ERZ779885 | MGnify/ENA primary metagenome ERZ779885 (study PRJEB29588, sample SAMEA2160998) | human gut metagenome | biome: human gut; feature: human-associated habitat; material: faeces | place: Denmark | collected 2008/2010 ... | reverse complement strand
TCGTAATCCGCTCATTTTTCTTTGAAAAATGGCTACTTACTCATGTTTTTGGTGGATCAAGAGGTCAAAAATCCTCTTGCAAGCAAGCTTGCATCGGTTTTCTGACCTTTTGACCCTGGTATCAAATCATTATATTATTACAAAAACATTACTATTTCTTGTTATAACTTAAAAAAGTTAATATTTTTCGTTATTGGTAATGATTCACGTAATGCTTTGTCAGATACAATACCTATATAAGATAAAAAAGTCTAAATAATTAGGAAGGGCAGATGAAAACTGACATGAATAAAAAGCAAAAAAATACAAGAACTTTTTTAATAAAAATCATGGATCAGCAGAACGGTACCTGGCAGGGCAGCGTTACCTGGGTGGAAGAGCAGCGAGAGCAGCATTTCCGCAGTGCCCTTGAATTATTGAAGCTGATAGACGGAGCACTTGATAACAATTATGAAGTCAGAATTGAGGAATAGAAGGAGGACGCCATGAAAAGTAATACAAAGAAACGTTTAGTAGCATTCATGCTTTGCATGGTACTTGTGCTTAGCAGTACGATATCAGCTTTTGCTGATGAGCCACAGAACACAGACAGCCAGAGCCAGACCGAAGCAGTAGCAGAGCCGACGGCAGATGAGGCTACAGGAGATGAGGCAGCGGTGAACTCCTCAGAACAACAGCAACAAGAGGAGCAGCAACCGGAACAACAACAACAACAACAACAACAACAACAAGAACAACAACAAGAACAACAGCAACCGGAACAACAGCAGCCTAAGACAGAAGCTCCTACAGTTGAGGCACCGGCTAAACAGCCGGCAGCTGAAGAGGCACAGCCAATCCAGCAGCTTACTTATGAAGATGATAATGTAAAGATAACGGTTGATGCGGTTGAATCCGGTAATATTCCAGAAGGTGCAACACTTTCTGTTACTCCTATCATCAAACAGGAAATCACCGATTCCATGAGTGATGAAGAAAAAGCAAACGCTGAAAGACTCAATGATCAGTATGATCACACTGAGAAAAAGCTGAACGAAAAAGCAAAAGATGAAACTTATGATATCGCTGGTTTCCTTGCTTATGATATTACTTTCGTAGATGCCGACGGAAACAAGATGGAGCCGAATGGAAATGTGAAGATTTCCATGGATTATAAAAAAGCAGAAATCCCGGAAGAAGCAAAGAAAACCCTTGAAGAAAAGAACGATGAACAGAACCTTGATGTAACTGTTATGCATCTGGAAGAAAACGAACAAGGTGAAGTGAACGAAGTTGTCGACATGGTTGCAGATGAGACAAAAGAAGCAACAGTAGAAACAACAGAAACGAAAGAAATTGAAAAAGCAGCATTTGTTACAGATAGTTTTTCAACCTTTACAATTACATGGAAAAAAGACTCCAAAACTTACTTTAAGCTGACTCTTCATCATGTTGATGAAAAAGGTAACGAACTTCCAACAACTCTATCATCTGATGCAACACTTAATTATGACTCTGACATATCTTTTTCTGATTATGTTGAAATAATTGATAATTATGATTATAAATATGCAAAGGTAGATAAAATATCCGGAAAGACTGTTACGTCTGCTGTTACAAATGGTTATTCTGGTAAGTACGCTAAATTAACTTTATATAACGGAAAAGATAATAAGGTTGAAACTCTATCTTATCCTACTACCACCAAAAATATTTATCTAGTTTATACCGCAAAATCTACTGGTAGTACTGGTGGTGGAACAATTGAGGATACAGCACCACAGCTTTCCCATCAGAAATATATCAAAAAGAAAGATGGAAATAATTATGATTTAACATTGAATGTTTCTAGTAAAAAAGGAACAACTAGTTCTAAAAAGAAATTTGACATTGTACTAATAATGGATACTTCTACTTCCATGAGTAATAACAATAAATGGGGAAATAGTAAAACTGCTGTTAATAAACTAATAAATACTCTTTCCAGTCAAACAACCGTAGATGTCAATTATCGTTTAGTTACTTTTGGAACTACTGCACAAATACGAACTAACTGGACAACCGGGGAAACCGTAAAATCAACTTTATCTAATTATTCTATTAAAGAAGACCAAGGTACAAACTATGAAGATGGTTTAATAAAAGCAAAAGAAGCTTTATCAAGTGGTACTCGAACTGATGCTGAAAAAATTATAGTATTTTTAACTGATGGACAGCCTACTTTTTATAAATCTGGCACAAGTTATGATGGTCCTGGTGACAGTACTAGTTATGAAGTATATCAACATGCACTTGACGCAGCTGCAAAACTTAAATGTGACAGAATAATTCCTGTAGGAATCGGGTTAGCATCGGTAGAAAAATATTACTACGACAGTTACTCGGATCAGCAAAAGGTTCCTGATTCAGCTACTGTTCTTTTACAAAATGTTGCGAATAAAGTAAATGCAACTACCAAAGACACCGTATTTAATTCAGATTCTTCTGGTTCAAACTTGTCTACGAAATTTAGCGAAATAGCAGCAGATATTCAGAAATTCCCTTGTAAAAATGTTACTATTAAGGATACTTTAAGTAAGTATGTTGAAACGACTGCTAATACTAAATTGCAACTCCGAATGGTTAAAAAGACAACTACGAACGATCACGATACTTACGAAGATCAAGGAAAGCAAGAAATTCTATTAACCGATAAAGACCTTATCAGTTCAAATGGAAAAGCTGTATCAATAAATGAAAAGAGCCTTGGAACCGTAAAATATGATTCAGATAAAAAGCAGGTAACTTGGAGCTTGGGCGCAAATTATGAACTTGAAGACGATATTTATTACTACATCACAATAACTGACGTAAAACCTACTACATCAGCCGAAGAAAAATATAAAACTAATAAAGCCTATACTGATACAGGAGATTCCAACACGGATGCTTCAGCTGACGGTAATTATGGAACGATGGGAAATGCAAATGATTCTTCTTCTGAAAAAAAAGGTTTCCCTTCCAATGATAATACAAACCATAATTCATCAGTAACTTATACTAATACAAAAACTAATGAATCTCAAACAGAAGATTATCAGAAACCAGTTATTCAAGTCGATGTAGAATTAATAGAAGGTGATCTTCAAACAAGTAAAACAGCAAAAGTTGATAATTGGGATGATAGAACTTATAACATTACATTAAATGCATCTTCTAATTATACAAAAATAACATCAAAAGAACCAGAACCTGTAAAAATTGTATTCGTACTTGATACATCTGGATCTATGCATTTTAGAAGTTCTTTAGTTCCTTACAAGACATGCACCACAGCTGATCTTGATAAAAAAGAAACTTATTATTATGTTCTTTCAACTGATGCTGCGACAATGTATAGAGTTAAATACTCTGATGGAAATTGGTACTATATTGATGATAGTAAAGAAGGGCTAGGTGAAAAATTAACTGATAACAAAGAGCGCTTGTATTATACAACAAATGATGCAAATGACAGATTCTACTATTTAAAACAAGCAGCTACTAATTTTACTACTCAATTGGCACAAAGTTCACCGAATAGTGAGATTGCATTGGTAACATTCAATAAGGATGCAGAAGAACAGCTCAATTTTAAAAATGTAGGTAAAGAATCTGTATCTATAACAGAAAAGATCAATGCCATGGAAACATCCGGTGGAACACATCAAAATGAAGGTCTTGATAAAGCGTATGACATTCTGAAAAATGATAATAATACATCTAATTTAAAACGATATGTTGTATTATTGACAGATGGATGTCCAAATGGTGTAACCTATGATCAGATTACTGATTCAATTAATGACATTAAATCTAGAGATGCGAAATTAATTACCGTTGGAGTAGGATTAGATGAAACAAATGCGGGACTTAAAAAAGCGAAGGAGTACCTGCAAGAAAAAGCAGATGACAATATGGCTTATAACGCTAATGATGCATCTCACCTTAATACAATCTTTACTCAGATTCTTGGACAGACAACAAATAGTAATACTCCAATTAATATAACGGGTGCTACTATTACAGATTATATTGATCCAAGATTCGAATTAACCAAAAAAACTAAAAAAGAACTTAAAGATGATCCAAATGTAACAATTTCAGCTGATGGAATGTCTGTTACATGGAAGAATCAGACGATTAACTATTCTACTGATGGAACACCAACCTGGACTAAAACATTCCAGGTAAGAGCAAAAGATACCTTTATCGGTGATAACAACGTAACTACAAATGGCGCAAAATCTGGTATAACTTATAAAGTAACCACAAAAGCAGCGAACACAACCAAGTTATTCCCACAACCAACTGTCAACGTAAAATCACAATTAAAAGTTGATAACAATACCGCAACTATCTTCAAAGCAGATTCCATTCCTACTGATAAAGATGTTCTCGGAAAACTTTTTGGTGGTGGAGATGTTACCTCATATGAGAATGGTACTTTAAGTGAAACAGATTTTAAGAACCTTATAGATAATAAGAGACTTACATTAGAATGGTTTACAGATTCAAATTTAACTACTCCAATTACTCTAGAGACGATGAAAACCATCAAACCTGATGATACAACATCTTATTATTTAAAAGTTACTTATAAGACCAAAGCCACTACACCTGACAGTAATACAAATACCACCAAAAATGATATAACATACATTTCTGGTGGCGACGCTCGGAGTACTGTAGCTGTAAATAAAAATGATGATGCTAAAAATGATGATGCTAAAAATTATGGTATTTACACAATTAACGTTATCAAAGGTGAAATTCAGCTTACTAAACAATTAGCAACTTCAAGTACAGAAGATAGGCAATTTACTTTCACTTTAAAGAAAGATGATACTGATTATCCAGTACTATGGGATGATGATTTAAAGGCTTATCGTCCAGGAACAGCTGATGAAATAACCAATCGAACAGCTACTTCAACAATTACAGTAACCGTATCTGCTAATAAGTTATTTGGTAAAATTGCAATTAAAAATTTGCCACGCGGAAATTATAAGCTTTCAGAAAATGACCAAACTGATTACGCTATAGAAAATGTTGTAATTGGCGATACTACAAACTGTTGGAGCAATAACAAAAACACGACTGGTGATACAGTAACATTTACTATGGGTAATAATAAGAATAATAAAAATGTTATTGTAAAGGACGATCAAAATCATACTTGGAAGCAAGATTCAACAGACGGTGCCGGACAGTTAGGTGTTGTAACTTACAGAAATGAAAATGTAATTAGTAATTGGGGAATTCAGAAGACCAGTTCAACTAACAGTAAATTAAAACTTAAAGGTGCTCGTTTTGAGCTTAAATCTTCAAGCATTACTTATATTGGTGTATCTAATCAAAATGGTTTTGTAAATTGGTATACATCTTATACTGATGAAAATACCTATACTCCATTAACGGAAAAGATGCAAGTTGGAACCTATACTTTAAAAGAAACATATGCTCCAGTAGGTTATGCAAAGAGTACAGAAACCTGGACTGTAGTTATTAAAAAGAATGGTTCTTTAAAAAGTATTACAAGTAGCACAGGAACAACTATAAAAACAAATTCTCAAACAGCTGACACAACAACAATTACTTTATATCAGTTTGAGAACACACCTTTATATGACCTCCCATCAGCCGGAGGCAATGGAATTTACCTGTATATGATCGGCGGTATCTTACTTATGTTCGCAGCCGCATGGATCTTATATAAAAACAAATGCAGGGAGGTGCTGGAAAGATAATTTGAACAATTTACTTTTCAGTGGCTCCCAAGCCACAAACAACGTTATTCTCCCTTATGAGGGGACAATAAATCGGGCATAGCCCTAAAAGAAAAGGAGACAACAATATGAAGAAGATGAAAAAATTATTTGCAGTGTTATTAACACTGGCAATGGTACTCGGAATGAGTATGACATCATTTGCCGCTGACGAAACAACAAATGCTACTGTAAAAATTTCCGGCGCTGACGGTGCTACTCTGACGTATGTACAAATTGTTGAACCAGATAGAGGTTCTGAAGATGGTTGGAAAATAGTTCCTGGTTTTGAAAAAGCCTTTACTGACGCTGGATTAACTATTAAAAATTTACTCCAAGATACACCTGATACAAATGCTGCTCAGGGTAAAATCACTAGCAATACTAAGCTCAGTGCTCTTTTAGAAAGTCTTAGATCAAGTGCTACCACTACTATTACTGGAAATCAGTTTACCGCTACTAAAGGTGGTGTATATTTAATCATCGCTGATAAAGAAGGTTGGACTTATGCTCCAATGCTTGCTTATGTTCCTGTTGATTCTACAGCAGATGTTAATGTAACTGCTAAAGGTGAAGAAAATCAGGTAAGAAAAGCAATTTCTGCTGATGGTCAGTCTGTTGCTGCTGGAGATATTGTAAAGTATACTGTAAATGCTAACTATCCATTTTATTCTTCAAATTATGAAGACGTATTATTTAAAGTAACTGATACTTTAACAAATGCTAACTTCTTAATCGATGCCACTCATCCTGTAACTGTAACTATTAATGGTGCTCCTGCTGTTGCACGTACTGATTACACCGTTTCTGATTCGAATGAAACCGATACTTTAACAGTTAATTTTAACTACGATTACAACAAAGCTGGCGCAACTGTTGAAATTACTTATTACGCAAAAGTATCTGAATCTGTATCTTCAGAGTCTCCTCTGAAAAATAAGGTTACTTCTGAAACTGCAAGTACCCATAACGGTACTCCTACCAAAACAGAATATATCGTTGTTTCAACTCCTGTAAAAGCAACAATCAAGAAAGTTGACCTCACCGATTCTAAAATTACACTTGAAGGTGCTGTATTTGAATTACATAGAGTTGTAAACGGAAAAGATACAGTAGTTGCTACTGCAACCACAGATGATAAAGGTATTGCTACATTTGATGGTCTTGATGCTCAGGACACTACTTACTATATTGTTGAAACACAGGCTCCTTCCGGATATAAAATTGATGGTATCGAACATCATTTATCTGGAGCTACAGCTAATGAACCAACAACTAATACAGTAAAAAATTCAGAAACAAAAATAACTACTATTACAACAACTTATACTTTCACTGACTTTGGTGATAAAGGTATAACAACTATTACCAACACCAAACTTTCCGCTCTTCCATCAACCGGTGGTATCGGTACAACAATCTTCACAATCGCTGGATGCGTTATCATGATCGCAGCAGCTGGTCTGTTCTTCGCAAGCCGCAAGAAATCAGACAACAAATAATTGCAATAATTATTTATAATCAGATATTGAATCCGGGGCAGGTCGCCCCGGATTCCTAAAAAATAATACAACAGCAAGGAGAATTCGGATGAAACGCAAAGCAAACAAACTGATTATTGGCATCATATTTTTAGCCGGGTTGTCCTTACTGCTGTATCCATTCGTTGCAAACCAGTGGAATAACTACAGGCAGAAGCAACTGATCAGCAGTTATGAACAGACTGTATCCGAAAAGGATGCAGCACATGAGATTGATTATGACGCAGAACTGCAGAAAGCAGAAGCTTACAACGAAGCATTACTTCCAAGTATCCTTCCTGACTCATTTGCAGTAGCCGCAGCCAGTGACAAAGAAGACCAGTCCTACATGGATGCTCTGAATATTGCCGGTGACGAGATGATGGGAATCGTGGAGATCCCGAAGATTGACATCAAGCTTCCGATCTACCACACTACCGATGAAGATGTTCTCAAACAGGCAGCCGGACATCTGGAAGGAAGCTCTCTTCCAATCGGCGGTAAAAGTACACACGCCGTTATCTCCGCACACCGTGGACTTCCGAGTGCGTCTCTTTTTACCGATCTGGATCAGCTGGAAGAAGGCGATCATTTTCTGATCCATGTATTGAACGAAACATTATGTTATGAAGTCGACAAGATTTCCGTGGTAAAACCGGAAGAAACTTCCTCTCTTGCAGTAGAAGAAGGAAAAGATCTTGTAACACTTCTTACCTGTACTCCATACGGAGTCAATACCGAGCGGCTTTTGGTCCGTGGTCACAGAGTACCTTATGTGGAACAGAAAGTTGCCGATGAGAAGACACCGCTCAGCGGAATCAGTCTTCATACAAATTATCTTTTATGGGTAATTATTGGTCTTGTAATTACCACAATCTTCATCCTTGTGTTATACTTAAAGGAGAAGAAGCTTCAAAAGGAGAAAAATGAGACCTCTTAAAAAGAGAATAAGAACGAGAAAGGGAATATGCCTATGAAAAGAAAAATCTCAACCTTCCTTTTCGGTCTGTTATTCTTGATAGGATTTGGGATTCTGATCTATCCGATGGTATCCAACCAGTGGAACACCTACAGACAGAATCAGCTGATCAGCAGCTATGACAATACAATACAGGACATGGAACCGGAGGACTTCACCTCTGAGTGGGAAAAGGCAAAAGCTTTCAATGATACCATTCAGCAGAACAACCTCTACGGAGATGTATTCGGTGAAGATGAAAATGACATCAAAGACACCGAATACTGGAAGATCCTGAACGTTGCAGATGACGGAGTAATGGGATACCTTTCCATTCCGAAGATCAACATCAAGCTTGCCATTTACCATGGCACCGGTGATGATGAACTTCAGACCGGTGTCGGACATCTGAACGGCACAAAGCTTCCTATCGGAGGGGAGAGTACCCACAGTGTTCTCGCAGCACACCGTGGACTTCCAAGCGCAAAGCTTTTTACTGATATCGATCAGCTCAAAGTTGGCGATAAATTTTACATCCATGTACTGGATGAAGTCCTTGCCTACAAGGTAGATCAGATTCTTCCGATGGTAGACAAAGACGATCATGAAACACTGGAGAAAGCACTCCAGATTGAAGAAGGAAAAGATCAGGTAACTTTATTTACCTGTACACCATATGGAGTCAACTCCCATCGTCTTCTCGTAAGAGGAACCAGAGTTCCATATAACGGCGAAGAGGATGCTACCGAATCAGTTACAGATTCTATGGTAAAAGCCATTCAGAATTATTATATGCTCTATTTAATTTTAGGACTTTCAATCACGATTCTTGTGATCATTCTCTTGCGATTCCTTTCCAAGAGAAAAGCTCACAAAGAATAACCAAGATTTTTAAGGAGGACATGAGGCGATGATGAATAAACGATTAAAACAGGGAAGTACTTTTCTCTTAGCTGTCGCTCTTACATTTCCACTGCTCACTCTTCCGGGTGCGAAAGCCGCAAGCGCGATCGATACTGATGCAGAGTGTTCCATCGAATTTGACATTAGTGGGAACAGCAGTGAACTTCTAAGCGCAAGCATTCCGGTAAACCTGTATAAAGTTGCATCGGTTGATGTATCTGGCAACTATACCGCAACTGATGCATTTACAGGACTGAAGCTTTCTTCCGTAAGTGCAGATAATCTGGATACGGCAGCTGCTACCTGGGCAGAACGTGCCAAAGAAGCACAAGGTAAGTTGACAGATTCTGAGGGAAATACAGTTGTTGATCCAACCGAAACTGTTACACTGCAGAACGGAAGAGGCTACCAAGATAAATTGGATACCGGACTTTACCTTGTAGATACACCAAAAGTGATTACAACCAATTATACTTATACCTTTACTCCTTACCTTGTATCACTTCCGACCAACAACTATTACAATAACGATCAGACAAGTGATGACTGGATCTACGATCTGACCAAAAAATACAACAGTGCAGTTGGTCTGAAACCGGAACAGCACGTAAGATACGGTGATCTGGTGATCAACAAGGAACTGGTAGATCACAATGCTACCTTCGGAGACGAGGCAACCTTCGTATTCCAGATCGATATCACAACACTGGATAAGAAAAAAGAAACCAGAATCGAAGAGCTTACCTTTAGCGCAACAGGTAAGAATTCTGTAACGATCACGAAGATTCCTGCCGGCTCTGAAGTAGTTGTAAATGAAATCTATAGCGGTGCTAGTTACCAACTCACTTCTGACAGAAATCAGATTAATCAGACTGTAAAAATCATTGCTACTGACGAAAAAGAAGCTGGTAAAGCAGGAGCGGCTGTAGAAGTTTCATTTACTAATAAACACAACGGACGTACCAATGGCGGTTACGGTGTAAGAAATAATTTCAAGCTGGACAAAAATAATCAGTATCAGTACACCCAACCGGCAACAAAGAACTAGAAAGGGGGAATCGGAATGAGAAAGTTACATAAAAAACCACTTATCATGGCAGCAGCAACACTTGCTCTTACCGGAACCCTGGCAGTTGGAAGTGCGATGGCGTATTTTACAACCTATTCGACAGCCGGTGGCGGTGTGAAAATGAATATGGGATTTACCAAAACAGTTCCAGATGAACAAATCAAATCAGATGGAAAACACGTTACAATCTCCAACACTGGTAAATATGACTGCTTCGTAAGAGTCAAGGCATTTGCTCCAGTATCTCTTGGATACAAAGCAGATAAAAACTGGTCAAAAGGAGCAGATAATTACTGGTATTACAGTGACATACTTCCAGCTGGTCAGACAACGGATCCAGAACTCGTGATTTCTTATGAGTTTCCATCAGGCGATGACAAACCAGAAGAATTCAACGTCATAGTTATCCAGGAATGCACCCCGGTTCTTTACAAGGAAGATGGTACACCATACGCCGACTGGAACCACGTAATCAAAGACGACAGCACACAGACGACAGAGTAGGAGGTAATGAGAATGAAAAAGAAAAAGAAATCATTTCCAAAAAAACCTGCCCTGGTTCTGACAGCCGCAGCACTCCTGCTGGTTGGAAGCACTGTCGGCAGTACACGCGCCGCACTTACTTACTATAGTGAGAACTATTCTGCACAGATGAATATGCAGAGTATCGGCGTATCTCTTCTGGAAAATGACAAAGTAGTCAGCAGCCGGGATTATATATCGAACAATGAATGGAAGGGAACCTCAGAGGGCGAGCTTCTCACAGATCTTCTCGGAAAGGATGATACATTTACACCGGGCAAAAAATATAACGAAGCAATCAGCGTCAAGAACAGCGGTACGATCGACACCTTTGTACGTGTCATCATTACAAAGAGCTGGCAGGACAAAGAAGGAAAGAAGAATACCACTCTTTCACCGGATTTGATCGAGCTGAACTTCCTCACAGACAATGGATGGCAGATTGCAAACGCACAGTCTACGAAAGAGCGTACCGTTCTTTATTATACAAAGGCAGTTGCAGCCGGAGATACCACACCGGCATTATCGGATACACTCCGCATCAATCCTTCGATTGCATCGGATGTAACAAAACATGTAACCGAATTTGAAAAAGGAAAAAGCATCACTTATACTTACAAGTACAATGGCTACACCTTCCACATTGACGCAGAGGTGGATGCAGTTCAGACACACAACGCAAAGGACGCGATCAAGAGTGCCTGGGGTGTGGACGTGAATGTATCAGACGACGAAAAAACAATGAGCTTACAGTAGGGAGGTACAGAGTATGAAAAAGAAAATTTTGTGCCTCGCCATGACAGTGATAATGGCAGCAGGGGTACACACAACTGCATTTGCAAAGGATTACCAGGGAGCCGACGGATGGCAGGTTAATTTCACCGGCGGCAAGATGGAAAGTAATTTTAAAAGCTCCGATGTGACTGACGAGCTGGCAAATATCCAGCCGGGCGACAGCATCGAGCTTAAGGTTCAGCTTAAGAACTCCGATAGTGGGGATACGGACTGGTACATGACCAACGAAGTGATCCAGACACTGGAGGATGCACAGTCTTCCGCAGAAGGTGGTGCTTACGAATACAAGCTGACCTATGTTGGAAGTGACAATGCCGAAAAGGTACTCTATGACAGCTCAACTGTCGGAGGGGAAGGTGCTTCCAAAGCAGGAGAAGGTCTGAAGCAGATCGATAACTCAACCCAAGAATATTTCTACCTCGGAAGACTTGCTTCCAATAATACCGGAACGGTACACCTTACCGTCGGTGTTGAAGGTGAGACACAGGGCAACGGTTATCAGCTCACACTCGCAAAGCTCCGCATGAACTTTGCAGTAGAAAAGGTTTCAGCCGGCAAAACCATCACCAAGAATAAGATTGTTAAGACAACCAAGACCGTTAAAACCGGTGATACCGCAAGAGTTCTTCTCTTCTGTGTGCTTGCACTCATCAGTGGACTGATCCTTCTTGCATATGGTATCTACACACTCAATAAGAACACAAAAAGACGCAGACAGAAAGGAGAGTAAGCAGATGAAAAAATGGAAAAGATTACTGGTTTCTCTTCTGACTGTATCCATGACACTCGGTGCATCCACAATGAGCGTTATGGCAGATGATACTACACCGTATACCTACAAGGTAACATTATCCGCAGGTAACAAAGGAACAATTAACGGACAGAACAAGATCGAGCAGACAAACATTGCTTCCGGTTCTACCGTTACTTTCAATCTGAATGACATCCAGGTAACAGACGACAAGTATTATGTCAAAGGAATCCGTCTCAGCGGACGTGACAATAACGAAACACTTGCGGCTCCTTCCTTTACCGTTGATAAAGATGCCGACTATGTAGTCGCTTACGGAATCAAAGGCAACATGGTTGCCTATACCGTAAATTATCAGGATGCATCCGGTAAATCACTGGCAGAGAGCCAGACCTTCTACGGAAACGTCGGCGACAAGCCGGTCGTTGCTTACCGTTACGTTGAAAATTATATTCCGGATGCTCTTGCACTTACGAAGACTTTGAGTGATAATGAATCTGAGAATGTATTTACGTTTACCTACACACCGGGAGCTACAGACCGTATCGTTGAGACAACAACTACCGTCACAACAACAGTTCCTGGAACCGCAACTCCTGCCGGTGCAGCAGGTACAACCGGAGCTGCCGGTACAACAGGTGCAGCCGCCGGTACTGGTACAGGTACTACAGCAGGTGGTACTGCAGCAGGTGGCACTACAGCAGGTGGCACTACAGCGGGTGGTACTACAACAGGCGGTACTGCCGGTGGTACAACGAATGCAGACAATTCTCAGGATACGACAGACGATACGACCACCGCACCGGATGAACAGACACCAAAGTCTCTGGTAGATCTGGATGATGAAGACACTCCAAAAGGAAATATCGATGCGAAAGACAAGACGAGCAAAACTCCGATCGCAGCAGGGATCGGCATTATCGTTGTTGCGGTAGCAGCTCTCGCAGGACTGATCGTATTCTTGAAAAAACGTGCAAAATAAAAAAAGCGCGGCACTAAAGGAGAAGTCTTTTTTGAAGAGAACGAAGAAAAAGAAAAGCCCGGTGGCTGCATTTTGCAGTGCACTGGGCACTGTTTTACTGACAGTACTGATTCTTGCCTGTATTCCGCTGACGCTTCCGAAAGCTTTTGGTTTTCAGATATACACCGTGATCAGTGGGAGCATGGAACCGGCGATCCCGACGGGAAGCCTGGTCTATGTCCGGTATGAAGAACCAGACACGATAGTCAAAGATGATGTCATTGCTTTTTACAGCAACAATGCAGACGGCTCGATCATCACCCACCGTGTAGTATCCAACAGCCCGGCGATGGGACAGTTTATCACCAAAGGGGATGCCAATGAGGAAAAAGATATGAATCCGATCCCTTACAACAACTACATCGGAAAAGTAAAGCTTTCTGTGCCGGTTGTCGGCGGCATCGCCCAGGCAGCCACCGGTACATCCGGCAAGATTGCTGCTGCATCTATGATCGGTCTTGCTGTGATTCTTGAAATCGTTGCTGCCATGCTTGACAGACGCGATGACGAAGACGAATAAGAGAGAACGTTTTTCATTTTAGCTTGCTAAAGTGTGAAACATTTGCTAAAATAATATCAGATTGTATTGTCAGAAGAAGATGGGGGAATTTCACAATTCTCCCATTTGTCATATATTGAAAAGAATGGAGAGGTGAACAGATTGTTATCCAACCAGATTTTACAGAGAACAATCAATGAAATAGGGGATATCATCGAGTGTAACTGTTCCATCTGGAACACAGACGGAGTGATGCTTGCAGCTGTAGGTAAGGAGAAGCCTGCAGTAAAAAAAGCTGTCTGCTCATTTTTAAAAGAGCTGGAGGTTACCGGCGTAGCGGAGGAGCACCTGGATGAATGCTATGGTCTGTTCCCGGTTTATGATGATGATGAACTGACTTATATTTTCGTGATCGAGCACAATAATGAGATTGATGTGCATACCAGCGGACGCTTAAGTGTCTGCCAGCTGGAGAGCCTTTTAAGATCCGGAAGCGAACGTCTTGACCGTAACCGTTTTATCCAGAACCTGCTCCTGGATAACCTGCTTCTCGTAGATATCTACAATCAGGCGAAAAAGCTTGGTATTACAGTTGAGCAGCGCAGAGTCGTCTATCTGATCGAACCGAAGAATCCGGATGACACGATCGTCCTGGATATGATCCGTGGGATTTATTCCTCGGGAACCGGTGATTTTGTTACTGCCGTAGATGAGGGACATATTATTCTGATCAAGTCCCTTGACAGTACGGATGATTATGATACGATCCGTTCGACTGCCGATATGCTGGTGAATGCGATCAACACCGAAGCTATGGTCAATGTCCGGCTTTCCTTCGGAACCATCATTCCCGAACTCAAAGAGGTCTCACAGTCTTACAAAGAAGCTGGCATGGCTCTGGATGTGGGACGTATCTTCTATCCGGAACGCAATATTTTATCCTACCGCGAACTCGGTATCGGACGGCTGATCCACCAGCTTCCCGTTTCCTTATGCGAGATGTTCCTGGAAGAAGTATTTGCCGGAAATACCGTTGATCAGTTTGACGAAGAAACCTTATCCACAGTTGATAAATTTTTTGAAAACAGCCTGAATATTTCGGAGACAGCAAGACAGCTTTTCGTCCACCGGAATACGCTCGTCTACCGGCTGGAGAAGATCCAGAAGCAGACCGGGCTGGATGCTCCGGTCAGTTATCAAGCGACCGATTCTATCGTGATGACAGCTGGCAACTGGGCATATCTTTACGGGGAAGGCGATGTCAAATACCAGAATATCGAGCTGCAATCCGAATTGATTGAGATGAATATGGATAGTAGCATCGTGTTCGCTAAGTTTGGACTCGACTCTATCGGGCAGGAGTTTGGCTATCCGTTGTTTAAGGAGGGCGACCAGCAATATGAGTCGAAGACGATGCGGTATAATTTCGGTACCAAGAAAGGATATATCACGGACGTGATTACCCAGCAGGGCGAAGGGTATGTTACCGCCGGGCGAACGAAAAAGATGGAAGGGGATATCTTGAACATGGTGGGTGGTAAGTACACGACTTGCGATGAGCATGAGCATCCTCACTTTTACATCCAGATGACGAAAGCGAAGGTGCGCCCGAAAAAGAATATCGTAACGGGTCCGGTCTATCTGGTCTTGGAGGACGTGCCGTTGTATCCGATCGGGTTACCTTTCTGTTTCTTCCCGTTCTCGAGTACATATTCATCCGGTATTATTATGCCGACTTTCGGAGACGAGTCTACCAGAGGTTTCTTCTTGCGTGACGGTGGATATTATTTCGCCTTGAGCGATTATATGGACTTGGCTTTGTTGGGAGAGATTTATACCAAGGGATCTTGGGGATTGTCGGCCCGTTCGGCTTATCGGAAACGCTATAAATTCTCGGGCAGTTTTAATGCTTCTTATTTGGTGACGAAATTGGGCGATAAGGGATTGCCCGACTATAATTTATCCAAGGACTTCAAGGTTAACTGGACGCATACGCAAGACCCTAAGGCGAATCCTTATCTGTCTTTTTCGGCGAGCGTAAACTTCTCGACCTCTTCGTATGACCGCAATAATCAGAACAGTTTATATCCGAACGCAAGCGGGTATGCCGACGTGAACCAGAATACGAAGAGTTCATCCATCAACATAACGAAACGTTTCCCGAATAACCCGTTCACGATCTCCGGTACGATGAGTATAAACCAGACGACCCGTGATTCTTCTATCGCCGTAACCTTGCCTAGCATGACGGTTACGATGAGCCGTATCTTCCCTTTCAAGCGGAAGCATCCGGTCGGGAAGGAGCGTTGGTACGAGAAGATCTCCATGAGTTATTCCGGTACGTTCAGTAATAGTATCACGACAAAGGAAAACTTATTATTCAAATCGAATTTGATCAAAGATTGGCAGAATGCTATGCAGCACTCGATTCCGGTAAGCGCTACATTCTCCGTGCTCAAGTACTTGAATATTTCTCCCTCTTTCAATTATAAGGAACGTTGGTACACCAGCAAGATCGAACAGGAATATGATACGCAGAAACAGGCTTTGGTAGCCCGCGACACTACGTATGGTTTTTATCGTATTTACGATTTTAACGCTTCTATCTCTGCGTCTACGACCTTGTATGGTTTTTATAAACCGTTGCCATTCTTGGGTAATAAGGTTGAGATGATCCGTCACCGCTTCGAGCCGTCTATTACGGTAAGCGCCCAGCCGGACTTCGCTTCTTCTCGTTTTGGTTTTTATGAGACTTATGTATATCAAGACGCGAATGGTGAGGATCGTGAATATACGTATTCTCCGTTTGCTCATAATATGTATGGCGTTCCGGAAACGGGAAAACAAGGAAATATCAGTTTTGACGTAAATAACAATATCGAGATGAAGGTGCGTTCGGATAAGGACTCTACTGGATTCAAGAAAATTAGTCTGATCGATAAGCTGTCGTTAGGCATGAGTTATAATATGGCGGCGGATTCATTTAAGTGGAGTGACTTGAGTGTCGGTTTACGTTTGAAATTATCCAAGAGTTATACGTTGAACTTGAATGGTCAGTTCGATACCTATACGTACGATGAGAATGGGCATCGTGTCGATATTCCCCGTTGGAAAGCAGGCAAGGGTATTGGCCGTTTGAGAGGGACTAGCACCAGTTTTTCTTATACATTTAATAATGATACGTTTAAGAAGTTGTTTGGAGGAGGTGATAGTTCATCGGATAAATCTGGGAATCAATCGGCTTCTACGGATCCGAATGCAGATCCGGATGGCTTGAACCCGGATGGAGAAGGAGAGGGCGAGAATAAGGAAAGTGGTGGCCGTCTGTTGGGCAAAAAGAAAGAGACCGGTGAGACAGATGCCGATGGCTATTTAATTTCCAAGATTCCTTGGAGCCTCTCGTTTAGTTATGGTTTGAGTTTGCGGTATGGTGATTTTAATCGTTCTAAACTGGAGTATGATTACGCCTTGACTCACTCTTTGAGCTTTAACGGAAATATCCAGCCGACAAAGAACTGGCGTTTTAACTTTAACGCTACTTATGATTTTGACGCTAAGAAGATCTCTTATATGACTTGTAACGTAACTCGTAACTTGCACTGCTGGCAAATGACGGCTAGTTTCGTTCCGGTTGGTCCTTATAAATCCTATACATTCAGTATCGCTGTAAGCTCTGCTTTATTGAAAGATTTGAAGTATGATAAGAGAAGTAATTATAGGGATGGACAGCAGTGGTATTAAGAACCGAAAATTGAGAATTGAAAATTATTGGATTGTATAGCTAATTTTCAATTCTCAATGATCTTACCATTCGATGGGAGTTTGCCCAGTTGCGATTAAATAATCATTGGCTTTGCTGAAATGCTTGTTTCCGAAGAATCCCCGGTAAGCGGAAAGTGGGGACGGATGGGCTGATTTAAGAACCAGGTTACGGGATGAATCGATGAAAGCACCTTTCTTTTGTGCGTAGGAACCCCATAATATGTAAACGATATGGCTTCTTTCAGCCGCCAGACGATGAATAACAGCATCGGTAAAGGTCTCCCAACCTCTATTTTGATGGGAACCGGCTTGATGCGCTCGTACTGTGAGCGTGGCGTTTAGCAGTAATACGCCTTGATCTGCCCAACGAATCAAGTTGCCGGTTGTTGGAACCGGATGCCCTAAGTCATCTTGTATTTCTTTGAATATATTGATGAGGGAAGGGGGGAAAGGTACCCCATCCTGCACGGAGAAACAAAGTCCGTGCGCCTGTCCCGGCTCGTGATAAGGATCTTGGCCGAGGATAACGACCTTCACTTTATCGAACGGGCAGTGCTCAAAAGCGTTGAACATATAAGGACCGGGAGGATAAACAGTACCTTGGCGGTATTCTTGTTTAACGAAATCGGTCAATTGCTTGAAATAATCTTTTTCAAACTCGTCGGCTAACCGTTTTTTCCAGCTTTCTTCAATCTTTACGTCCATAATATAATAGTTGGCTGTTAACTAAATAAGCATCATTCCAGCTGCACGTGCTTCCTTGCGCATCTCCTCCGGCCAGATACTTGCCTGTATCTCTCCGATATGGGCCTTACGAAGATAGAACATACACAACCGGCTTTGTCCGATACCACCGCCGATACTTTGCGGAAGTTCACCGCTCAAGAGGCGTTTGTGGAAATAGAGTTCTTTTTTCTCCCCGGCTTTGCAAATATCCAACTGGCGTAGCAAGGCTTCCTTATTGACGCGGATACCCATAGAGGATAGTTCCATAGAACGGTTTAGTACATCATCCCAAACCAATAAATCCCCGTTCAATCCGGTTTGTCCGTTCTCGGCGATCGTAGACCAATCATCGTAGTCCGGAGCACGTCCGTCATGCTTCTCTCCATTGCTTAGCGAGCATCCGATACCGATAATGAATACGGCCCCGTATTCCTTGGTAATAGCGTCTTCCCGCTCTTTCGGTGTAAAGGTAGGATATTTTTGTAACAAATCCTCTGAATGGATGAAATGAATCTGTTGGGGGAGCGTCGGGCGGATTTGAGGAAACATCTCGTAAACTAAATATTCGGTACGGACCATAGCGGCATATATGCGACGGACGATTTCCTTGAGGAAATCGATCTTACGTTCGCTTTCGCTCATTACACGTTCCCAGTCCCATTGATCCACGTATAAAGAGTGTAAATTACCTAGCTCCTCGTCTGAGCGGATGGCGTTCATGTCGGTGTAAATACCGTAACCTTCTTCAATGTGGTAATCGGCGAGTGTCAGTCGTTTCCATTTGGCGAGTGAATGTACGATCTCTGCTTTAGAGTCGTTTAAATCCTTGATAGGAAAAGTGACGGCTCGCTCGGTCCCGTTAAGATCATCATTGATACCCATGCCCTTAAGTACGAATAAAGGTGCGGTTACGCGTCTTAGGCGCAGCTCGGATGAGAGGTTTTGCTGGAAAAAGTCCTTGATCTTCTTGATTCCCATTTCAGTC
>ERZ779885.2045-NODE-2045-length-19308-cov-6.831818_pt1 | contig 19308 bp, 17 predicted proteins | sample MGYA00511554_ERZ779885 | MGnify/ENA primary metagenome ERZ779885 (study PRJEB29588, sample SAMEA2160998) | human gut metagenome | biome: human gut; feature: human-associated habitat; material: faeces | place: Denmark | collected 2008/2010 ... | reverse complement strand
GTTTAGACGGGGTTGCAAGGGTGTCCTTTTCAAAGGACAGCCCTTACCTCTCGGAGAGCGCAAAACCTGCTTGCAGGTTGCATTTTTGTTGGCGAAGCTGACAAAAGTGCTTTTGCGTTACTCTTGGCAAGAGTAACAGAACCACTAACCGAAAAGAAAGGGCGTGATAAAATGCAAAGAACAATTAGTGCAATGGTCGGAAAGGGCTCGATCAATCACAACAGCCGAAAGTTTACAGCAGAGAATGTTGCTCCAGAGCGCACCCACTTGAATATAGATTATTGCAATGAGAACATCGAAAAAGTATATCACAAACTATTTGATGAAGCTCTGAAACGATACAATGATAAGCAGACAAGGGCAGACCGAAAGATAGAAAACTATTACGACAAAATCCGTACAGGCAAACAGGAAAAGCCGTTTCACGAACTGATTTTACAGATTGGCGATAAAGATAATATGAGTGCAGAAAGCGAAAACGGACAGCTTGCAAAGCAGATTTTGGATGAGTATTACAAGGGTTTTCGAGAGAGAAATCCAAACTTATATGTGTTCTCTGTTCATCTGCATATGGATGAAGCAACACCGCATATTCACATTGACTTTGTACCGTTTACAACAGGTAGCAAGCGAGGTTTAGATACAAGAGTGTCGCTAAAACAGGCTCTTGTGGCGCAGGGATTTAAGGGCGGTACTCGTGGCGATACGGAATGGTCGCAATGGGTACTTTCTGAAAAAGAACAGCTTGCCGCCGTTATGGAACGGTACGGAATTGAGTGGGAGCAGAAAGGCACACACGATAAGCATTTGTCCGTTCTTGATTACAAAAAGCAGGAACGGGAAAAAGAAATATCGGCTCTTGACAGTCAGATTGCCGAGAAAACCGATGTGGTGAAATCTCTTTCAGACCGAGTGCAGAATTTTGATGACGGTATTGAGCGATTGCAGGCAATAAGCGATAGCTTAGATACTGCACCTGAATATAATCTACCCGAACCATCGGGGTTAATGACAGCCAAAACCTATAAAACAAAGTTCGCCGAGCCGCTTATCAAGAGGTTAAAATCGCTTATTAAAACCGTATTTGCCCGATGTTTTGAAGCGTGGGACAGTTATCACAGGCTGAACGCAACAAACGCAAGTCTGTATCGTGAAAACCAAGTGTTGAGCAGAAAAAACAGCAGTCTTAACGCTGAAAATGCTGAACTGAAGGAGCAAAACAGGGATTATAAACTACTCCGTAAGGTATTCGGCAGCAAGCAAATTGATGGACTTTTAGAGCAAGCCAAACAGTCTAAACAGCATGATAAACGCTTTAGAGATAATCAAAATGAAAGGTAGGAATACACAATGACAAAGACGATTTTTGAAGAAATGGGCGGCACTTATATACGGGTTGGAGATTATTTTCTCCCCGATTTGAAACTACCCGAAACAGAAACACAATCTATCGGCATATGGGGACAGCGGCATAAACGCTACTTGAAAGAGCATAAACGGCTGTTTTATTCTAATTTGTTGACAAGCGGAAAACTGAACAGTTACCTTGCTGATATTGACCGACAGGCAGAGGAAATGTTTTCTCGGCTGGTAAAACAGATGGCAGAATGTGAGGGTGTGACAGAACAGCTAAAGGCAGAAAATCAGCTTGAATGGGTCGGGAAAATGAATAATATTCGTAGCAGAGCAGTAGAGATTATAGATGTAGAATTGATTTGTGTTTAGGAGGACAAAGCGGCAGATATAATGTTAAAAGTAGTTGCGTGCGCACGCATATTGATGTATAATACGTTCTGATTGGAGGTATATATCTATGCAACTATTAAAATGGCTTTCCGTAACAGACCGATTTTACAAAATCTATTTGGACAAGCAACTTGCCCCCTATGGAATCAACAACAGTCAATATATGTTCTTAATCAAAATCTGTCGTTCGCCCGGTATTCTACAAGATTCTTTGTTGAATATGTTCTATGTTCATCCAAGCAATATTGTACGGACGGTTGCGACATTGGAAAAGCAGGGAATGATTACACGTTCTCCCAATGATAAGGATAAGCGGACATGTAAATTGTATCCTACAGAAAGAGCATTGTCTATTATTGACGAGATACAGATGATATGCGAAAAGACAGAAGCTCTTTTATTGCAGGGTATGAGCGAATCCGAGCAGAACCTTTTTATGGATTTCTTAATACAGGCGGGCAGAAATATCACATCGGAACTCCATATAGAGAGAAAGGGGGAGGAGTTCAATGACTGAAAATCCTCTGGGCTATGAAAAAATTTCAAAGCTGTTGAAAAATTTTGCTGTTCCCAGTATTGTGGCGTCTCTTGTCGGCTCAATCTACAATATTGTGGATCAGATTTTTATTGGTCAAGGGGTCGGTTATTTGGGAAATGCAGCAACCAATGTTGCCTACCCGTTTTCTACCATCTGCCTTGCCATTGCACTACTGGTCGGAATTGGCAGTGCTTCCCGCGTTTCCCTCTGTCTTGGACGCAAAGAGCCGAAAGCTGCCGCCAAAGCAGCGGGAAATGGTATTGTTCTGATGGGAATTTTCGGAATTATTTATTTGCTGGTTGGAGAAACTTTTCTGTCTTTGCTCCTAAAGGCATTTGGGGCAACGACAGATGTATTTCCATATGCAAAGCAGTATGCCAGAATAACATTGATTGGAATGCCGTTTCTCATTGTAACGAATGGTATGAGCAATTTGATTCGAGCAGATGGAAAACCAAAGTATTCAATGGTCTGCATGGTTGTGGGAGCTATTATCAATACCATTCTTGACCCCATTTTTATTTTTGTTTGCGATTGGGGAATTGCCGGCGGAGCTTGGGCAACGGTTATTGGGCAAATTTTTTCTTTCATACTCGCACTCCGTTATCTATGGCGTTTCCAAACAATCCATTTTGAAAAAGAGTCGTTTTTATTGGACATTAAAGAAAGCCTGAAAATTTGCAACATGGGGATAAGCAGCAGCTCAAACCAGATTGCAGTTACCGTGATTCAAATCATTCAGTACAATTCGTTGACTTATTACGGCGCATTAACAAAATATGGAGCGGATATTCCCTTGGCTGCTTGCGGAATCGTTATGAAAACAAATGCCATAATCCTTGCGATTGTTGTAGGAATCTCGCAGGGAACACAGCCGATTATCGGCTTCAACTATGGGGCAAGGCAATACCATCGTGTACGGGAGGCTTACCTGCTTGCGGTAAAATGGAACCTTGTTGTTTCCACTATTGCTTTCATCGCATTTCAATTTTTCCCGCAATCTATCATTTCGCTATTCGGAAATGGGGACGAGCTGTATTTTGAATTTGCTGTTTTGTTCATGCGTACCTATCTTTTCATGGTGTTGGTAAATGGTGTGCAGTTGCTTTCTTCCAGCTTTTTTACCGCAATAGGAAAATCGTTAAGAGGTGCTCTGTTGGCATTAACAAGGCAGACCTTTTTCTTGATTCCGCTTACCCTGCTGCTCCCGCTTCGTTTCGGAATTATGGGAGTATTGCTAGCGGGGCCTGTTGCTGATTTTTCAGCGTTTGTGCTATCTGTTGTACTGGTGGGTATAGAATTAAAAAAACAAAAAAATGACATGTAAACAACAGCCCTATGTGAAAACATTCTTTTTCCGCCGTTAAGTAATTAAGAAGCAAAAACTTAAAAACCGTTGCGATAAATTTTATAAATTTAGTAGGATAATATTTAGAAGTAAGGATTGAGAAAAATATGGAAACTATAAAATGGATTCTATGTCCTACCTGTGGAAATAAAACCCGAACGATGATGCAAGAAGATACCGAATTAAAGAACTTTCCACTCTACTGTCCGAAGTGTAAACAGCAAACACTTGTGAATGTCAAGCACTTTGTTGTTTCGGTTAGCATAGATAGTGCAAATTAAGATGGTATCTGAATAGAAAAATACAGTATGCTAAATATTTTACAAGGCTTGATTTTCTAAGCAAACTCGCTTATAATTTAAGCCATAGCATATAGCTATTATCCACAGCTACTGAGCAAGTGTTATCAATACCGATAACAAAATGATAACATTAGCTTATATATGGAGGCGTTTATGAATCTCCACCTTTTCAGAATTTTATCGTTCTTTCCGTTTCCGATATGCCGCGGATGGAATATCGAATTCTTTTCGGTATTCAGTCACCGTCCGTCGTGACACTTCTATATCCATGGAAGACAGCACTCGACGCAAGCTTTCGTCTGACAAAGGATGCAATTTATCTTCTGCGTCTATAATGCGGTCAAAACAGATTTTCAGCATTCTTTTGTTTACGGGCGCTCCATTTCCTACCTTGCCGCTTACAAACTCCCGAAGCGGGACCGTGTGTCCAGAAAAGAAAATATACTTGTCTTTGATGCCGCGGCTGATGGTACTTTGATGGAAGTGCAATTCTTGGGCGATTTCCTGAACAGACAGAGGAACGGGGGCTGGGACTTGCCCCAAGAGGTATTCTTTTTGTCTGTCCAAAATAAAACGAATCATTTTGATCAGGGTAGATTCTCGTCGCTCCAGATCCTGTTGCATCCTTATGATTCGATGATTTTGATCTTCTAAATAAGCACCTAATTTTGTTGTTTTCTGCTGTTCTATTATAGCAAGATATTCCGGGAGCGGAGAAATTTTAGGCAGAGCCCGCTGGTTGTAAGACACCGTAATTTCCTGGCCCTGGATTTCCACAGCAGCATCCGGAATTATATAGACGGGCAAATCGCTGGACTGCAAAAACCCATTGCTGGGAATCGGGTTAAATGCTTGAATGACTTGACAGTAGCGTTGTGCTTCAGCAAAAGGAATCTTCAGATCTTTTGAGATTTTTTCTATATTTCCTTTCGCCAGAAGGGGAAGATAATCCTGAATGATGTTCAGAGTATATTTGTTAAAATAGGGACTGTGAGCTAATTGGAGGGTTAAACATTCCTCCAGAGAGCGAGCACCCACTCCGGTCGGAGCTAAGCTCTGCACAGCGTACAAAGCCTGCGTGGCCTCTTCCACTGAACTTCCCATGAAGGAAGCCAACAAATCGAGCGGTTCGTCTAGATATCCGCGATGGTCCAGGCTGTCAATGATGTATTCGCACCATGCCGCATAGCGAAATGGAAGATATTTCAAAATTTGTGGAAGCTGTTCCTTCACATACTCTGAAAAGGTTTCCTGATGTTGTATTGAACCGCCATCAGCAGTCTGAGCAGAATCATTTTCATTGGCCGCCTGACGGGACGGGATCACGGTCTCAAAAATGGAACCGGAAAAATCCTCACAAAAAGTCATAAGCGAATTGGAGTCCCCGTTCTGCCAATCTTTATAGAATTGGTCCAGATCTACCATTGGGTTTTCTTCTGCAAACTGGATTAATTCTGCCTGCAGTCCAGCCATTGGTAACTGCAGGATTTTTAGTGATTGTCTCATTTCGGCTGATAGGATTTGTTGCTGGCAATGAATTTGCGATTGTAGCATAGACATCATCTCCTGTCGCAAGTATATTATCGTTTTTTTGCCTGCACATGTGGAACCCACTGCTTGCTTGCAAAGAGCATGGTCTAGTATGGGAGGCTCTGAAACTGATTTTTGCCGAAACATTGAGAAAGACAAATTTGAGGATTGGACCATACAATCAGTTTTTCTTTATTATAGCATACAGGAATCGAAACCGTGCCGCAATATGGTCTCATGATCTGAAATTCCAAAAGCGAACAGCCCGACTCAAATACCATCCTAATAATTGGAAGCATTTGAGCCGGACTGACCGCTATGAGACTAAAAATCTAGTTGAAGCGAGTTTACTTTAAACAAGATCTGGGTCATTAGATTGCACTTTGTCGTTCAGCTTTGACAAAATATCATTGAAGGTCTTTCGGTCAATTTTGTAGAACAAGAAGACAATTCCGCACAGAACAGACAAGATTCCTGGAATTACAGTAAAGAAATTGTTGATGGTGCCGCTGACCAAAGGAGTCTGCGTCACATTCGCTTGGAACCCCAAAACTGCCAGAATGGCCGCCACGCCGGCACTGCCCAATGCAATGCCAAATTTATTTCCCAGCGAGATAAATGCAGACAAAAAGCCGTCGTTTCGAACCCCGGTTTTCAGCTGCCCGTATTCTACCGTGTCGGGAATCACGCCATAAATACCAGAAGCCAAAACCCCTTCAAAGAATTTAGAAATTGCACACAGCGCATAGAATAGTACAGGCGAACCGATAGGTGAGGTAAATCGCATAAGGATCATGGCGATACCGGCTCCGATACATCCATAAGCGGTGACACGCCCCTTATTGCCATCGACATTATACCAAGCTTTAAACAGATAGCAGCCTGCAACGAGAGGGACAAGTCCTACAAGATTATATAGAGACATCAGACCTGCGTCGCCCTGGACATACTTGAAGTAGTAAGTATACATGGAACCTCTTCCGTGGATAAAAAAGCCCCAGAGCAGTTGGCCGCAGAATGCAATCAAAAATGGGCGATTTGCCAACATGGATTTAAATTGAACCCTAAGGGGGTACTTATGCTTGACCGGAGGAGGAACGACTTCCTTCTGCGTCGCAAACACGACTGCGGAACAGCACATAAATATGAGCACAAAAATGACCGCAGTCAGGCGGTATCCCATCGCGGCATCCCCTTTGCCCAAAGCAGAGACCATGGGAATAACGATGATCCCAATTCCGGCAATAGAGATATTGGCAAGGGTGATCCGCATAGTGGACAGCTTCGCCCGTTCGTCCGTATTCTGAGTTAAAACACTGGTCATTGCGCTGTATGGAATATTCACTCCTGTGTAACAGAATACCAGCAGTGCATATGTCACATACATATAGACAATCTTGGATGTATTAGACCAATCGGGGTGTGCCCAGAACGTCAGCACCGTAATGATTGCTGTTGGGAAAGACATCAGCAGCACCCAAGGCCGGTAGCGGCCCCAGCGGGTCCTGGTGCGGTCGGACAGACCTCCGATAATCGGGTCATTGATCGCGTCCCATGCCCGTGCAATCAGCATCAGCAAGGAGACAGCCGCCATTGGGATCCCAAATACATCTGTATAGAAAATCATCAGATAGGATCCCACAAAGGTCCAAACAAAGTTATTTCCGAAATCTCCTAACCCAAAGCAGGCCGCTTTCCAAAAAGGAATCTTAATATTTGTATCCACAGTTTGGATGGATTCAGTTTCTTTCATGGGCGCTCCTCTCTATTCCTTTTTTCATCAATCTGCAGATTCTTAAAATGTAATAATTCCCTTAATATATCCGGGCGGGTTCGTATCCAGCAGCCGGAAGCCTTCGTCAACCCGTTCGAATGGGATACGGTGGGTGATCAATTCCTCTGTGGGGAATACACCCTTGACATAAGCTTCCACTCCGATTTCCAGAGTATGCATGTATTCATTCGTATAATAAGGATGAACCACATGGATAATGGGAGAACGGTACATCATATTGTAGGCCATCTCCTCTGTCCATGTCTCATTTTTTGAATACACAGACGGTGCAAGGATCTTGCCGCGGCCCGATATTTTTGCCACCGAAAGAGCGGTCTGCAATCCGCGCAAGCTCCCGGTGATCTCAACAATACAATCATACATCCTCCCGTGGGTCAGTTCAAACGAGACGTCCTCCACATCCACGTTTTTAGGATTAATGGTCTTGGTCGCTCCGTATTGGACCGCCATTTCCAGGCGCTTTTCATCCAAGTCGATGGCAACAATATCGCCTAGAGCCCGACTTTTCAGTCCGGCAATAACCATAAGCCCCATGAAACCGCACCCTATCACAGCAACCCGGTCTCCCATTTTCGGCTCCACGGCACGCACAATGTTGGCCACGCACATCATCGGCTCACCCAGGCAGGCGTCGATCGGCTTTGATGTCTCCGGGATCTTGATCATTTGTGCGTTGGCTGCTACATTGTAATCCGCAATACAGGTACTGAGTACGCCCGTCACCAAATCGCCCGGTCGGAAACATGTAACGGCACTGCCTACATCCTCGACAACGCATACTGGCTCATGCCCAATTCCCATGGGGAACTGAGGGTTCTTGATCATTGCGTCATAGCCATGTTTGTTTCCGAAGCCCATGGCGCTGGTTCCGCGATATGCGGGGATGTCAGAATGGCACAGCCCTACACTGATAGTTTTATACAGCACTTCATTTTCTTTCAGCTTTGGGATTTCCTCCTGAACAAAATCAAACTGCTTAGGCGCAACCAATACGGCTCTTGTCCTTTTCATCGCGTGTTTTCTCCTTTTCTTCCGACTTTATTTCCGGGAAATTGACTTTTTTGCTGCCACGGCAATGTCCTGGGCAGTAAGGCCCATGACCTGTTTTAAATAGTCAATGGGGCCAACCTCGCCGAATCTGTCCTTGACGCCCACACGCTCAACAGGGACAGGGCAATTGCTGCCCAGCGTCTCACAGACTGCGCTGCCCAGGCCTCCAATAATGTTGTGATTTTCAGCTGTGACAATTGCACCTGTCTCCTGCGCGCAGGTTGTTAAAAGATCTTCATCAATGGGTTTGATCGTAAACATGTCCACCACACGGGCAGAAATTCCATCGGCTGCCAGCAACTCTGCGGCCTCCATCGCTTCGGCGACCATTATTCCAGCGGCAACAATGGTGACATCCGAGCCCGGACGAATCACACAGCCTTTTCCGATGGTAAAATCAGAGCCTTCCTGATAAACTTTGGCCATGGGTTTTCGGGCCATACGGATATAATAGACACCTTGGAGTTTTGCCAGTTGATCCATCAGGTTGACCAACATCACGCTATCGGTGGGTTCTACAATTGTCAATTCGGGGAAGGCGCGCAAAGCCGCAACGTCCTCAAAGGGCATGTGCGTACCCCCATTGAAAGCAGCCATTACGCCAGGATCAGATCCAACCAAGCGAATATTGGCCCCTGCATAGCAGGCAGAAATAAAAATCTGATCATTGGCACGGCGAGCCAAGAACGGTGCAAAGGTATGACAGAAGGGGATCTTCCCAACCGCGGACAAGCCACAGGCGACCCCGACCATATTGGCTTCCTGAATCCCGCAGTTGAACAGCTGTTTCGGGTAGGTTTGTTCCATTTCCTTGTATCCGCCGCCGAGAATGCAAACGCCTAGGTCAGCTTCCAGCTCCATGATATCACGATTTTCACCCATCAAACGCATCATGGTATGAAAATAAGTCTCTGACAGACCGGACGGCTCCATTTCAATCTTGTTCATTACTTGATAGCCCATAAATGTTCCTCCTTTTTTTGTCAAAATCAGGCTTGAAGCGCCTGAAGCGCTTCCTCCATATCCTCTTTGGACACAGAAATATGATGGCACCAGGTGCGCTCGGCAAATGTGCAGCCTTTCCCTTTGATGGTGTGCAGAATAATGGCGCTGGGCTTATCCTGAACCGCTTTGGCATTTAGAATTGCCTCATGAATGGCATTATAGTCGTGTCCGTTGATCTCAACAGCATCCCAGTGGAAGCTCTTAAATTTGTCTACATAGCTCTCCATCTCATTAATCTGACTAACGTAGCCGTCAATCTGGGCTTTATTGTCATCCACAAAGAGGATAAGATTTCCCAGCTTCTGCTGTGCCGCATACAGGATGGCTTCCCAATTTTGGCCCTCCTGGGACTCCCCGTCTCCCATAATGCAATAAACAGTGTTCTTTTTTTCATTTAAAAGGTATGCCTGCGCGATGCCGGCTGCAATTGAGAGCCCCTGTCCCAGAGAGCCTGTGGTCATATCAATACCCGGCGTCTTCCGGCGATCACAATGGCTGGGTAAATTTGTCCCGGGCTGGTTCAACGTTTCCATCCACTCCATCGGGAAAAAGCCTTTCAGTGCCAGTGCCGCATAGATGGCCGGTCCCGCGTGGCCCTTGGAGCAAACCAACCAGTCCCGGCCCTCCCAGGAAGGATTTTGGGGATCGTACTTCATGTCCTCCCCATACAGGACACTCAGTAGATCCGCGATTGACATACATCCACCGATGTGTCCAAATCCCCGAATCCCAATCTGTCGGATGGTTTGGATCCGAATTTCACGGGCAAAATTCTGCAGTTCCCGCTCTTTTTCTTGCGTCAGCATAAAACCACACTCCTTATATTTGGTCACGCTTTGCGTGCCTGCTAAAATACAAGCAATCGCTTTGCCATAACGGACACCTTTTGCCTGAACATCTGGTAAACCAGTGAAATTTGGATCATTTGATAAAAAAACCATTTCTTTTTTGGCTATTCTGATGAGTTCAGTATGTCCATCTCAAAAGCCAGTGGGCTGAGAAACGTCTCCCCACGAAATGGAATAAGCCTTCGCAAGAAAATTCTCATGGCGAGACAATAAAATTCTCAAAATTTTCAATCGAATGGATCTGTTTTACCGAATCTGTCATAATTCGATGTACTTGCACCTCTATTTTTCCTTGTTTTGTCCATCTTTGTCCGCAGACACAATTGGCAGCTTTTATGCTGGGTATTTTGTAGCGGGTCCCTAATTATTGTAAGGAGGAATTCTTATGTTAACCGAATTTAATTTTCATGCTCCGTCTTTCGTAGTGGCGGGAAGAAACAGTGTTCATCAAACCGGGGAACTTTTAAACCAATGGGGCGCAGGCAAAAATATCATGGTGGTGTGCGGCAATAAAACCTATTCCCTTGGGTTATTGAATTCTCTGTTGGACAGCATCCGCAGCGGAGGCTTCACGCCTTGTGTCTTCCATGGCTCTCTGCCTGACGCGCCGGTGGAGACTGTGCGCAGCGGCATCACCTATGCCAAAGAACATGACGTGTCTGCTATTGTCGCCTTTGGCGGGGGCAGCGCCATGGACACAGCCAAAGCAATTGCCTGCATGTTGGACGTAGACGGGGATATCATCGCATACTGCAAGGGACAAATCAAGCCGATCCGCCGCAGCAACCTGCTGTTTGCCATCCCCACCACTTGCGGTACAGGGTCAGAGAGCACTGACATTGGGGTTGTGTTGGATCGGGAAGCAAATTACAAGTATATTTTTGCCAATCCCTTTGCCGGCCCCGATGTGGCTATTTTGGATCCCGTACTGCTGACTGCGCTTTCTCCCTCCATGATCGCAGCCACAGCCATGGATGCATTTTCCCACAGTGCAGAAGCATATACCTGCAAAGCCGCCAATGTTATGATGGAACCGCTAGCCCTCGCTTCCATGGAGATGATTGTAAAGCATCTACCTGCCGCAATGAAAGAACCCGGCAATCTGGAGGAACTGGAACAGTTGCTGATCGCCTCCTGTATGGCCGGACAGGCGTTTACTCAGGTCGGCCTTCATTTGGGTCATGCCATAGCTCACGGCGTAGGTGTATATGGTCACGTCCATCATGGAACCGCATGCGCTCTGGTTCTGCCTTATGCCCTCTCATCGGTGAGCGAGGTCATTCCTGACCGCATTGCAAGGATCGGTAAAATTCTTGGCGCCGAAATCCAGGCCCAAGCCGCCCCAAAGGAGATCGGTCGCATTGTCAGCGATTCTCTGCAATCGTTCAACCGCTCGATCGGCATTGGGCGTCTTTCCGACTATGGCGTCACAGAGGAACAGCTGGACTCCATGGCGGAATATGCAATACATGAGGGCGGAACACAAGGGAATTCTTTCCGCCCATCGCCCAAAGCAGAGGTAGTAGAGTATCTGAAATCCATTCTGTAATATAAATAAATCGGCAAAATGCGGACGGGACTTTTTTGCCCGTCCGCTTTCCTGTCAGAAGAAGAGAATTGCTTGCAAAGTAGCGCAAACACGTTATAATGTTGTAAAGGGGGTGTTTTGCAATGTTAGATGCAACGGACCAGCAGTATTTTCAGAATCTAAAACACCTATGGGCACTTTTCCGGGAAACCGGAGAAATTTCCCCAGAGGTGAGGCCAATGATCGCTTCATCTTGGATGCGCAGCAGAGACTTCCATGTGGATATGATGAAGCCTCTTCGGGCTCCGATTTTATCCCGTCCTGAGCTCCAAGCTCTGCAAGCGACCAATCAAACCCTGATTGATCTTGCGAAACCCATTATGGAAAAAATGCATTCCTTGGTCGGGAAAACCAAAAATTTGATTTCTCTTCATAACCCAGACGGCTATATGCTTTACTCTTGCGGGGACGAATATTATGCCGAGATGGAGCATGAAAGTTCGTTTTCACTGGGTGTTTGCTGGCATGAACGCTATATCGGAACAAACGGAATTACCCTGGCCTTGCTGGAAGATTCTCCCGTCCAGGTTTATGGGGCCGAGCATTATTGTGCCGCCCAGCATGACGGGACTTGTTCAGCCGCTCCGATCCATGACAGAGATGGAAAAATTATCGGTGTGCTGAACATGGCCGGAAAAGACTGGTCAGGAACGCTTCACACCATGGGGCTTGTGGCATTGGCGGCTTTTTCCATTGAAAATCATCTTACATTGTTACATTCCTACAAATTGGTAGACACAGCAATTTCCAGTATTTCAGAAGGAATTGTTGTGGTGGATCATGAGCTATGTATCCAACGAATTAACCGAGGTGGAGAGCAAATTTTATGTTCCAACAAGGAGAAATTGTTGGGGCGCTCAATTTCGACATGGTTCGGAGCTCGGTATGAAGAACTGCAATCCCGCTTGCAGAAGGAAATGAACCCCTTCTCATTTGCAGAAGAAGAACTGCTTGTGGAGGGACATCATATTTCTTGCAATATCTCTATTTTCCCTATTGCAGTGGAACAGCATCCGGAGGGGGCGGTTTTGCTTCTCCGGCGTAGCCGCTCGGTCAACGCTCTGGCCAATCAAGTAATGGGGAACCGCGCTCGGTATGTATTTGACTCCATCATTACCCAAGCGCCTCAAATCCTGCATACGATCCAGACAATGGAGAGTATAGCGGCCACGAATTGTACGGTGCTATTAGAGGGTGAGAGCGGAACAGGAAAAGAGCTATTTGCCCATGCCATTCACAGTGCTAGCCATCGAAAAAACGGTCCGTTTATTGCAGTCAACTGCGCCTCCCTGCCACATTCTCTTGTCGAAAGCGAACTATTCGGCTATGAAAAGGGGGCGTTTACCGGAGCCCTTGGACAAGGTAATCCTGGAAAATTTGAACTTGCTGATGGCGGAACAATTTTTCTGGATGAGATCGGAGAACTTCCTTTGGAAATCCAAAGCAAACTTTTGCGCGTTTTGGACTCTCACCGAATCTTTCGGATTGGAGGAAAAACGGAAAAGAATTTAAACATCAGAGTCATTGCTGCAACGAACCGCGATTTACAAAAAGAAGTAAGAAATCATAATTTTCGAGAAGATTTATATTATCGCATCAATGTGCTCTCTTTTCACATTGTCCCATTGCGGGAGCGGATTGGAGATGTGCCTCTTTTAGCAAACTATTTTATCGGGGAGATCAACCGCAGAGGGGAACGAGAGTCCAAGATCATATCTCCGGAGTGTATGCGAATTCTAGAGCAACACACTTGGCCCGGAAATGCGAGAGAATTGCAAAATGTGATTTTGCGTGCCTACTACTGCAGTGGGAAAAACGATGTAATTTTGCCGGAACATCTCCCGGATGACTTGCTGCATCCGTTATCAAACACGCGAACACCACAACCAAAACAATATTCCGGAGAAGACACCGCGCAGAAGGAAAAAATCGAGCAAGCGCTTTCTCAATGCAACGGAGATACAAAAGAGGCTTGCAAACAACTTGGAGTCAGCCGTGCTACGCTGTATCGATATTTAAATTATTACAACATACAGGCCCGGACTTTTAAAGCAAAAACCAAAACTACATAGTGCCCTTTGCTGGCCGCAAAGGTATAGGGGAGAGAAGACAGCGGCGGTGAACACACTAGAGGCAGCATTCCTATGGGTTTTAAATTATTGGCTGACAATAGCAAAAATAAGAGAGCCAAATTCCGGGCAACTGTACTCAATGGCCTGAAAACTGGGGCATAGTGTAGATTGAGCTACACTACCAACGTCATTAAGGGCTTTAACCTCCAGTTGCAAAGGGGTCTGTCCTAAATTTTGTGTAAACGCTAAATTGTGGTGCAAAATAGAGCAAAAATATTTTAAGGCGGGAGCGGCGCAAGCTGCTGCCGCCTTGTTGTATAAAGAAAACCACCGGCAATGCCGGTGGTTCCAAAAAGCTTTAGCTATGCATAGAAAAAATATCCTCCTTTGATAAAATGAAGATGGTCTGCCAACCAAGAACAAAAAATCAAAGGAGGAATCAAGTCCAAATGAAACTTGATGTCAGTAGTTTAGCACACACGAAGTGGGAATGTAAATATCATATCGTATTCGCACCGAAATACAGGAGACAGATCATATACGGAAAGATCAAACAGGATATCGGACAGATGCTCAGAAAGCTGTGCGAATATAAGGGTATAACCAGATGTTCCACGTCAATTTTGACACGTCGGCGGACAAGTTCCAGAACTACTACAAAGACCTGTCCCAGCGTGTTAAGGCGCGGGAGGTCGATCTGCTCATCGTGGTCAATATGTTCCTGACAGGCTTTGACGCGACGACGCTCAACACGCTCTGGGTGGACAAGAATCTTAAAATGCACGGTCTGATTCAGGCGTTTTCCCGGACGAACCGGATTTTGAACTCCGTCAAGACCTACGGCAATATCGTCTGCTTCCGCAATCTGCAAAAAGCCACCGACGACGCGATCGCGCTTTTTGGCAACCGCGAGGCCAGCGGCGTTGTGCTGCTCAAGGGCTATGATGCGTACTATGACGGCTATGAGGAAAACGGGAAAGCCGTTCCCGGTTACCGCGATTTGATCGACGAGCTATCAGGCGAGTTTCCGCTCGGCCAGCCAATCACCGGCGAACAGAAGCAGAAGGATTTCATCAAGCTCTACGGCAATATCCTGCGGCTTAAAAATATCTTAAGCGCATTTGACCAGTTTGTCGGGCATGAGATTCTTCCGGAGCGGGATTTTCAGGATTACCAGAGCGTGTATCTCGATCTTTATCAGGCGTATCGCCCGAAAACAGACGGGGACAAAGAGAATATCAACGATGATATTACCTTCGAAATTGAACTCATCCGGCAGGTGGAGATCAACATCGACTACATTTTGATGCTTGTCATGAAGTACCATGAATCAAACTGCAAAGACAAGAGCATCCTGGGAACCATCGACCGGGCGATTGACTCCAGCATCCAGCTGCGCAGCAAAAAGGACCTGATCCACGGCTTTATTAGTACGGTCAACGCCGCAACGGATGTTGACCGCGATTGGCAGAGTTATGTGCAGCAGCAAAAACAGCAGGAGCTGGAGCAAATCATCGCAGAAGAAAAGCTGAAGCCCGCGGAGGCGCAGCGCTTCGTCGCCAACGCGTTCCGCGACGGCACGCTCAAAACGACCGGCACGGATATTGACCAGATCCTGCCGCCCGTCTCCCGCTTTGGCGGCGGCAACCGCACGGAAAAGAAGAAAACGATCATCCAGCGGCTTGCACAGTTTTTTGAAAAATACTTCAGGATTTAGTGGTTTCACGCCGACTTGCATTCCAGTACACTTTGGGGTATACTGCAAATAGAAAGACTAAAAGGGGAGGTGTCAATATGTGTACGCGCAATCAAGCGGTTGAGATTTTGAAGATCGTCTATCACGCCTGTGATCCAATTCTAGGGCACAGCATCCACGATGCAATTTTGTACGGATCCTATGCCCGCGGCGATTTTACCGCAGAGTCGGATATTGACATTCTCCTGACCGCAGATTTGACGCAGGAACAGATCGCGTCGCAGCGGCGTGCGGTTTCCGGAGTAGCAAGCGCACTCAGCCTTGACCACGATATCACGGTTTCTGTCCACGTTGTGCCACTGGCACAGTTCCGGCGGTATGCGGATTTCCTGCCGTTCTATCAGAACGTGCTGAAGGAGGGGATTCGCTATGCTTCCTGAACAAGCTATTGAAATCTCCAAGGTTCGCTTTGACCACGCAAAGGAATGTCTGCGGGACGCAAAGCTGCTGCTTGCAGGCGGAAGCTACCGCAGTGCGGCAAACCGTGCATACTATGCGATTTTCCACGCGATGCGCGCCGTTCTTGCGCTTGACGGCGTAGATATGAAGCACCACAGCGGAATCATTTCCAAGTTCCGGAAACGGTATATCAAAACCGGCGTGTTTGACGCCAGCCTGTCCGGGCTGATTTCTGAGCTTTCTGATGTCCGTGAGGGTAGTGATTACAACGATTTCTTCATCGTTTCCAAGGCGGACACCGCCGAGCAGGTGCAGTCGGCAGGGACGTTTTTGGCGGCGGTAGAAACCTATCTGCGGACAAAATATTGAGTCTGTACGTCACCTGACCCAAACCGTGACCCAGACTGGGCAAAAACGTGATGGACGCAATGGAAAGAATCCTATAAAAGCAGAACTTTTTCATCTAAAATATTTGCGTATTATAATTAAAATACAGTAAAACACGAACGGATGGCTCTTGACGTGCATGGGGTCACAGGTTCGAGTCCTGTACTGTCCACCATCTAGTAGAACCAAAAAAGATATCTACGCGAAAAACCCAGAAGTTTCAACGACTTCCGGGCTTTTTTGCACCCATTTTTAGAGGCGTGACAAAAAGATGCCAAAATGGGCTTTAGCAAATTCGATGGACCTGTACCTTTACCCAAGGCTTTTTGAGCCGCTTTTCCGAGAATTTTTCGGGAAAGCGGCTCGTTTTTGCTCTCGGCAAAATGTAGAATTTGAGCAGGCTTTTTTGTTGGTGTTGCTGGATAGACATTCCGAGTGTATGTGCCATTGTGTTGACACGGGCAAAGCCCAAAATACACTAGGAGGATTCAAGATGACAATTGAAAATGCAAGAGCGCTGCAGGAACAGTTGGCGAACGAGGTCATCGCGCAACTGCGGAAGAACGGGAACAACGAGCTTGTCGATGACTGCATCCAAAGCATCGCCGTCGTCGGCAAGGCGTAGGGCATTCCAGGCAACGAAACGGTGCGCAGGCAAGAACGCGCGCACAGCAGGAGCAAACGCGGCACGTTGGCGACGCTGGACCGCGAGAGACATGGGTACACGGCACCATGCCCCTGACATGTTCACGAGGGTCATGCAGTTTGTGTGGGATATGTTCGAAATAGCACTTAACCTCGGCGATGATGCAGACCGTTACAGACTGTTTGATACTGTGCACGCGCTGGCGGCAGTCTACCTGCCACCTGACTGGCCTGGCTCGAAGCCCATTGTGAGCTAATCATAGCAAACCACCCGCTGCCAGTGCAGCGGATGGTCGTTTATTTACCGGCTCTCAGCAGAGCATCGGTTTTTAATGGCACGCCCATCATATCCTCGTGGGCTTCGCGAGGGTCCCGACAGAGCGGCGACAGAAACGTCAGCGCGTTCTGAATACGGCTCAGATCGGCTGCGGTGAGCGCATTCTCGTGCAGATGACGCAGCACCCGGCGATATGAGCAGATGGTGCGAATATTATAAAGCAGCGCAAAGAAAAGCGCGGTCGTAGTAACTGCTTTTTCACTACCATGTCTGAAGAATTTCAATATCTTTGGGGTCATTGCGGAAAAGAATCGCAAAGATTGCATCGAGCATACCTCTATAGATTTGACAACGGTACCCTCTAGCATCGCGTTTGAATATGTTGTGCTCGCTCGCATAGTTTAGCGCCGGGCATGTTCCGCAATACGGTTGGTACACACAATCGGTACACTCCGGCAATGCTTCCAATACAGAAGCGACACATACGGTTTTGCAAACAGGCGACGACATCATCTCATCATAAGAGTTTTTATAAACATTGCCAAGCTTAAATGCCGAATCGCCCATTTCAGCAATCATGCGACCCTCGTCACAGGTATAAACATCTCCGTTAAAATAGTAGGCTGCTTGTCCAATTGCAGCTCCGCATGGTGAGCGCAGTTCCATATAGTTTTGTGCTTGACCACTTAAAATCTTAGAGAGGAATATTCCAGCATGACCTTCAGAAAAAGGTTTTCCCTGCTTGTTGAGCTCCAAAATATAGGATAGGCATTCTCGATAGAACTGTACAAACTCGGACGCACTATAGCCGATTTCATTCCAATTAGGAATCGCCGTTCCTAGTTTTGTCAAAGGACGGATGAAGACACTTTGAAAACCGAGCTCTCGATATGTGTCAATAATTTGCTTCGATTTTGAAAGGCTTTGCCGTGTTGTCGTTTGAATCGCTCCAATTGGAAGGTTTCTTGCCTGAATTTTCTTAATAGCTGCAGCGACATTTTCGAAGGAACCGACGCCAAGCCTATCTGAGCGATTAGCATTGTGTAATTCTGAATTACCATCAAGGGATGTGGAAATCCGCACATCATATTGCTCAAAAAAGTCGAGTATCTCGTCAGACAACAGCGTCAGATTCGTGACAACCGAATACTGGATTGAATGTGCTTGCTTGTTCTTCTCAGCGTATTCAACGATATGCCTAATCACCGGATAATTCAGCAGCGGTTCGCCGCCCTGAAACTCAAAGTTCAGATAATGCTCTGGTGATTGCAGTGCAATCATAACGGCTTTTTCAGCCGTTTCAAACGACATTTTTTCAACGTGGACATGCTCATGATCCCGTGCCTGGCAATAAACACAGTTTAGATTGCAGGCGTTTGTTAATACGAAAATATGCAGACTGGTAGACGAGAGCAGATACCCCTTTGCCTTTCGATATCGAACTACAGTTTCCTCGGCAATTTCTTCTGCGCGATCAGGCAGAAGAAAGCCATTTTCGCGTAATTCCGAATAGATTTCAGAGTCTGGGTCCAAAGTATTTGATAACAAAGCTCGGATATCCTGCTTTGTCAAAAAAGAATATGCACCAAAATCATTCGTTAATAGATAATAGCCGGAAGAAAACGGCGCGAAATTAAAATGGTTAATCATGATTTCAATTCACCGAATTAATAGGATGTAAATTCGTTTCAGCGAAGCGCAAACTACCGGAAAAAACACCGCCGCAGATATGGATGCAGGAGCAATTCTGGCAGGTTGCCGGGAACTTACGTTTATACTCCGAAATGCTTTTCTTACAGAGTGGCCAATAGTCAGGTTCCACAGTGCATAATGGGAAATTGTATATTCCAACATTGATACCTGCCGAAATCAGCATATTAGCCGCAGGTTTTATCGCTGCAAATGCTTCACTATTCCAAGCAGATTGATCAATGTCGGCTGCATGATGGATTACATAGATGCCGTAAGTATTTTGCTTGCATAGCAGCTTGTCTGCATTTATAATGAAAACAAACGAAATGG